>Ga0163163_10000924_pt1 | contig 24874 bp, 21 predicted proteins | sample S65metaG_FD_119766 | JGI IMG/M metagenome (GOLD analysis project Ga0163163, IMG submission 119766) | Switchgrass rhizosphere microbial communities from Kellogg Biological Station, Michigan, USA - S6-5 metaG | ecosystem: Host-associated > Plants > Roots > Rhizosphere > Soil | place: USA...
ATGAGGTGGAGCGCTCGCACGATCGCAACGCCGAGCTCGACTTCAAACCTGTGACCGAAGCGTATCTCGACGTCGAGCGCGAAATGCGCCGCGTCGGCGACCACGATCGCTACGCTAGCGAGTAACGCCAAACTTACAAAGGCAGTAGGTGCCGGAGAGAACCCGTCGCGTTCTCTCCGGCATTTTTTTGACGGCAGTTGGCGCTTCTTACACGGCGTTCTTGCCGTTAATTCCGCAGTCGTTGCGCTGTCAAAGAGCGCGGATGTTTTCGTCATGGCGCAGGGAGTATAAGCACTGCTCCTCATCACGCGGGAGAAGGCCATGAAAGACGCAGAAGAGTCGCAAGGGCGTAGCGAGGAAGCGCAATCACAACCAAATCTCGATCGTCGCTCCTTTCTGCAAGCAGGCGCGTTGGCTGCCGGAGGAGCGGCTCTCGCACCGCTCGCTGCCAATGCGCAGTCCGACGATGCAGGCGCGCAGGACTTAGCCGCGCTCACTGACGAGCGCAACGACATCGCTTTCTCGAGCGTCGGGCGGCTGCAGTCGCTCATGTCGTCGAATCAGTTGAGCTCGCAGGAGCTGCTCGAGATCTTTCTGCGCAGGATCCAGCTGATCGACAAGGGGCTCGATCTACGGGCGTTCATCCAGGTGAATCCCGATGCGCGGCACATCGCCGCGGAGCTCGATCAAGAGCGGCGCCGCCATGGCCCGCGCGGGCCGTTGCACGGCATTCCGATTCTGCTGAAAGACAACATCGACACCGGCGATCGGCAACAGACGACCGCGGGTTCGCTCGCGCTCGTTGGCGCGCCTGCACCTCAGGATGCGACAGTCACGAAGCGGCTGCGCGATGCGGGCGCAGTGATCATCGGTAAAGCCAATCTGAGCGAGTGGGCAAACTTCCGCGGCAACCAGAGCTCGAGCGGCTGGAGCGGCGTCGGCGGTCAGTGCCGCAATCCGCACATTCTCGATCGCAATCCGTGCGGTTCCAGCTCCGGGTCCGGCGCCGCGACTGCGTCGGCGCTGACCACTGCTGCGCTCGCGACCGAAACCGACGGTTCGATCGTGTGTCCGGCGGGACAGTGCGGTGTAGCGGGCATCAAGCCAACGGTCGGATTGACGAGCCGCGCCGGCGTCGTGCCGATCTCGCACACCCAGGACACAGTGGGCACGCATGGACGATCGCTTGCCAGCGCCGCTGCTGTGCTCGGTGCGCTCACGGGTCCTGATCCGCGCGATCCGCAGACGGCGGCGAGCGCCGGGCACTTCTTCCACAACTACACTCAGTTCCTCGATCGAGACGGCCTGAAGGGCGCGCGCATCGGCGTCGGCCGGCAGTTCACGGGAGTGACGCCCGAGACCGACGCGATCTTCGAGGACGCGCTGCGCGTCATGCGCGATGCGGGTGCGACGCTGGTCGACGTCGAGATCCCGTCGTTCGACGAATTCAACTCCGATCAGTCCGAGATCATCGTGCTGATCTTCGAGTTCAAGCGCGACTTGAACGCGTACCTCGCGACGCGCACCGGCGTGCCGGTGAGCACGCTCGCCGACGTGATCCAGTTCAATCTCGATCACGCCGACCAGGAGCTGAAGTTCTTCGGCCAGGAGTTGATGGAGCTGGCGGAGGGGGACGCGTTCACCGAAGAGGAATATCGGCAAGCGCTGATCCGCGGCCCGCAGCTCGCCGGAGCACAAGGCATCGACGCAACACTTGCGTCGCACAAGGTGCAGGCAATCATCGCGCCGACCAACACGCCGGCGTGGCCGACCGATCTGATCAACGGCGATGCGTTCCTGTTCGGCAGCTCGGGCTTTGCCGCAGTCGCGGGCTATCCGCTCGTGACCGTGACCGGCGGGTACGCCTTCGATCTCCCGGTGGGCATTACCTTCATGGCATCGGCGTGGAGCGAGCCGACGCTCATCAAGCTCGCTTCAGGCTTCGAGGCGGCGGCTGATGTGTGGCATCGTCCGAAGTTCCTGCGGACGTTCAACCCGAATGGCAAGAGCCAGGGGCACAACAAGGGACGCTCGATGGAAGCGAAGGCCGCGCTCAGCTCGAGCAGCGTGATGCAACGTCACGCCGCGCGCCTGGATCCGTTCCTGGTGCCGCGTCTGCGCCGCCTGATGTATCTCTAAGGCGGTTCGGAGGAGGCGCGGCTATTGCTGCCGCGCCTGCCTCTCGGTGAATAGCTCTTCCTGCGACGGACCCTTCTGTTGCGGCTGGGTCTTTGCGTCTTCGGTCACGTTGCGATAGCGGATCACGCCGAAGATCATCTCGTCCCAGGTCTGCTCGCCCCAGGTCACTTCGCGGTTCGCGTCGGGGTTTGCCTTGTTCTGGGTCGAGTTGTCGTACCACTGCGAGTACACGATGCGCGTGCCTGCCGGCACCTGCATCGGCTTGGTCAGCTCGTACGTGCCCTGCCAGTTGAAGTCGTAGGCGGGGATGTTCAGCAGCGTCTCCTGCTTGCCGTCCGGGTAGTAAGCGACGAAGCGCGACGCCTTGCCGCGATAGTGCGCGTGCGGATGCAGCGTGTAGAGGATCGCGTCTTCCTTGAGCGTGTTCTCGGCGACCTCTTCGTGCCACTTCGTATTGGCCGGGATGCGCAGCTTCGGATTCGCGAACACCAGGCTGCGGAAGTTGTACTTCGGCGCGTCCTTGCGGAAGTACAGGCCCATCCGCGTCGTGTCGGTAAGCGACTTGCCGTTCGAGGTGTAATGCGTCTGGAAGTGGAACGTCGCGTGCGCGGGCAGCAGGATGCCTGCTTCCGGCGGCAACTCGAGCGGCTCGACGCCAGGCACGTAGTTGTTGAGGCTCACCGCGCCGCGCCGTTCGGCACCGCCTGCGGAAGCGATGATGTGATGGACGACGGTGCGCTCGCCCGGCACCCAGTCGATCGCACGCACCCACACGTCGTGATCGAGCGGGTTCTCGACCTTCGTCATCTGATACGGAATCGTGCCGGTCGCCGGCACCGTGAACGACGGCAGCTCGACGATCAGGTCGGGCTTGCCGAGCGGCCACTCCGGCCAGTCCTTCTTCTGCGCGAGCAGCGGATCGGCGCCAGTGCCGCGCGGTGCACCGGCTTCGATCCAGTGCACTAGCGTGCGCGCCTGCTCGCTCGACAGACCGCGATCGTTGCTGAACGCGTTGTAGTGCCGGTCGATCTGCATCGGCGGCATGCGCTGCGTGCGCACGACTTCGCGGATCATCGGCGCGAAGCCCTTGATCATGTCGTAGTTGGTCATCTGCCACGGACCGATGCCGCCGGTGCGATGGCATGCCACGCACTTGTCGATCAGCATCGGTGCGATCGTCTTCTCGTACGAGATCGACGCGTGCGCTTGCTGCTTGTCCATCTTGATCGCGCAGCCGGCGACTTCGCTCGCCGCCGATTTCACTGGGCCGCCTGCGATCAGCGAATCGAGCGCCGCGGGAACGGCGCCGACGCCGCCGCGATAAGCAACCTTCCAGCCTTGCGGGTTCGCGATCAGCACTTCGCCGTTGCGCGTGATGCCGAGCGCTTCGCCAACCAACTGTGCTTCGTCCATCAGGATCGGCAGACCGATGCCGGCCTGCTTTGCCTTGCCTGCGAGCGCTTCGCGCGAGGCTGCGTCCTGCAGGTTCGAGTCGAGCAGCAGGAATGTGACGCCTTGCCGCTCGTACTTCGCACGCAGGCCTTCGATCGTTGCCGCAGCCTTCTGCGAGGCATCGCAACCGGTGCCTTGCGCGAGCAGCACGACTGCCTTCATGTCCGACAAGTAGTAGAGCTCGTGCGACGTGCCCTGCTGATCGGTCAACCGGAAGTTGTCGACGATCTCCGCCGAGCCGAACGCAAGCGGAGCACTCGCGAACAGGGCCGCGGCGGTGACAATGTGACGCATGCTGTGCATGGAGCGAACCACCTTACAAAACGATGCCCAAAACAAATGAAGTGAGCAGCAGGCGCAAAGTGTGCGATCCGTGCGCACGCATGTCCATGCGGCTGCGCCCCTTCTGCGCACCGCTTGATAATTCTTGTGCGTGCACGCGCTTACAGCAGGTGCTACATCGCTACAATCCAACGGTTTTCGCAGGGGTTTGCGGCCCGTTTCTGCATAGCGGCCCTGGGCGGAAGGAGGCTTTGTGAAGACGAAGGGGAACGTACTTCTGACCGTGGCCCTGGCATCGCTGCTCGCGGCGTCTGCTTTCGCTGCTGACTATCGCGCGCCGCGTATGCCGGACGGCACGCCGGACTTGCAGGGCGTGTGGACCAACGCGACCGCCACGCCGATGGAGCGTTCGCCGGAGTTGGGCGAGCGGCGCGCGTTCACCGAGCAGGAAGCCGCTGCGATCAGCAAGGCTGCAATCGCGGCCGTCGAAGCCGACGCCGCACCGAGCGACCCGAACAAGAAGATCGAAGCGATCTCTTCGCTGCCGCCGGTCGGCAACTACAACCTGTTCTGGACCGACCGCGGCATGACGGTCGCGAACATCAACGGCGAGTGGCGGACCTCGATGATCATCGAGCCGTCCAACGGGCGCGTTCCGGCGCTGACTGCAGAGGGCCAGCAACGCATGACTGCGCGCGGCGCGCGCAATCCGAACGACGGTCCGGAAGGACGCGCGCTCGGCGAGCGTTGCCTCTTGTCGTTCGGCTCGTCGTCGGGACCGCCGATGCTGCCGACCATGTACAACAGCTACTACCAGATCGTGCAGTCGCCGGGTTACGTGATGATCCTGGTCGAGATGGTGCACGATGCACGCATCATCCGGATTCAGGATCGTCATCACATGCCGAACGGCATCCAGAAGTGGATGGGCGATTCCATCGGTCACTGGGAAGGCGACACGCTGGTGGTCGAGACGCGCAACTTCCGTCCCGAGCAAAGCTTCCGCGGCTCGTCGGAGAATGCGGTGGTGACGGAGCGTTTCACGCGCGTCGCCAACGACAAGATCGTCTATCGATTCACCGTCGACGATCCGACGACGTTCACGTCGTCGTTCACGGGTGAATTGCCGTTCGTCCCGGTGGACGCCAACATCTACGAGTACGCTTGTCACGAAGGCAATTACGCGCTGCCCGGCATCCTCTCCGGTGCGCGCGAGGCCGAGAAGAAGGAGTGAGCGGATTGCTGCGTAGACTGCTGTTCGTCGCACTGGTGCTCGCGTTGTCGCTGCCGGCGGCGGCGAGCATCGTCATCACGCGCGAATTCGATTCGACTGCGCTTCAGCGCAAGTGGTCGTACGCCGTCTATCTGCCGGACGGCTACGAGACGTCGAACCTGAAATATCCCGTGCTGTATCTGCTGCACGGTCACGGCCAGGATCTGTACGCCTGGGTGAACTTCGGGCACATCCAGCCGACGACCGATGAGCTCATTGCGCACGGCGAGATCCCGCCGGCGATCATCGTCATGCCGGATGCCGGCACGACCTGGTTCGTCGATCGCAAGGAGAAGATGGAAACCGCTGTGATCCAGGATCTGATCGGCGACGTGCAACACACCTTCCGCGTCATAGAAGCACGCAACGGCCGCGTGGTCGCCGGGCTGTCGATGGGTGGCTACGGCGCGTTGCGCTTCGTGCTCAAGTATCCCGAGATGTTCGCGGCCGCGGGCCTGTTGTCGCCGGCCATCTACGATCCCGAGGTGCCGCAGGGATCCGGCGCCCGGCGCGCAGGTGTGTTCGGCGCTGCCGAATTCGATCCCCAGGTCTGGAAAGAGCTGAATTATCCGACGCTCTGGGAAGCGTTCCTGGCGAAGAAGATCGCTGTGCCGATGTACATCAACTCCGGCGATGACGACGACTTCTTCATCGAAGCGGAGGCGACCCGGCTGTATTCCCTGCTTCGCAAAAGTGGCCAGCCGGCCGAACTGCGCATCGTCGACGGGGCCCACAAGTGGCCGGTCTGGGAAAGCACGATCGGCGACGCGATGCGCTATGTATTCCGTTACGCCGCCCGTCCCGCCCTCGTAACTGATGCGAAAGCCCGCAAATCGCGCTAGCCTCACGCCGGTAAACGTCTGACAGGTCGGATGTTCCAACGGGAACATGCGCGTGTCGGCGCGGTTTCATGGAAGTAATCCCGGTGCGGGGAATCCGCCTCCGCCGATCAACTACACGAAGAGCGTTGCAATGACCAAGCTGGAAAAAGAGCTCAAGCGCGAGATCGTCATCGACGACAAGCCGTATGTGGTGACCATTTCGCCGCAGGGTTTGAAGCTGACCGAGAAGGGCCGGCGCAAAGGCCAGGAGTTGGCCTGGAAGGACCTCGTCACGGGCGACGCCGCTCTCGCCACGGCGCTGAACGCTTCCGCGGAGTCCGCCAACTCCTGATCCGGACGGTGCCGGGGTAAAAATCCGGCTCATAACTCAGCAGCGCAGCATGAGTTCATGCTGCGGCGCTGATTTATGGATCGTTATTTTGCCCCGGCACCAACTTCCAGCAGGCTCTTGCGGCGTGCCCACAGCAGGTAGATCGCGAGGCCGACCACGTTCCAGATGAGGACGTAGTACTTCGTTCTGGTCTGAAGGCTGTCGAACAGATACAGGCAGCCGAGCACGGCGACGATGGCGGTGATCCACGTCGTGGTCGCACCGAACATCCGCGGATGCTGCGGGTGAGTGCGTCGGGTCACGACCATGCACACCGCGACGGCGATGAACGCGATCAGCGTCCCCGCGTTGGCGACTGCCGCGATGTTCTGCAGCGGCACGAACGCTGCGATCAGCGCCACGATCACACTCGTGATGAACGTCATCAGCACCGGCGTGCCGAAGCGCGGATGAACCTTGCTGAGCCGCTGCGGCAGCAGCCCGTCGCGCGCCATCACGAAGAAGATGCGCGACTGACCGTACATGAACGCCATGATGACAGTCGGCAGCGCGATCACGGCCGCTGACGCAATCACCGTCGCCGCAACGCCGTGGTTCAGGTTACGCAGGACCATCGCGAGCGGCTCAGCGCTCTTGGCCAGCCCTTCGTAGTTCGTGCTGCCGAGCGCGGCAGCAGCGACGACCATGTACAACAGCGTGCACACGACCATCGAGCCGATGATGCCGATCTTCAGATCGCGCTTTGGATTCTTGGTCTCCTCGGCCGCCGTCGACACTGCATCGAAGCCATAAAACGCGAAAAAGATGATCGCCGCCGCGGCCATCATGCCTTGCTTCGTCACCCCATCCGGCCCGACGACCGAGCCGTAGCCGAACGGCGCGAACGGTTCGAAGTTGCTGGAGCTGAAGGCCGGCAGCGCGATTGCGACGAAGATCGCGAGCGCAACCAGCTTGATGCCGACGAGTATCAGGTTGACCGTGGCGCTCTCGCGCGAACCGATCGCGAGCAGCGCGGCGACAGCGAGCGAAATCACGATCGCGGGCAGGTTGACCAGTCCACCGCCGAACGGCCCCGCGAGCAACGCTTCGGGCACAGGCCAGCCGGCCGCGCGGATCACACCGGCCGCATAGCCCGACCAGCCCACCGCGACGGCACTGCAGACCACCGTGTATTCCAGGATCAACGTCCACCCGACGATCCACGCGAGCAGCTCGCCGAGCGCGACGTACGTGTACGTGTAGGCGCTGCCGGCCATCGGCATCATCGTGGCCATCTCTGCGTAGGCGAGCGCCGCGGCCGCGCAGACGACACCGGCGACGACGAACGACAGAATCACTGCCGGTCCCGCCATGCCCGCGCCGACGCCAGTCAGCGTGTAGATACCGGTGCCGACGATGCCGCCGACGCCGAGTCCGACCAGGTGCACCCAGCTGAGTGTCGGCTTCAGTGCGCTATGCGTCGCGCGCGTCGTCGCCGCTTCGAAGCTCTTGGTGCGATTCCAGAAGGCCATGCACACGCTCCCCTTATTCTTTAAGGGGCGAGAACATATCATGCCGCCTCCATGACCGAGGCATTTCCGCGCCGGCTGATCGTGATGGCACTCGAGCTCGAAGGGCAGGGCATCTTCGAGCAGCGCGGTATACCAGTCCTCTATTGCGGCGTCGGCAAAGTGAACGCCGCGTACGCACTCACGCGACGCCTCGCCGACTATCGACACGGCGGTCATGCCTCGCCGCACGTGATCAACTTCGGCACTGCCGGCAGCCATCGTCATCCCACCGGCACCGTCGTCGAGTGTCACGCATTCGTTCAGCGCGACATGGATGTGAGCGGGCTCGGCGTGCCGCTCGGCACGACGCCATTCGATGCGGGCGTACCCGCGCGCCTGGAATTTCCACCGGTCTTTGCGCAACTGATGCCCGCTGTGTGCGGCACCGGCGATTCGTTCGCGACCACCGCATGCGCAGTCGAGTGCGACGTGCTCGATATGGAAGGCTACGCGCTCGCCAAGGTATGCTGGCTCGAACGAACGCGCTTCACCGCAGTCAAATGGGTCTCCGACGGCGCCGACGACACGGCTGGCGCGGACTGGCAAGCCAACCTGCACCATGCGGCCGAACGCTTCCTGAAGTTGTACGAACACCTCGAGGAGAAGGACTCATGAATGCCCGCAACGTCCTGCGTGCGCTCCTGGTATGCGTCGCTGCTTGCAGCGCCCCACTATCCGTAATTGTGGCCGCCGCTGAGGCGCCCATGAAGATCGGCATCGTCGGCACCGGCAAGATCGGCAGCGCGCTGGCGACGCATTGGGCGAAGGCCGGTCACGAGCTGCTGATCTCCTCGCGCCATCCCGAGGAATTGCAGGATCTCGCGAAGTCGCTCGGGCCGAAGGTTCGCGTCGGCACGCCGAGCGAAGCCGCGAAGTTCGGCGACGTGATTCTGTTGTCCGTGCCGTACAAGGCGACGCCCGACGTCGGCCGCGATCTCGCGAATGACTGGAAAGGCAAGATCGTGCTCGATACCGGCAACCCTTATCCGTTCCGCGACGGCGCGATGGCCGAAGACGCGCGTAAGCGCAGCACCGGCGTGACCTCGAAAGAGTACTTGCCGGGCGTGCGGCTGGTGCGTGCGTTCAACGCGATCAACGCCGGCAATCTGGCGAACGATGCCAATCGCGCCAAGGGCCGCTGGGCGATTCCGCTGGCGAGCGACGACGCGGAAGCACTCAAGGTCGCCGAGCGTCTGGTGCGCGACGCGGGCTTCGATCCTGTCGTCGTCGGCGGGCTCGATCGCGCGCGCGAGTTCGACGTCGGTTCGAAGGTGTATACAGAACTGCTCACCGCGCCGCAGCTGCGCGAGAAACTGGGACTGAAATGACCAAACGATTTACCGCGGCCGTTGCCGCTTGCGCTATCGCATCGACGGCTGCGGCCGCGGAGCACCAGGATCCGCATCAGCTCGCGCGCGACCTGTTCAAGCAACTCGTCGAGATCAAGACCACCGAGTCCGGCCTGGGCTCGACGCCAGCCGCCGAAGCCATGGCGCAGCGGCTGCTCGACGCTGGTTTCCCCGCCGAGGACGTGCACGTCGTCGGGCCGGGCGGGCGCAAGCAGAATCTCGTCGCGCGCTTGAAGGGCACCGGTCGCAAACGCCCGGTGCTGTTGATCGGTCATCTCGACGTCGTCGAAGCGCTGCGCGAGGACTGGAGTGTCGATCCGTTCGTGTTCCTGGAGAAGGACGGCTACTTCTACGGTCGCGGCACGCAGGACATGAAGGACGGCGACGCTATCATGATGACGACGCTGCTGCGCTATCGCGCCGAGGGCTACAAGCCCGACCGGGACATCATCCTGGCGTTGACGGCGGACGAGGAGGGCAGCAACGCCAACGGTGTCGATTGGCTGCTCAAGAACCGGCGCGAGCTGGTCGACGCCGAGTTCGTGCTGAATCACGACGGCGGCGGCGTGATGCTGGAGGACGGCCGCGCGGTGCAGGTCGATCTCACCGCGAGCGAGAAGGTCTACGCCGATTTCGATTTGACCGTCACCAATCCTGGCGGGCACAGCTCGGTCCCGCCGCGCGAGAACGCAATCTATAGCCTCGCGCGCGCACTCGATCGTGTATCGAGTTACGACTTCGCGTTCGAGCTGAACAACGTCACGCGTGCCTATTTCGAGCACACGGCGAAGCATTCAGCTGCGGAGCAGGCTGCAGTCCTGCGCGGCGTTCTGCAGACGCCGCCGGATCCGGAAGCGCTGGAGCAGCTCTCTGGGGATCCGGTCTACAACGCGATCGTTCGCACGACGTGCGTTGCGACGCGCTTGTCTGGCGGGCACGCGAACAATGCTTTGCCGCAGACGGCGCGCGCGAACGTGAACTGTCGCATCCTGCCCGGCCATTCGCCCGAAGAGGTGCGACAGGAGTTGGTGAAGGTCGTCGCCGATCCGACGGTCAAAGTGCGCTACTACAATTTTCTAACGGAGCAGCTCGATGACGTCGCGCCCAACGTGCGCGGCTACGCGCCGCCGCCGCTGCGGCCGGATGTGCTGAAGCCGCTGGAAAAAGTCGCGGCGAAGATGTGGCCGGGCGCGCCAGTGGTGCCGGCAATGGCGGTCGGTGCATCGGACAGCATCTACACGAACGCGGCCGGGTTGCCGACGTACATGGTGAGCGGCTCGGCGCTGGCGCGCGATGACATTCGCGCGCATGGCCAGGATGAGCGGCTGGGGGTGCAGGCGTTTTACAACGCGGTGGATTTTTTCTACGACTATTTGAAGGCGGTTGTTGCGTACCGGTGATTGTCGGGCTAAAGCCCGACCTACAGCGCTCGAACAGACGTCGGTTTTTGGGCTGTAGGTCGGGCTTCAGCCCGACTCCTAGTGACCTTTCACCTTGAACGCCAGCAGCACATTCCCCGCCAACTGCCCGAACATCCCATAGCCCGAATTCACCAGCAGCAAGCCATTCGCTGCCGTGATCGACGCCGCGTCGATCGACCCACCCTTCGCCTCGACTCCATTCACTGCCTCGAACGTCCGCGCCGTATCGAACTGGAACAGCACCTCTCCGGTCTTCGCGTCGAACGCACGCAGGAATCCATCGAGGCTGCCTTCGATCACCGCGCCATCGATGACCGCCGGCGCCGCTGACAATCCAATGTTCGTTCCGCAGCTCTTCACGCGCGTCGCGCGATCGCCCTCGCAATCCGGCAGCGCCGTGTACGTCCACAGCACTTCACCCGTATCGATCTTCACTGCGTGCATGCCGGGCTTCTGCGTCGCGCCACCATCCTTCGGCGGCGTGAACCCATACGGCCGATTGATCGGCGCAAACACACGCTCGCCGTCCGACGCGATGCCCCAGTGGATGCCGCCGAGCGGCGAGCCTTCGCCGAAGTCCTGGCGCCACACGACCTTGCCGGTGTCCGGATCCAGCGCCCACAGCGTGCCCGCTTTCTGGCCCGCGAGCAGCACGTCTTTGCCGTCGGCGCGCTGCGCGAGGATCATGGACGCGCCGAAGTCGACGTCGCGGAACACGGTTTCCTTCGGGCAATTGAGGCCTTTGCGATTGCGCCCGCAGCCGCTGAGGAAGATGTCGTTGGCCGTGGCCTGGAACGACCAGCGGATCGAGCCGTCCTTCAGATCGATCGCGAGGACCGCATCCGTCGTCGGCTCGGCCGGCTCCGAAGTCGATTCGCCCGTGCCCACATAGAGCAGACCGCGCTTCGCGTCGATCGCCGGCGAGTTCCAGATCGGCGCGCCCGACGGACCCCACAACACCTTGCCGTCGCCGCGATCGCGCACGGGTTTCGCATCTGCCATCGTGTGCGCAGTCCAGATCGTCTTGCCGGTGCGCGCATCGAGCGCCGTCACGGCGCCGTGACTCTTGCAGCACTCGTGATCGTCGTTACCACCGAGCGAGATCTCGTACTGCGAGATCGGCACGTACACGCGATCTTCGTGCAGCACCGGCGTGCCGGTCGTCAGCGACAGCGGATGCAGACCGACTGCCTGGACCCAGATCTGTTTGCCGGTCAGCGCATCGACCATGTGCACGTTCGCCCCGAGATCGCCGAACACCAGCACCTTGCGCTTCGAGCCCGACAGCTCGCCGTAGCCTGCGCTCGTGCGCAGCGGTATCTGGTTCTCGTACACCCAGCGCACGCAGGGCGGTCCGCCGATGTCGATCGCGAACAGGCGCGCCGAATCCGCCACCGGCAGGAACAGCATCTTGCCGACGATCGCTGGCTGCGCGCGCATCGCAGTCGCCTTTGGGAACGCGAAGGCCCACGCGAGCTCGAGGTTGCTCATGTCCTGCGTGCGCAGGCCAGCCTGCTCGGCGGTGAGATGCCGATGGTTCTTCTGGTTGTAGCCGAAGCCGGTGACGGTCGGCGTCGCGCTCAGGTCCATCTTGCCACGGCTCGCCGGGCACATCGCTTTCGCGACCCAGTCGTCGCGCGTCGCTTCGCGGCCGACCAGGAAGTCGATCACGTCCGAGCGCTCCTGTGCGCTCAGTGCCGCGCCCTGCGCCTGCATTTTGCCCTGCGTCAGCGCGTAGCTGATCGTCTGGTAGCGCATGGCCTTGAGCGTGTCGAGCGAAGGCGAGCGCGTGGCTTCGGGACTGTTATGGCACGCGGCGCAGATGCGATCGTAGACAGCCTTGCCGGGATGATCGGCCTTCTGCACACCCATCGCGGCCTCCGCCGCGGCCATGGCCTGCGGGTTGCCGATCGAGGGCGACTTCGACGGCGCCGGGGCGGTCTGCGGCTGCGCGCAGGCGCCGAGCAGCAGGGCAGCGAAAGTTACGAGCGAAGCTCTGGCGATCATTCTTCTGGTCTCCCCGCGATGGAGTTGCGCTATTAGAAGTAAAGCGCCGGGTTCGTGACAGACAAGAATTGTAGGCGATGGATGCGCTAGAGTCGCCGCATGGGCGCGGCCGCGATTTTCCGCTATCTCGCTGTCCCGCTGCGGACGGCGCCGCTGTTGCTGATCGGCACGTTCAGCATTTTGCTGATGGTGGCGTTCAAGGCACGCTTCCTCGGCATCCCGCTCGCCCTGATCCTGCTGTCCTGGTTCAGCAAGTACTGCTTCGTCGTGATGGACCACGTCGCCGAAGGCGCGGTCGAGCCGCCGGTGATGTCGGTCGAAATGGTCAATCCGCTCAGCGAGCAACGTCCGCTGATCCTGCTGCTGATGGTGATCGGCCTGTTCTTCGCGGCCAACTGGGCGAGCCACTGGATCGGCGATGGCGGCTCGCTCGTGCTGCTGCTGACGGCGGGCGCAATCCTGCCGGCCGTCGTTGCCGTACAGGGCGCGACCAACACGGTCGTGCAATCGCTCAATCCGCGGCGCGTGCTCGGTCTCATCGTGCGCTTGCGCGGCGACTACCTCGTGATCCTCGGGTTCATCGCGCTGGTCTGGCTGGCCGCACGCTTCGTGCTCGACTCGGCGATCGGCGCCGGGCTACCGCTTGTGCTGCAAGTCGCGCTGATCATGTACGCGTGGCTGGCAGTGTTCGCGCTCATCGGCGGCGTGTTGTACGAGCGTCGCCTCGACATCGGGCTCGACGACGTCCACACACCCGAGAGTGTCGGAGCAGGCGATGCCGAGGACGATGACACGCCGGACGAGCGTACCCGCGACAAGGAGATCGATCGCATCTACGCGGAGTGGCGCGGCGGTGCGCATGCGAACGCCTGGAACACAGTGCTCGGAATCGTCGGCAAAAGCAGCGACCCGATGGGCGAGCTGCGCTGGCTCTATCAGCGCGCGGCGCAATGGCCTGACGGTCGCCTGGCCGATCGCCTCGCGCGCGAAATGCTGCCGCGGCTGCTGGCCCAGCGCAGTACCGGCGACGCGCTGAATCTCGTGCGCGAACGGCTGAAGAAAGACGCGCAATTCCGGCCCGCCGGCAGCGCTGATCTCTTGACGCTGGTCCAACTCGCGCGGGCAGCGGGAGATCGCGCGACGGCGCGGTTGCTGCTGCGGGATTTCAGCAAGCTCTACCCGGGAGATCCAGCACAAGCGATGGTCGACCGGCTCAACACGCAGCTGCAGTAGAAAAGGTTCCGTGGGAATCGCTCGCGACGCGAAATGCGACTTGCGTCGAAGAATCGCGCAGCCACGGCATTAAACATATGCGCCTTCGTGCGCAAGACGCACACGTACCGGGAGTCCGTATGCGTATTCGCCTGCATTTCGCTGCTGCGCGCATTGTCACTGTCGTTGCAACGCTGGTTTGTTTGCCGGCGCTCGCAGATCCGCCGGATCACGCGCCGGCGCATGGCTGGCGCAAGAAGCACGATCCCGCGTACGTCGGCTACACCGGCCGGGAGTGGGAGCGCGACTACGGCATCGTCGAAGGTCACTGCAACCGCGACGACATCGGCACCGTGATCGGTGCCGTCGTCGGCGGTGCAATCGGCTCGAAGGTGGGCGAGGGTTCGAACCGCGCCGTCGCCATCATCGTGGGCTCGGTGCTCGGCGCCGCCGTCGGTCGCGAGATCGGTCGCGATCTCGACGAGCGCGATCGCGCCTGCGTCGGCCATTCGCTGGAGCTGGTCAAGCTCGGCCAGAAAGTGCGCTGGACCAACGAGCAGACGCGTGTCTCCTACCTGCTGACGCCGCTCGCTGCCGTCAAGGGCGACCCGGGCGGTTGCCGCCGCTACACGTTGCAGGTAACCCTCGACGGTCGCTCGCGCAACTCCGACGGACGCGCCTGCCGCACCGGCGACGGGACGTGGGCGATCAAGTAGCCCGCGGATAGGGTAAGCTCGCGCACTTCCCCGCGAACGTGCTGGAGCGTGTCGTGTCCTTTTACGGCCTGCTGATCTTTGCTTCGGTTTACCTGTTGGCAGTTGCAACGCCGGGTCCCGGCGTTGCGGCGATCATTGCGCGCTCGCTGGCGCGCGGTACGCAGGGAGCCGTGGCCTTCATCGCCGGCTTCTGGATCGGCGACCTCATCTGGTTCTCGGTGGCTGCGACCGGCCTCGCTGCGCTCGCGCAGACGGCACAGATGGTGTTCGTCGTCATCAAGTACGCGGGTGCGGTGTACCTGCTGTACATGGCGTATCGCCTGTGGACGGCAAAGCCCGCCGTGACAACGGACGAGCAGCCGACGATCGATGCCGGGCAGAAGCCGATGCAGCTTTTCCTCGGCAGCCTTGCGCTCACGATGGCGAATCCGAAGACCGCAATCTTCTTCCTGGCGCTGCTGCCGACCGTCGTGCGGCTGGAAGAGCTGACGGTGGCCGGCTTCCTGGAGATCGTCGCCGTGATCTCGGTCGTGCTGCCGCTCGTCCTCGGCGGCTACGTGTTTCTCGCCGCGCGTGCGCGACGGATGTTCAAGAGCGCGCGTGCGGTCCGCACGATCAATCGCAGTACCGGTGCGGCGATGGCGTGCGCAGCTGTTGCAGTAGCGACCAGGTAGTAAAAGGAATTTCTCTCGCCAAGTCGCGAAGGCGCCAAGACCGACAAGGAGGAATTCTGAATTGTGAATTCCGGACCTTGGCGATGCTTTGCGTCTTGGCGCCTTGGCGAGAGTTCTCCGCTCTGAGCGTTGCTCAGAATTTGTAACTGAGCCTTCCGTACACGAATCTTCCCGAGCGTCCGAACGGCGAGTAGTTCGAGAACGACGTCGTCCCCGTCGGATTCGCGAGCGCGGTGTTCGGGTCCGGATACTCGTCGAGCAGATTCTCCGCGCCGAGCGCGACGCGGATGCTCTCCGTGATGTCGAAGCGACCCTCGAGGTCCACCAGAGTCTTGGCGCCGAGCTCGATGTCATTCGGCACCGTGCCGGCGGCGACGGTTGCGAACGTCGCGGCGCTGTCGGGTGACAACACCTTGCCGTAACGCGTGCCGCGCAGCGTCGCGCCGAAGCGATCGAGGTTCCAGTTCACCTGCGCGGTGAACTTGTTGTCGGGCGTGCCTTCCTCGAACGTCAGGATGTTGAAGCGATCGAACAGCACCGGCGGCGGGCTCAACGCCTCGAGCTGCGGCGTGCTCGGCACGCTCGTCACATCCGTATTGTTCCAGTTGGCGGTGAGCGTGAAGTCGAAGCGGCCGGCACCGGTTTCGAACGGCCAGTTCACGACCACGTCGATGCCCTGCGTCTCGGTGTCGACGCCATTGATGAAGAAACGCCCGCCGCCCGCACCGATGAAGCCTTGCGTGGCGAGGTAGTTGCGCACGGCCGCCGAGGTCAGGTTCTCAGACAGCACGATGCGGTCGTCGATGTTGATCTGATACGCGTCGATCGTGATGTCAACCCGGTCGAAGCGGAATACCGCGCCGATGGAGTAGTTGAGTGACTCCTCCGCGTCGAGCTTCTTCGCGCCGAGCGCCACCGCGATGGGATCGGTCGCCGGGAACGTCGTCACGTCGAACGGCAAGCCGCCGATGAAGTTGGTCGAAGTCGTCTGGAAGAACTGCTGCTGCAGCGAGGGCGCACGGAAGCCGTTCTGCACCGACGCACGCAGAGCGAAGCTGCGCGTGAAGTCGTAGCGCGCCGCGAGCTTGCCCGACAGGTTCTCGCCGAAATCCGAGTAGTGCTCGCCGCGCACTGCGACCGATCCAAGGAGCTTCTCGGTAATGTTCGCTTCCAGGTCGACATACGCACCGATGGCAGTGCGGTCTTCGCTGCCGGCGTTCTCTGGCCGGAACCCTGCGAATACCTGCGCGCCGGACGCCGTCGGCTGACCGTTGAGCAGCACGCCGCCGTTGCGATATGAGTCCGGCTCGCCCGCGAAGATCGAATACTCTTCGCGCCGCGCCTCGACGCCCACGGCAACGTTGAGCGGCGAAGCGAATGCCTTCATCTCGATCGGCCGTACGCCCGAGACGTTCATCACGAGCTGGTCGTAGTCGAAGCCGCCGGCATTGAACACCGTCGGGCTCGCGACGCCGAGCGAGCGATTGAGCGTGTTCTCGATCGTGAACTCCATCTTGTTCTTGCCGTACACCAGCGACGAGTCCATGTCCCAGTCGCCGAGCTTCCAGCGAATGCCGTACGCGGCCGAGTAGTCGGTGACCTCGGGCGCGATGAACGGCAGGAAGCCGTTCGGATAGATCTCGATCACGTTGCGGTTCGACGGATCGTCGGCGAGGCGATAGAAGCCGGGCGACTTGGCGTCGCGATCCTGCCAGCTCGCCCAGCCGTACATGTGCGCGCCGCTCGCGAAATCGTAGCCGGCGTTCACGAACACGGTTTTCTGATCGAGGTCCGGCTCGCCGTACCAGGAGTTGAAGCGATCGAAGGTCGCTTCGCGCGGATCCAGCACGTTGCCTGGCAGCAGCGGATACTGCCGACGCATGTCGTAGCCGCCGCGCTCGGTGTGCTCCTGATCCTTGTATTCCGCGGCAACAGTGACGAAGCCGGAATCGCCGAGCGACAGTCCTTTCCACAACGAGGCGACCAGGGTGTCGCCGTCGGAAACGCTGCGCTTCAGCTTCGGCGGCGCGGACCATGTCGGCGCCAGCACCGCGCCGGCGAAACGATCGTCCGCCGGGCCGGTGATCGTTTCGTAGGTCGAATCGCGCCAGCCGTAGCTGACGGTGGCGTCTGCGCCATCGGCCGCCTCGCGCAGACGCAGATTGATCACGCCGGCGATTGCATCGGAGCCGTACTGCGCCGAGGCGCCGTCGCGCAGCACCTCGACCGATTGCACCATCGCAGCCGGGATCGTGTTGAGGTCGACGGCGGCAGAGCCGCGGCCGATCGTGCCGTTGACGTTGACGAGTGAAGCCGAGTGCCGTCGCTTGCCGTTGACGAGTACGAGTGTCTGATCCGGCGCAAGACCGCGCAGCGCAGCGGGGCGGATCGTGTCCGTGCCGTCGGCGAGGCCGGGGCGCGGAAAGTTGAACGAGGGCAGCGCAACGGCGAGCGACTGGTTGATCTCGGCAACGCCGACGTTCTGCAGTTGCTCGCTGCTGACGACGTCGACCGGTGCCGCAGTGTCCAGCGCGGAACGATTGGCGACGCGTGTACCAGTGACGACGACTTGTTCGAGCGGCTCATTGGTGTCCGCGGCCTGCGCTTGAGCAAGGAACGCGAGCGCGGACGAAGCTGCCGCAATCGCGAAGCGACGTTGATGAATCATGGAGTCTCCGTGGGCCATGAAAGAAGGGCGGCCCGACTCTAGCAGAGGCGTGCGCCTGCGCGTCAAACGCCGACGGGATAGCAGCTTTTGCGATTCAAGTCGTGCCAGGATCTTGTCGGGCTGAAGCCCGACCTACAGCGCTTTCATCCGCTCGTGTCTCACGTTGATTGGCTGCGCCCTCTTCGTCGTCGCCATGCAGGCCGAGTACGTCCAGCAACGTGTCGCGTCGCTCGGCAAGTGCTACACCGAGCGCCAGCAGATCGATCCCCGTTGCAGTGACTTTCGCAAACAGTTCCTGCTCCTCTTCGACGACGTGCTGCGCGATGCGCCGGTCGAGCAAGTCGATCTCATTGCGAAACGCCGGATTGTCCGAGGTCATGGACTCGATGCGTGCGATGGCCTGTTTCGCCTGATCGTGCTCGACCTGTGCCTGCGCCACCAGCTGCTTGTCCGGTGCCGTCAGGGCTCTGCTGACGGCCGGGTAGAACAATTCCTCTTCGATCTGCGTATGGACGCGCAGCATCTTGCAGATGCGGCGGGCGAGGGGATCGAGCTGTTGAGGAGCGGAACGAGCGAACTCGGCGAACAGCTCTTCGGCGAGCCGGTGGTCGCGTCGAAGCAGGCTCAGTGCATCGGGCGCGACGTCGTCGGGCTCCTCGTCGATCACAGGGGGGCGAGCACGGGCCATGGGTAGATCCTCGATGTGTTTCGGAATGGCGTGCGTGCGGCTTAAGCATCCGGCGGCCATCGCGGTTCCATCGAACCGCTGCGCTATCATTCGCGCATGAGTACACCCCGACTGTCGAAGTACCTGCGCGGCGTCCACTGCTTCGCCTGCGAGACCAGCCACGATCCGCGCACGCTGCTCGGCGTGTGTCAGCGCTGCGGCATGCCGTTGCGTGTCGATTACGATCTCGGCGCGATCCGGCTGAAGCTCTCCGACGTCGCCTCACGCACGCCGACGCTGTGGCGCTATCGCGAGCTGCTGCCGTTGGAGGAGGGCGACGAGGTTGCGCTCGGCGAAGGCTTCACGCCGCTGCTCGCGGTCGAAGACAACGTCTGGGTGAAAGACGAGGCGCGCAATCCGACCGGTTCTTTCAAAGCGCGGGGCATGGCCATGGCCGTGTCGATGGCGAAACATCTCGGTGCCAGGAAGTTCTCGGCGCCGTCGGCGGGCAATGCGGCCGGGGCGCTGGCTGCGTACGGTGCGCGTGCCGGACTGCCCGTGATCGTGGCGATGCCGGACGACACGCCGAAGCCGTTCTTCGACGAGTGCGCGCTGTACGGCGCCACGATTCATCGCGTGCAGGGCACGATTGCCGACGCGGGAAAATATTTGCGCGAGCACGGTCCGAAAGACGCCTACGACGTTTCGACGTTGCGCGAGCCGTATCGCATCGAAGGCAAGAAGACCATGGCGTACGAGCTGGTCGAACAGCTCGACGGCGAAGTGCCGGATGTCGTGCTCTATCCCACTGGCGGCGGCACGGGCCTGGTCGGCATGTGGAAGGCGTTCGATGAGATGGAGGCGCTGGGCTGGATTCCGCGCGGCAAGCGGCCGCGTTTCGTATCAGTGCAGGCTGCCGGGTGCGCGCCGGTCGCGAAAGCGTTCCACGAAGGTGCGCAGCGCACCGAGGCGTGGGCGAATGCGCAGACTCGCGCCTACGGTTTGCGCGTGCCTGCGCCGCTGGGCGGGTTCATTTGTCTGCGTGCGTTGCGTGAGACGCATGGCACGGCGATCGCGATCGATGAAGCGCAGATGCAGCGTGCGACACTCGATCTCGCCGCACGATCCGGCATCGATGTGTGCCCGGAAGGCGGCGCTGCCTGGGCCGCGCTCGCTCAGCTACGAAATAGTGGGTTCGTTCGCCCGAGCGATCGCGTGATCGTGTTCAACACGGGCACCGGGCTTAAATACCGGTAGCCGGAAAAAGTCACGCCTTCTGCCGGCGGTCGTCGCAAGGGCCTTGGCCACTTTCGACCAGAGAACCAGTCCAGCGCAGCAGGCCGTTGAGATCCATGCCGCCGACTTGGCGCGCGATCTCGCGGCCGTGCTTGAACGCGATCAACGTCGGGATGCCGCGGATGTTGAAGCGTCCCGCGACGTTCGGTTCCTCGTCGGAGTTCACCTTCGCGAAGCGCGCTTTGTGCTTCAGGCGCCGCGCGGCTTCCTCGTAGTGCGGCGCCATCGCGCGGCATGGACCGCACCACGGCGCCCAGAAGTCGACGATCACCGGCAGATCGCTGCGCGTGATGTGCTTGTCGAAGCTCGCCGTCTTCAGCTCCAGCGGATGATCCTCGAACAGCGCGTTGTGACACTTCGCGCAGCGCGGCCCGTCGGCGAAGCGTTCGGGCGGCACGCGCACGACAGCATCGCAGTGGCCACACACCAGATGGAGGGGTTCGGCCGCGGCAGCTTGATTTGCGCTCATTGATCCGAGCTTAACGCCTGCTGCGCCGGTGTCACGCGCCAGATGCGATTGCCGACGTCATCCGCCACCAGCAGCGCGCCGTCGCGATCGACGGCGACGCCGACCGGGCGGCCGAGCGCGTTCTTGTCGCCATCGATGAATCCGGTGAGGAAGTCTTCTGGCTTGGCGCCGGTCGGATGGCCGTTGGCGAACGGCACGAAGATCACGCGATAGCCCGAGTAGGGCTCGCGATTCCAGGAGCCGTGCTGACCGACGAACGCGCCGCCGCGATAGCGCTGCGGCAGCAAGTCGCCGCGGTAGAAGACGAGGCCCAACGAGGCCGTGTGCGCGCCGACGGCGTAGTCGGGAGCGATGGCTTTCTGCACGAGATCGGGTCGCGGCGGCTGCGGGCGGTCGTCGACGTGCTGACCGAAGTAGCTGTAAGGCCAGCCATAAAAGCCGCCATCCTTCACTGAAGTGATGTAGTCGGGCACCAGGTCGTTGCCGAATTCGTCGCGCTCGTTGACCGCGGCCCACAGCGCGCCGCTTTGCGGCTGCCAGTCGAGCCCGTTCGGATTGCGCAGGCCGGAGGCGAACACGCGCGACGAGCCCGTCGCGGTATCGACCTCGAGGATCGATGCGCGCCGGTCTTCGTTCTCCATGCCGTTCTCGGCGATGTTGCTGTTCGAGCCGACGGTGACGTACACGTGCTTGCCGTCGGGACTCGCGAGCAGGTTCTTGGTCCAGTGATGGTTGATCGAGCCCGCGGGCAAGTCGGCGACTTTCGTGCCGGGTCCATCGATGCTCTGCGCGCCATCGCGATACTCGTAGCGCATGACGGCGTCGGTGTTCGCAACGTAGAAGTTGTTGCCGACGAGCGCCATGCCGAACGGCGAATTCAGGTCTTTGAGGAATACGCTGCGGACTTCGGCCTTGCCGTCGCCGTCCGCGTCGCGCAGCAGGGTGATGCGATTCGGGCTCGCCACTCCCGCGCCCGCTTTCTCTTGTGCGCGCTTGGAGAAAAATCCCTTGATGCCTTTTCTGTCGTCGGGCCGGTCGGCCGGCGCGTTCGTCTCCGCCACGAGCACGTCACCGTCAGGGAGTACGTAAAGCCAGCGCGGATGATCGAGATCGGCTGCATAGCGCGCGACTGCGAAGCCAGCCGCCGCCGCCGGCTTCTGCTCGCCGCTCCAGCCTTTCGCGGGCGCGACGTTGATCGTCGGGATCGTCTTTTCTTCCGGCTTCGGCAGCGTGGGATTCGGGCCGCTGCTGGCGCTGATGGGCAGATCGCTGCGCGATCCGGCGCACGCAGCGAGGCAAAGGAACGTCGGGAAGACTACGGTGGCTGCACGGTTCCATCTGCTCATGCTGGCTCCTCAGTGAGCCCGGCCGCTCACCTCGACATCGCGGTGGATTTCGAACTGGCTGCGCAGGTTCTGGTACTGCCGCTCGCCCATTTGCTTCGCGCGCTCAACTGCGCGATCGCGCACCTGGCCCACGACTTTGTCTTCGTACTGCGTCGACGGGATCACGACCCCGAGCAGTGCGCCGATCGCAACTGCGAGGCCACCGAACAGGAACGGCTGTTCTTCGATCGCCGTGACCACCCGATACTGGGCGCGACGCGTTCCCGCGCGCGCGGCGGCCACGCGATCGCGGAATTTTCTGCGCATCGTCTGCGACTCGGCGTACAGGGAATCCTGGTCGTCGTACAGGGAATCCTCGCCCGCTGCGGAGTCGTCGTCCGCAGCCGCATAGTCATCGCCGGGATACTGGTCGCCGACCGTGACATCGATCGGCTCGCGCCCGCGGACCGTCGACACGATGAGCCACCCGAGACCGGCGAGCGTCAGCAGGATCGGCACCGGATTGCGCCGCACTGACTCGCCCACGGCGCTTGCCATCTCGCCGCCGTGATCTCGCAGGTAAGAGAGCGAGCGATCGAGCAGCTGGCCGGGCCCAAGTCTGCGCTCCAGCGCATCGAGCGTGCGGTCCAGGTCCTCGCGGATGCGGTCGGCGGTGCGCTCGAGATGCTCGGCATTGCGGTTCTCTTCCGGTCGTTGCGATGACGCAGTCATCAGGTTCTCCTCGCCAGAACGTCCACGTCACTGCGGACAGATGCGCGCGTTCGATCGATCTCGACGTGCGGTGGCAACAGCTTCTTCTTCGCAGCGAAGAACAGCACGATGCCGATGACAGTGATCACGACACCGACGACCAGTGCCGCGAGCCACGGCGCCACTACCTCGGCCAGACCGAGGACGAGCGCGGCCACTAGCACGAGCGAGCCGGCGAGCAGTGTCGCGACCGCGCCGATCAGCGATGCGAAGCCGGCCTTGGCGCGATCGGTCGAGTCGGACAGCTCCGCTTTTGCGAGCGCGACCTCGTTGCGCAGCAGGGACGTGAAATCACCGACCAGACGGCTCAGCAATCCCGGGGTGGATTGCAGATCGAGCAGGTCGTGGTCGCGTTGCGCGGCGGCTCGGGTTGCCATGTCGAACTCCACTCAGATTCCGCCGGGATTCGTGCCTTGCTCGACGACGATCGACTCGACCTCGTCGGCTTCGGTCAGCGTAGGGGCGTCATCGGACGCGTCGTCGGCGAGGGAGGCAGCCCGCTCGGCGCGGCTCGCGGACGCTTTCGCGAAACGCGCGAGCGCGAAGCCAGCCAGCACGCCGCCCGCAATGAAGAGGGCGGGGTTGCGGCGCGCCAGCGCACGCGTGTCATCGACGAGATCCTCGATGCTGCCCTCGCGCAGGCGTGTCGCAAGATTGCTGACGGTGCTCGCCAGCCGGTTGGCCATGTCGGCGAGCGTTGGCTCGTTGTCGCTGAATTGCGCACCGGTCCGCTCGATTGCTTGCGCAATGCCGTCGACGCGTTCCGCGGCCGAGCGCTTGCGCTGCTCGATCGTGCGGCGGCCGTCTTCTTTCAAGCGTTCTGCAAACCCGCGGGACGGGCGCGTGCTGGATCGGGGGTTGGGTTCCATCGCGGCGCTCCCTTGAACTGTAAGGGTTCAAGGGCCGAGCCGCGCTGAGAGTTCCTCAGCTCGCGTTCGCCAGCGGCACTTCCGCTTGCAGGATCTTTGCCAGCGGCCGCGGCTTGCCGATCGCATAGCCCTGGCCGAACTGCACGCCGAGCTCGATGAGGCGCATGCAGATCTCCGGCGACTCGACGTACTCGGCCACTGTCTCCATGCCCATGCCATGCGCCAACTGCGTCACGGCGCGCACCAGCGACTCCGAGCGCTCATTGTGCAGGATGTCGCGGATGAATGAGCCGTCGATCTTCAGCACCGTGAAGTGCAGCGCTTTCAGATGCGCGAGCGACGAGAGGCCGGTGCCGAAGTCATCGAGCGCGAAGCGGCAGCCCAGTTCGGTGAGTCGCGCCATCAGCCGTTGCGCGTGCTCGAGATTGCTGACTGCCGCCGTCTCGGTCAGCTCGAATTCCAGCCAGTCGCCCGGCACGCCGCTGCTGTCGATCTGCACCACCAGCCAGTCGAGGAACGTCGGGTCGCTGAGCGTCGGGCCCGACAGATTGATCGAGAGATGCATCGGCTCGAAACCCGGCTGCTCGCGCTTCGCCGTGGCGAGACGCGTCAGCACGTCGCTGATGACGCAACGATCGATCTGCGGCAGCAGCTGGTAACGCGTCGCGGATGACATGAATTGCCCGGGCAGCACCAGGCGGCCTTTCTCGTCGACGAGACGCAACAGCATCTCGTAGCGGCGCACTTCTTCGGGTTGCTGAAGCGGCGCAATGGGCTGGCCGAAAATCTGGAAGTTGCCTTTCTCCAGCGCGACGCGCAGCCGGCCGATGATCGCGATGTCGTCGATGCGGCGGTTGATGCTCGAATCGTGGACTTCGTACGACTCGACGCGATTGCGGCCGCGATCCTTGGCGGCCTTGCACGCGACCTCCGCGGCGGCGAGCGCGTGGTCGAAGCTGCGTTCGCCGCCTCGCACGTTCGCAGCGCCGAACGAGATCGACAGCGGGATCGCATCGGTGCCGACGTTCAGGGGTACAGCGCTCACAGCATCGCGGAGCTCGTCGCCGATGGCGCGGGCGCGATCGAGCGGACAATCGGAGAAGAAGATCGTGAAGCGGTCGCCGGACAGACGGCTGAGCACTGCATCGCGGCCCGCGAGCTGCGCCTGGAGCGCGTGCGCCACTGCGGCGATCACCTGGTCGCCTGCTTCGAAGCCGAGCAAGTCGTTGACGACGTGCAGCTGGTCGATGTCACCGTACAGCACGGTGGAAACCGTCCGCGCACCGCGCGAGCCCAGGCGCCATTCGATGAGCTTCTCGACGCCGCTGCGAGTCAGCAGTCCCGTCACGGGATCGTTCGGCAGCGAGATGATCTTCGACAGCTGGTGCGAGAGCACTCCGAGCGCCCGCGCGTCCTCTTTGCTGAACGCCTGCTGCTCCATCGTGCGAAAGAGCAGCGCTACGCCTTCGAGCTGCGTCTTGTCGTCCTGGATTCCGATCGCCAGGAAGCGCCCGAGCAGCGGCCCGTTCGCTTCGTAGCGCACGCGATTGCTGACGACCGG
>Ga0163163_10000925_pt1 | contig 24868 bp, 25 predicted proteins | sample S65metaG_FD_119766 | JGI IMG/M metagenome (GOLD analysis project Ga0163163, IMG submission 119766) | Switchgrass rhizosphere microbial communities from Kellogg Biological Station, Michigan, USA - S6-5 metaG | ecosystem: Host-associated > Plants > Roots > Rhizosphere > Soil | place: USA...
ATCTTCACGACCCCTGTTCCAAAGTCCATCTCCACCATTTCATCGGCAATAACCTGGACATTAAACGGCCCACTGACGCCTTCAACTTCAACTGTTTTACCTACCCATTTTGCGTAGCGCTTGTCACCCGGGTGAACGGCCACGGCGGTATCTCCAAACTTGGTCTCTGGGCGGGTGGTGGCCAGCTCAAACGGCCCATACTTCATGTAATACAGCGGCGTATTAGCCTCTTCGTATTCCACCTCAATATCAGCAAAGCCGGTACGGTGGAAGGTGCAGTAATTGACTAGTCTTTCACCCCTGTAAATAAGGCCCTCGTCCCACATTTTTTTGAAAGTTTTATAAGCCCGGCTAACAATCTTGTCGTCCAGCGTAAAAGTGAATCTAGACCAGTCACAGCTAACTCCCATGGCGCGTAGCTGTTTTTCAAAAGTACCCCTGTTCTGGGCCACAAAATCCCATATCTGGGAGTAGAGTTCTTCGCGTTTGAAATCAAACCGGCTCTTGCCCTCTTTAGCCAAGTGCTTCTCATAAACTGCCTGAGTCTCAAAACCAGCGTGATCCGCCCCTGGCAATAGCAAAGCGGCCTCGCCTTTCATACGGTGATAACGAATTGGGATATCCTCTAGTGCCGCGGTTAATTCGTAGCCAATATGCAGGCTGGCATTGGCGTTGGGCGGCGGCATAACAATGCTGTAATAGCCATCACTGCCCCTGTTCTTAGGCTCAAATGCCCCACTCTGCTCCCAGAGATCGTAAATGTCTTTTTCGTATTGCTCCGGCTCGTAAGCCTTCGATAATTTCATAAGGGGCAGTATACAGTAAACAGCTGACAGTTAACAGATAGGGCAAGGGTGCTGGGCTCCGGGCTCAGGGCTCCGTAAGACAAAACCGGAGCCCGCTGATCGGACCCCTGAACCCTGTTAGCTTTTTCACATGAAACAAAAAAATAGAAGACCGTTGTGCGTTCACGTGAAACGGTTTGTTGTAATTATGACTACTTTTCCCACCAATTTTGTTTCTAGGTACTTCGGTCGTCCCTTACCGATTGTATGCGCACGTTTTTGTTTTCATAATCAAGCATAAGCTCTATTTATGAAGATGTAAATAGAACAAAATATGAACTACATTGACAAATTTGGCTGTATCTCAAGAGAGTAGGGGTCGGCAGTGGGCTGGTCGTTCATGGCTTTAAAGCAGCCTAAGGTGGCGATCATGGCGCCGTTGTCGGTGCAAAGTTTGGGGTCTTGGTAATTTATTTCAATCGGTAGACGTTCTTTGAGTTGTTTGCGTAACTCAGGCGAGGCGGCTACACCGCCGGCGATGATGACCGAAGCAGGGGAGAACTCCTCAAACGCCTGGATAGTCTTATCAACCACGGTTTCGATGGCTACACGCTGAAAGACGGCCGCAATATCGGCCTTCTGAGCTTCAGAAAGGGCGCCTGGCAGGTTTTTGGAGGCAAACGTGAAATCTTGCCCACATAACGCTTGAGCTTGCCTTAAAACGGCGGTTTTCACGCCGCTGAATGAAAAGTCATAGGAGATCTCAGATCTCAGATCTCGGATCTCAGAATTTTTGTTCTGTTTGTCTTTTCTAAGATCTAAGATTTGAGATCTGAGATCTTGCAAAGCAGGGCTAACAGTAGTCATGCGAGCTTTCGGAAGATTGAAGGCGTGCGGATCACCTTTTAACGCCGCCTGGCCAACAGATGGGCCTCCAGGGTAGGGGAGGCCAACCATTTTAGCGACTTTATCAAAAGCTTCGCCAATGGCGTCATCTTGGGTTTGACCTAACAGGGTGTAATCAAAGTGGTCGCGAAATAAAACTAGCTGGCTGTGGCCACCAGAGACAATCAAGGCAAGGCAGGGGAATTTTGGTGGTTCGGCCGGCAAAACGTAGCCGGGTAGGGAAGTGCTAGTTAAGAAGTTGGCGTAGGCGTGCGCCTCAACATGATTAATAGCGTAAAGTGGTTTATTTTTGGTAATTGCCAGCGTGCGAGCGGTCATAACACCTACCAGTAGCGAACCACCAAGGCCGGCGCCGTAAGTAACGGCAATGCCGTCAATGTCTTTCCAGTCTAGCTTGGCCTGAGCCAGAGACTGCTCAATAACAGGGATGATTGACTCAATATGGCTGCGGGCGGCGATCTCTGGCACAACGCCTCCGTAAACAGTGTGTAGGTCCATAGAACTAAGCACGGCGTTGCTCAGCATTTCATGGCCGTCCCGAACAATGCCGCAGGCAGTTTCGTCGCAGCTGGATTCTATGCCCAAAATGATCATAGCCTCTAGTATACTGGTAGTTATGCAACAGAGGAAAACTGGAGAATTCAAAGAGGTCGAGAAGTTTATAACCATTGACGGCGAACAGATTGACACAACCCTTCTAACGCCTGAAGGCGAACCTAAGGGTAAAATACTTTTCCTTCACGGGGCAGGGGAGTCTACGAAAGAGCGTTTGTTGCCGCTGGCGAGAGAAATGGCGCGATTGGCCTGGAGCTGCTTAACTTTTAGTTTGCCCGGGCATGGCAATTCGTCCGGTAATTTACTGGGGTCAACATTGGTTGGCCGCAAACAAATGACTCATAAAATTGCCGAACATTTTGATTTTTGGCCAGCCGATATAGTGCTTGGCATCAGTATGGGGGCGCATACGGCCATAAGTTTATTAGGCGATGAGCCTGAGGCTTTCAAGAAACTAGTTTTATTGGTGCCTGCCGCTTATGCGCGTGAGGCCGAAGAGGTGCCGTTTGGCCCAGAGTTCTCGGAGATTTTAAGAAAACCTAAAAGTTATCATTCGGCGCGCAACTGGGACATTTTGCAGAAGTATCATGGCCAAATAGCGGCCGTACAAGCTGGCGAAGACCAAGTTATCCCTGTTGATGTCTATGATCTAATTAAGCAAAGCTCTAAAAATGCTGAGTACCAACCCGTGTTAGTTGAAAATTCTACTCACCAAATTTCTGTTTGGATGAATCAAGACCCGGCTCGGGTGTCTATGTTCGCCAACGCTATCGACAGCTTTGACTTTAGTGGTTGTCGCTAACACTAAGGCCTAAGCCAGCTTTAAACTGGTTGCCACGATCAACGTTGTCGATGAAAAAGCCATCGCCTTTGGCGGGCAAGCCAGGGGAGAGCAGCACTATATCACCTGGTTTAGCGTACTTCTGCGATTCGGTAATGATATCCTTCATGCCGTTCTGACTAAATGTGTAGTTTTTTATACCACGTTCTAATAGCATTTCCTCTAGTTGTTTGGCTAGCGAACCCATCAAAACAATATGTCTTAAGTCGGCCTTAGCGACGGCGTCCATCATGTTTTCTAGCGGTAAATTCTTGCTGCCACCACCTAAGATTAAGACTTTTTTACCGGGGATAGCTTCAAGTGCGGCTACGGTAGCATCCGGCATGGTGGAGTAGGAATCGTTGTAGTAGACAACGTCGTTTATAGTCGTAACGTATTCGGTGTGGTGTGGCAAACCCGTAAAACTAGTAGCTATCTTCTTAATAGCTTCAAGATCACCATCTATAAATGGCCAAGCTAAAGATATGGCGGCGCAGATATTTTCTAGATTATGGCGGCCAAGCAACTTAACATCTTTAATTGGCATAACTTCGGTGTCTTGGTAGTAAATTTTGTCGTCCATGACGTAGCCGGCTTCTTTGGTAAGCGGGTCCTGGCCAAGCGGCGGCACATCGTAGGCTAATAATTTACCCGGGCTAGCCGAAGCAATTCGATGTGAAAGATCAGAGCGTTTGTTATAAACAGCCAAATCTTCTGGTTTTTGCAGCTTAAAGAGCTGGGCTTTGGCATCGTAATATTCTTCCAAATCAGCGTGCCAGTTAAGGTGTTCCGGCGCGATCATCAAGCAGGCGGCGGTCGGAATTCGGACTTTAAGATCGATCAGCTGGAAGCTGCTAAGCTCCAAAATTACGTAATCACCCTCTTTGATTTTATCTAATAATTCCAGGGCGGCGATGCCGATGTTGCCGCCAATAATGGCTTGCTTGCCGGCGGCTTGGAGAATTTTAACCAATAGGGTAGAAGTGGTGCCTTTGCCTTTGGTGCCGGTAATGCCAATAACATTTTTACTGGGGCAAACACGCAAAAACTCATTAAGGCTGGTAGTAATTTTCTCGGCTACTTCTGGATGCCCAGGATTAGCGTCAATTATGATCTGGGGGCGCAAGCCTGGAGTGCGCACAATAGCATCAAATTCGTGCAGGTTTTTAAGGTGATCATCACCGAGCTGTGTTTTAAAAAACTCCGGCACTTTTAAATCAGTTTTTTGATCGCAAATTGTTACTTCATCACCCTTAGCGTGCCAGTAGTCGGCCGACATCCGGCCGTCAATTCCGTAGCCAATAATCGCTACTTTCATACTACTTGCTCAGGTTCCTAACGGCTGTGACTAGTTTTTGGGTGTCAATTACGTGCGGGGCGGCCAGGAACTGCTCAACTCTGGATTGCTTGTCGGCGCAAACCACGCGCTGTTGCCAGCGGTCGTGACCATCCCATCGGGGAGCTTTGGCCTGGGTGTAGTCGCGACGGCCATGTAACACGCGGCGGTTATCGATAAACACAATACAGCCAGGGTCGGTTGGCAAATCAACGGCGTAATCGGCCAACATACTACGGAAAGTATCTAGGGCCTTTTTGGCTTCGGCGTTGTCGTCTTTGGCCACAATCAAGTTAGCAGTGTTAGCGCGAATCCACGAATCACCATTATCACCCTTGTAAAGAATCGAAACTGGCAGGCCGGTATCGTTCTGGGCGCCACCTTGGCCAGGGTTGGTCAGGTTCATATAAAGTGGCTGGTGCAGTAGATCTAAAGTTTTAGCCTCGATCTTAGTTAGATCAGGAGCGGAAACAAAAGTCGGTATTTTGTCTGGATTGCGTAGGAAATTAAGCGTTAGCCAATCTGGGCTGGCGTTAAAGCTGGCATCTAGGCGGCTGCCGTCGGGGCGTAGGGCATCGGCTAGGTTATAAGAAGCGTCTTCGGTGTGGAGGCCCAGCTCGGCGGCGGCGTTGGCGCTGGCACCGTGTACGCCAGCCATCTCTTTAATGGCAATGATGTCGTTTAGGATGTTACTAAACTGCTGGGAAGTGTAGCCATAGGGGTACCAACCGCTAATACCAAGGATTAAGCCGCGGTAAACACAGTATTTGAAAAGCTTGTTTTCTTCAGGGGTGCGGTATTGCTGAGGCGTAGGAGGGATTTCGTCATCGTTTGGTGGAGGCAATACCAAAACCGCTGAGCGGTAAGAACGGTGAGTGGCAATTTTTTGTAAAACATCACCTAGTTCTGGCACTTTTTCACGTAAGCCGGCGCCAGCTTCTAGCATCTTGTCGAAAGCCGTGTATTGATCCAGGTCCTTAATGGCGTCCCAAAGTTCGTTAACAGTTTTAGTTAGCACCGCTACGTCTTCATTACTTGGCACTAATTTGGCAACATCTTTAACAGCGCTAATTTGGTCCTGTGACATTTTCCCCATAATTTAGGTCCCTCTTCTAAAGTAATTAATAAGCCTGTAAAGCTAGTATAACACCTTAATTCAGGCGCGCTAGAAGCTGGGGTTAGCCTCTAATTAGTGTGTAAACAAAAGGCTGTTAACCGGACCGTCTAATTTAAGACGCTGACTCTCAACGAAATCGTCGCGCAAACTAGCTAGTCGTGCGGTATAGGCATCGCCAGCTTCATCCGGGTCCCAGTTACCGCCACTAACAAAAATGGCGACGTCACCGTTAAAGCGACCAGTTTCTGTATCATAATCTTGTAACAAGGCACCAAGAGCGACCGCCGAAGTTGGCTCCACATGTTCGCCGTTACGAGCAAAGGCGTTTTCCATAATGCGATGAGCTAGCATGGTATAGCGTTCTGGTACGCCTGGGGCAAAACCATTTACATACTTGCGTATCAATGGGAATACATTATCACCGAGGCGAGTAGTCTGGATTCCGTCGGCAATGCTGCTCGAAGGAGGGTTCAAAGACACAATATGTCCATTGCTAAAGCTTTGGCCGGCATCGGCGGCATCTTCCGGCTCAACACCCATGACGTAAGCTGGTCTTCGCAAACGATGTTTGATCGCGGCGCCAACACCGGCGATTAGACCGCCGCCGCCAACTGGGATCAAAATGCTTTGAACAGGATCTTTCAAAGAGTTTAGGTGCTCAACCATGGTCAGGCCAGCGCCACCACCGTGGCCGGTTGCGATTGTTACATCGTCAAAGGCTGGGACTTTATAACGACCGGTTTCCTTGGCCATTTGGTTAAAAATACCTACGCGGTTTTTAATGTCTACACCATCGGTAAATACCGTAGCGCCTTGTTTTCGCGCCTCTTCCATTTTATGGGCTGATGAGCTTGCGGCCATTACTATCAAAGCGTCTATGTCGCGTTTTCTGGCGGCAGTAGCCACGGCGAAAGCATGATTACCAGAGGAAATAGCAATAATGCCCCTTTCGTCTATGTCTCCAGATTTTTGTCCTTCTTCTAATTTATAAGTGGCACCGTTGTCTTTGAAGCTACCGGTGCGATCATGGGCGTGTCTGAATTCAGGATGAAAATAGACTTCGTAACCGAGCAAACCACGAAGACCTGGAATTATTTCCAGTCCTTCCGGTTGATGGACAAGAGGCAAAAGAGTCTCGCGCGCGCCGTCGAGCATGTCAGGACTAATATTGGTTAGTTGCGGAGCTTCGTGTGTGTTTGCCATAAACTTAAGCTAAGTTATAGCAGGTTTAGCCTAAAAAGTCAATCTGTTAGGCAACCTGGCATTGCAAGGGCTGTATACTAATGTCATGGGCGTACGAAAAATAGTTAAAAAGATCATTCCATCTTCGCAATTTCAGAAGATTGAGCCACTTGGCCATCTTGGCGAGGCCGTGCTTTTTAACACGGCTTATAAATTTCCTTCTAAGGGGATGAAAGTCATCGGTGTAACTGGTACTAATGGTAAAACTAGTACCAGTTTTTTGATCCATCGAATGTTAACCGAAGCCGGTTTTAAAGTCGGTCTTTTAACTACCGTGGCTTACGGGGTCGGAAATGACATTAAGCCGCAAATTCACCACATGACCAACGTGCCTGTGCCAGAACTTATGAAGCGCCTAACCTGGATGAAGAAGCAAAAGATAGATTGGCTGGTGTTTGAAACGACTAGCCAGGGCCTGGCCCAGCACCGGGTGTGGGGTGTGCCGTACAGCATGGCGGTTATGACCAATGTTACCCATGAACACCTTGATTATCACAAAACTTTTGAGCGTTACGTGGCTGCTAAACGGATGTTGTTTGAGATTGTGGCTAAGAATAAAAAAGGCCTAAATGTTGGTATTGGCAACGCCGATGATCCAAATGGTGCAAATTTTGCCAACCTTACCAAAAACCCAATTTTATATGGGGTTAAAGAAGGCGATGTTAAGGCCGAGAACATTAAACTGCACCCTAGCGGCGTGGAATACGATGCCGTGGCCCCAGACGAGACTTATCACATCAAGAGCCATTTGCCAGGCAGTTTTAACGTTTATAACACCTTAGCGGCGGTATGCGCGGGGCGGGCTTTAGGCCTAAATAAAGAGCAGATTGAAAAGGGGATCGCGGCGCTGGAAGGCGTGGAGGGCCGCATGAACACGATTTCGGAGGGCCAGGATTTTAACGTGATTGTGGACTTTGCCCATACGCCAGATAGTTTTGAGATTTTGTTTAAGGATATGCGGCCGGTGGTTAAGGGCAAGATGATCGTGTTGTTTGGCTCGGCCGGCCGGCGCGACGAGGCTAAGCGGGGAATTCAGGGTGGTTTGGCTGGCAAATACGCCGACGAAGTTATTATTACCGAAGAAGATGACCGTGATATTGATGGGCAGATGATTATGAACCAAATCGCCGAAGGCGCCGAAAAAGAGGGCAAAATCAGGGATAAAAACCTGTTTTTGGTGCATGATCGCACCGAGGCCATCAAGTTCGCGCTCAGTCGTGCCACAAGCAAAGACGATACTGTTCTGCTGCTTGGCAAAGGCCACGAAAAAACCATGGAACAGGCCAACGGCACGCGCCGCTGGGATGAAATCGGCACTGCTCACCAGGCCCTAAAAGACCTTCTTAAGAAGTAATTACTGATTATTCAGCGTCAAAGTAGTGCAGCGGATGTAGCCGCCGCCTTTGCCGAGTTCTTGGACTACTGGCGTGATGGTTTTGAGGCCGCGTTTTTCTAGTTCGGCCTTAAGGTTAGGCGCGAAAGCACTCATTACCACTGTCTCACCGGTGCTGACTAAGTTGCAGGCAAAGGCCTTTTTGGCCTCTTTTAGGCTGACTTCAATCTTTTCTATCGGCAAAGCACGGATTTTGGCGGCCGAATCTTTCATGAAGGCCTCAGGGCACCAGGCGATCAAATTGTCTGAAATAACAGAGATAGCTAGGTCAATATCGTAATAATAACTGTCGGGCCAGCCAGTAGTGGCGTTAATTATGTGTTTGCCGCGGCCAAAAAAGGACCTGAGTGGTTTGGTTTGAAGGCTAATAACTTCGTAGCCCAAAGTTTCGGCTAGGAACTGATGCACCTCTGGGTCGGTGCGGTAAACAGATCCACATAGTAGATATTTGCCACAGGGCAGGGCATCGCCCTGACCGCTAAAGCGCAGTTCGCCAGGGGCTTTAATAATTTCCATGCCTAAGTCCCGCAAACACTTTTCGGCATAGGCTTCTTCGTCTTTACGTTTATTGGGCAGGCGTGACATCACGGCTTTATTCCCCTTACAAAGCGCCCAGTTAGCGGTATAAACACCATCTTGGCAACCGCTCGGCGGGTCAACTTTTACTATCTCAATTCCGGCCTCCATGAGGGCTTTTCTAATCTGTTCGTGCTCGGCCATGGCTTTCTCAACACTTACCGGAACTAGCGAATCCATATAGGCATTAATAGCGAACTGGTCGCTAAAATAATCAGCCCCGGACATCAGCACTTTTTGATTAATTTTCATGAATTTTTGTCTTTCATTAGTACTGCTCAGATTGTACCATAAGGGTTAGGGCAAGAATATAAGGTTGTATTTTTATTGATTTTATATTATAATATGGCACATAATGTTTAAGACTACTGGTGAGAATTGGCAGCCACCACAACATGTTGATCTAATCCCGGATATTGGTGATATCACACTGATTCCGAATCGTGATATCAAGACTTCCCTTCGCGAAAAGCTTGAAACTGGTGGTGATAAGATGCTCTGGCTTACAGATGAAACGCCTGCTGAAGGCTTCGAGTCTTTCGAATCCACCTCATTTGAACATGTGCCTGAATGGGCCGAGGGAAGGAAAGCTTCACTGCAAGGTGTTTTCTTTGGGCGTGTAACACTAGGAGATGAAATAGAAACTCCAGTCGCAGTAAAACCTTATTTAGCCGCTTTTAATTCAGGCGTTCATGATGCGGCTATGCACCTCTATTTGGAAAGCAGGGGGCTCCGTGTTTATAGGCTTTTAGGGATGGCTTGGAGTAAGGCACAAGGTTACGTCATGATTACGAGCTTTGAAGAAGAATCCCGGAGTTTGGACAATGTGGATTGGTCAAAAAAATGGACTTCTCCTATTGGTGAGCACCTGACGAATCTTGAAGCTATTGAACAGGTAGGCCAAAGCCTTGGTCTTATGCACGCAAGCGGCGTTATACACAAGGATACACAGGTACAAAATTTTGCAGTAAACGGCAGGGAGGTGGTTTTAACGGACCTGACGAGTGCCCGCACCATGGTTGACGATAAAGGCAATATTGATGAGGTCGGTCTAGCAACTGAAATGCAAGCTGACTTACAAATGCTAGTGAAGAGCATTTTGGGCAAAGGATTCTTGCATGGCGCTAGTTCAGAAGAGCGTGCCGGATTCTTCTTAAACGTGGTAGCACCGGCATATCGGTCTGGTTTATACAGGGCTGAAAATATTGCGGGGTCTGCAAGTTCAAAATTTAGAGCTACTGTTGAGACGGCTATTCTTGATACTTTTGCTTATCTTGAAGAAGACAAAAAAGCTTCTTAGCCTAACTGCCTGCTACAATACTCTTAGCTAAAAGAGGGTAGACATGTGACTGATATCAGCGGAATTTTTAAGGCTTATGATGTTCGGGGCAAAGTTGGTAGCGAATTAAACCCGGAAACAGTTGAAAGCATTGCCAGAGCTTTTGCTGACTGGTTGCCGGGCGAAGGTGCAATAGCGGTTGGCCGCGATATGCGCCCAGATAGTGCTAGCCTAGCAGAGGCACTTATAAAAGGCTTAAACGAGCAGGGTAGAGATGTCATTGATATCGGCCAAGTTACCAGCGATATGATCTATTTTGCGGTAGGCGATCTAAAACTGGCCGGTGGCGCGATGGTGACGGCCAGCCATAACCCCGGCAAAGACAATGGCATTAAACTGTGCCGCGAAGAAGCCAAACCGGTTAGCCTAGAAGCCGGCCTGGATGTAATCCGCGATAACGCTATTAAAAACACTTTTACTGCCTCCGAAACTCCAGGAAAAGTAAGTCACAAAGATATTTCTGAAGCTTGGGTGCAGCACGTTTTGGGCTTTATCGACACCAATAAACTAAAAGCTCTAAAGCTGGCGGTTGACGCCGGCAACGGCATGGCTGGAGCCATATTCCCAGAAATTGAGCCATACGTGCCATGGGAAATCACAGAGCTTTATTTTGAGCTTGATGGGACTTTTCCTAACCACGAGGCCAACCCCTTAAAATTTGAAACTTTAGCGGAACTAATTAAGACCATCAAAGCCAATAATCTGGACGGCGGTATAGCTTTTGACGGTGACGGCGACAGGGCATTTTTGATCGATGAAACAGGGGTAGTTTTGACCGGTGGTGTCATGTCGGCCCTGATGAGTGGGTATTTTTTAAAGGAATTCCCAGGCAGCAGCATCGTTTATGACGCTCGTAATAGCCACAGTGTGCCAGAAGTAATTACCGAAAATGGCGGCAAGGCGATTATTAGCCGAGTCGGACATTCGCTCATTAAGCAAAAAATGGCCGAAGTTGACGCGCCATTTGGCGGTGAAGCCAGCGGGCACTTCTATTTTAGAGATAATTGGTACGCCGATTCTGGCCTTATTGGTGCCGTAATCGGGCTGTATGTAGCTACCTTACAAGGCAAAAAGCTGTCGGAAATCCGCACCGAATATACCCGCTACGAAGCAATTCCAGAGACTAACTTTGAGGTCCAGGATAAAGCAGCTGCGATAGCTCGCATTAAAGAAACTTTCAAAGATGCCAAGCAAAGTGATCTAGACGGGGTAACGGTGGAATTCCCGGACGAGAGCTGGATTAATGTCCGCCCCAGTAATACCGAGCCAGTTTTACGTTTAAACGCCGAGGCTAAAAGCAAAGCCCGGCTGGATGAACTGGTAGAGCAGACTATCGCGCTGATTAAGACTTAATAAGGGGTTGACCTCTGATTGGCGCTCCACTATAGTGAGTGCTAGAAATCGGGGGCAAATGCGAGAGTCCCGGATTTTTCTTAAACGGAGGTGATCTATGACTGTACCTATTAATCCTTTGATGGATTATGTAGTGGCTGTGGCTGAAACCGCGGAGAGCAAAACCGCCAGCGGCCTATACTTGCCTGAAGCCGCTAAAGAAAAACCTAAAACTGCCAAAATTGTAGCCGTTGGCAAAGCCGTTCGCGAACTTAAGGTTGGCGAAAAAATTATTTACAGAAGCTTTAGTACTACCGAAGTTAAAGTGGGCGCTACCGAGTACATTTTAGTAAGGGAAGAGGACGTCCTCGCGACGGTTAAATAACTATGAATTTTCTCCTGTGGCTACTACCGATTGTGCTATTTTTTGCGACCATTGTGTGGGTTTTTTATCCCGCTAAAAAAATGGCACGCATGACCCGTTCAGCTGCGGCTAACATTAAGAAGGGAAAGAAATAATGGCTAAAAAAGTATTTTATGATGACGAAGCCAGACGACGCGTACTAGAGGGAGCGCGCCAATTATACGAGGCCGTTAAAACCACCATGGGGCCAAAAGGCCGCAATGTCATTATCGGCAAAGGCTACGGCAACCCAACTGTTACTCATGACGGCGTAACTGTTGCTAAAGCAATTGAACTGCCAGAGGACGAAGAATCATTAGGCTATAAAGTCGGCGCTGAACTGATTAAACAAGCCGCCAACAAGATGAACGACGTGGCTGGCGACGGTACCACCACAGTTACAGTTTTGACCTACCACATCTTAAATGAGGCCAACAAACTGATTGCCGCTGGTCATAATCCAATGCTGCTTAGAAAAGGCCTGGAAGCGGCTGCAGCTGATGTTATCAAGGCTCTAGACGGTATGCGCGAAGAAATTACCGGCAAGAAAAACCGCGTTGCCGAAGTGGCCACCATTAGTGCCGGTGATGCCGAAATCGGCAAATTGATCGCCGATGTTATCGACAAAGTTGGCAAAGACGGTGTTGTGACAGTTGAAGAAGGCCAGGGGCTAGATATGGAAAGCGAAGTGGTAGAAGGCTTTACCTTTGATCGCGGTTTTGTCAGCGCTTATATGGTTACGGATACAACTAGAATGGAAGCCGTTTATGACAAACCAGCTATTTTAATTACCGATAAAAAAATCAGTTCCGTTCAGGAATTTTTACCGGTTCTAGAAAAGCTGGCTGCTGCCGGCCGAAAAGACCTGGTTTTGATTGCCGAAGACGTCGAGGGCGAGGCCTTGGCCACCCTGATTTTGAACCGTTTGAAAGGTGTATTTAACACCATTGTTGTTAAAGCGCCTTCGTTTGGCGATAGACGCAAAGATATTTTAGAAGACATTGCCATTTTGACTGGCGGCGAAGTAATTAGCGAAGAAAGTGGTGGAAGTTTTGACACTGCTGAGCTAAGCATGATTGGTACCGCCCGCAAGGTAATTGTTACCAAAGACGAGACTACGATTATTGAAGGGGCTGGTACCGCCACATCTGTTAAAAAGCGAATTGCTCAGATCAATGCCCAATCCGCTGTAGCTAGCAGTGAATATGATAAAGAACAGCTAGATAAGCGCCGTGCCGCCCTTCAGGGCAAAGTAGCGGTAATTAAAGTTGGTGGCGCTACCGAAACCGAAATTGAGGAAAAGAAATTCCGTGTAGATGATGCTGTTGCAGCCGTTAAAGCGGCTTTGAGCGAAGGAATTGTTGCTGGTGGTGGCGTAACACTCATTAATCTAGCGAAAAGGCTCGAGAAGGCCGCTGAGGATAATCTAAAAGGTAAACGAGTTCGTACCCACCTAAGTGAAGATGCAGGTTTTGGACTCCTTGCAAGAGTATTGGAACAGCCATTTCGTGTTCTTTTAACTAACGCCGGTCTAAATGCCGACGAATGGTTACCAAAAGTTAGAAACGCAAAGGACGGATGGGGGGTTGATGTAACTGAAGCTGTAGAGCTGATCAATCTCAAAACTAACGGCATTATAGATCCTGCCCGAGTCACGAAAGAAGTTATCCAAAATTCAGTCAGCATTGCCGGCACCAGCATGACCATGGGAGCACTGATTGTAGACGTCCCAGAGCCTAAATCGGCTCCAGCGCCCGACATGTCCGGCATGATGGGCATGTAAAACGCTTGCATCAGAGGTACCAAGTCGTGTATTATGGCATTTAATGATTGATACTTTTTCGGTTGAACATCAGCCAGGGCGTGATTTACGTATTGCCGATCCTGCTTTAGGCTACGCTTATACCATCTCTGCGCGCGGCCCTGATGAGCTTATGTATGGGGCGCTTATTTCACCGATTGGCCTTCGTAGCATTGATGTCTGCCAGCTTTCTAAAAGTGCCCATGACGATACAATCCCAGGACTTGAGAAATACCGAAGATTTCAGCACATCGCCGGTATTTACGAGGGTTATAGACACTTTAGTAATGGCAGAAAATTAACCGAATCTCAGATGATCAGGTATATGTTTGCAGCTGCCCTTGATGACTTTGGTCACGGTGTAAAATCGCATTCCACCGACATTATGATGGAAGGGGTTGGCGGAAGAGAAAAGTTTCATCAGGCCCGAGTTGCTCAAATAATTGCTTTTGGGGGTTTGGCCGAAGTTTTTGGAGCCAGAAACATTCATATAAACCCAAAAACGATCAGGAGAAACTTGCCGTTTTGGGTCGAAAATGACGTAGGTGAACCAAAGCTAGATGATACGAATTACATCGCAGGCGAGAGCCGTACATGGTTCCTGGAGAATGAGCTGGTCATAGCTGCCACAGCTTTTGATGCTCTGGAAATCGACAAAGATGGGCATTTTGTCTTTCCTGATCATGATAAAGCCAGAGTCTGGGGAAAAGTTGGACTATTGCTTAGTTCAGAGCACTGGAACGACCCGCTCAATCGGCTTGATGAGCTTATTGGAGTAGAAGCCATGAAACGAATTATCTTTAAGCGCTACTTAGAAGGAGTGGATGATGTTGATAACGGTGTGCAAGTTGATCCGGAAGACTACACCTTTTTCTGCGACAGTGACTTCGATACAGCCCTTAGAAACCACGCTATTGATAACCGAAATGAAGATGGTTTTATTACTGCCGCCTATAACCTTACAGGCATGATAGGACAGATGGAGCGTGAGCGCTTTGTCACACACAAAAGGCCGATTTATGAGGAGTTTTTAGCCGATCACGGTGCGCGGGAGTATCCATCGCCGTATATAAATCCTCATATCGCTAAATTCGGCCCGATCCCCGTTAATGTAGAAGTTATCGGTAATTTGGATGAGGTGCGGGCTCGAGATACCGAAGGACGAGGCAAATTGTTAGCAATGAATGGTAAACCTATAGGCCATCTGAAGAATTTTAAGAAACGTCAGTACAATCCACTGGTTTATGATAAACATGGCAACACGGTAAAGCTTAGTCAAGTTGATCCAATCTATGCTGGTTTACTGAGGCAACAAGGCCTGGCCGTAACCTATACGACAGCCATGAAATTACTTATGAATCAGGCTGCTGAGCAAACGTTTTGTGAGGCCCTCAAGAGCAACGAACAGGCTATGAAAGCGGCAGCTGAGAATAGAAATCCACTTAGCGAGGACCAACTAAGAAGAGTTATTAGGGGTTCAGCGAAAAGAGCAGTGGCGGTAGCGACCGCTCGGGGCATGTGGCGCGAGGTCTAGATCTTGCTAAAAAAGCCAGTTTGTAGTATTATATATGTACTAACGGAGGCAGTGCATTAAAATGGCATTGTTTAGACGCAAGCAGAACGCTACAACGGCTCTGCCCGAAATAGAAAAATATTACGAAGCCGAAAGACGAGACCGGTCTGGTTTAGCTTGGCTTTTGGCCATTGCATCGATTATTGCTGTAGCGATTGTAATTATTGGAGTATTCTTTGGTGGTCGCTGGCTTTACCATAAGGCCGTGCATAAAACACCAAAAGCACCTATAGCCGCCCAAACCGCTAGCAAACCCACCCCGGATAATAGCAGTCAGAACAGTACCTCGGACTCCAGCAAGTCTTCGGAGGGCACTAGCTCAACCAAAACTACTACAAATAGTGGCGCAGGTTCAACTAGCACACCGGCCAACAACACTCAGCCAACCACCAGTGCAACCACCACCCCTTCAACCACTACCTCTCAGGCCCAAACACCTAGTAAGCTAACGAACACCGGACCAGAAGACATCGTTCCAGCCTTTTTCATAGCTACTTTCTTAGGTGTTATCCTATATCGTCTAAAAGTTGTTCGCGACTAGTTTGATACGTCTATCTTCTTAAAGACGTCGTAAATAGCTTCGGCTTTGGCCTTTTCGTCAGGCAAATTTTTAGCTGCTTCTAGCACAGTGTTTAGCATGTTTTGATCTTTAGTCTCTTCATATATCCTTTTTGCCAGCTGATATTTATCTTCAGGGGACTGATCGAGCTGATCAATAAGGGGAGAAAGGGCACGTAAGGCCTCTTGCTTAATTTGTTCGAGCGAACTTGAATTATTGTCCATGTTTTCATTCTCCATATTAGAATCGTTTACTCCCAGATCACCATCTGGTTGAGGTTCTGGCATTGGCATCGCAGGCTCTTCCATAGTTGTTGGTTCTTCGGCCGGCATTTCAGGTTCGGCCTGTTCGGTAGGGAATTCTTCGGTCGGCATTTCGTGCTCTTCGTTAGGCATTGGCATCTCTGGAACAGCTAATTCTTCATATTGGGCAGGCGGTTCTTCGGCGGGTACTTCTGGAGCAGGCATGTCTGTTTCTGGTTGGGGCGCAGCGGCCGTTTCTGGCTCAACATTCTCTGGCATTGGTTCTGGTGCAGGAAGGGTTAGCTCGTTTTGTGGTTCTGGCACAGGGGTCATGGAGGTATTGTCTGTGTTTGACGATGGCACAACCGAAACTGGCACGGTCTGGCCCTGATCGTCATCTTGACCATCTTGATTATTTCGTCCGAACATTAGCCCACCCCCTTGTATGTAAGTTCTGTTTCAAGGATAGTATATAGCATAACCAGTACCCCACAAAACAGGTTTTGCGGGGACCCCAGGATGAAATTTACCCTGAGCCTAACATCTTAGCTGACAGAGTTACAGTTTATCCCATTCGTGAAAAAGCTTCGGCAAAGCCGAACTTTTTCCGTTTTTGGCAAAACCTGGTTTTATCTTCAATATTTTGCTCTCCAACCTAGGCTCCACTATACTAAGCGTATGCTTGATGATCTTAAGTACATCCATGAAAAAGACGGCCAAGACGCTTTAGGGGTTATTGAAAAACAGTGGCAGCAACTTATTTATAAATACGATGTAGCCTTTACGCCAAAGTCAGAAATTCGTAACGTGGTGTTTTCGGGTATGGGAGGTTCAGGCTGGCCCGGGCGTTATATTCAAGTTTGGCCTGGGCTAAACGTACCGTTTGAGATCAGTAGTAACTACTCGCTGCCTAAATACGTTAACTCCAGCACGCTGGTAATTGTTTCCAGCTACTCAGGAAACACCGAGGAAACGCTGTCGTCTCTAACCGATGCCGAAGAACGTGACGCCCAGATTGTGGTTGTTGCTTCTGGTGGCAAACTGGCCGAACTAGCCAAAACTAAAAATTTACCGCTTTACTCCATCCCGCCTGGCATTCAACCACGGATGTCGTCGTTTTACTTTGTGGCGGCCTTTTTAGATCTGTTTGGCAAACTTAAGTTGATTGAGACGATCACTACCGAAGAAGTAAAGACGCTGTCGGATTGGCTAGCAACAGAGGTGGTAAAGTGGCGAGCTGATGTGCCAACCGCCAAAAATCCAGCCAAACAATTGGCGCTTGAGATTGCTGGCAAGACCCTGGTTACTTATGCCGGCCCACTACTATGGCCAGTCGCAAACAAAATGAAAATCTGCATGAACGAAAATGCCAAAAACGTCGCTTGGACCTATTCGTATCCGGAATTCAGCCACAATGAGTTTATTGGCTGGAGCAGTCACCCGGTAGATAAGCCTTTCGCGGTCGTTGAAATAAGGAGTAATCTGGAGCATCCGCGGGTGCAAAAGCGTTTCGAAATTACCGAACGCATGTTGTCTGGTATGCGGCCCGCGCCGCTGGTTATAAAACCAGAAGGTGAAAGTTTGCCGATGCAGATCTTTTGGACTAGCGTGTTTTGTGACTTTGTCTGTACTTACGTAGCGCTTCTAAACGGCGTTAACCCAACACCTGTAGATCTAGTAGAAAAGTTCAAAGACGAACTTAATAAATAGGGCGAGGTTACGAGGGCTCAGGGCTCAGAGCAGAGGGCTCAGTGCGCGTACACTAACACTGTGCGCTTTCAGCATTAGGCAATACTTCCATTGAAACATGTAAGCCTTTCAACCCACGATTCACAAACTGAGCCCTGACCTCGGAGCCCTGAGTCCTACTCGTAGCGAAGAGACTGGATTGGATCTTTTCTAGCAGCCTTAATGGCTGGAGCGGTACCAAAAACAATACCTACAATCATGGCTACCAAAACCGAAATGCCAACAATTGGCCAAGTAGCAACAGGGGCCAGGGACGAAAATACCCTTAAACAATAGTTTACAAACAGTGCGATCAAAACACCGATAATACCGCCCACCAAGCTCATAATCGTGGCTTCTATCAAAAACTGGCTATAAATCTGGCGGTTGGTTGCGCCCAAAGATTTACGGACACCAATTTCGCGGGTTCGTTCAGTGACAGAAACAAACATAATATTCATGATGCCAATTCCGCCCACAATCAAAGAAATGGCGGCTATCCCAGCAATGAAAGAGGTGGCGATAGTCAAGGTTTTACGGGTTAGTTGGAGAGTTTCGGCTTGGGTTAAAACTGTAAAATCGGGCTGATCACCGTGAGTGTCGTTTAGAGCTGCAGTTATTGCTTTGGTCGCCGCAGCCGGATTTTTATCTTTTGATTCAGCCAAGATTTGGTAAACCGAAGCGCTGTTACTGCTAATGGCTCGAGCACTTCCGTATGGAATAAATATAGCTTCATTCAAGTCATTGCCACTGTTTAGCAGGTTAGCGCTAAAATCATCAAATACGCCGCCAACAATAAACTCGTGATTTCTAAGCATGACAATTTGGCCAATCGGCACATTTTCGTTAAAGAGATTTTCGGCTACCCTCTGCCCAATAATCGCCATGTCCTGATTAGATTGGTTGTCGCTAAAGAAGTCGCCATATTTAACTTTTTGGCCTACCAAAGCCGCAAAATCTCCGGATACGCCAATGACTACGCTGTCTAATTGATGTCCGTCTTGGGTTTTAGCCAAAGCAGAAATGGTGCTGAGAGGCGAAACCCTACTAACCTCAGGGAGTTTTTTAATGGCCATAAGATCGTGGTCAGACAAAGAGCTGCCACTTAGCGCTGCCTGATAGTTTACACTTACAATCTTGCCGCTTGAATCGCGGCTAACAAGTTTGCCGGGGCGTACACTAATTACATCTGGTCCACCGGTTTTAAGACCACCAGCTATTTGTTGACGCAGTCCTTCGCCCAAAGATACCGCCACGATAACCGAAGCTACTCCAATAACGATACCGAGCATGGTTAGGAAACTACGCAGCTTGGTACTTTTTATAGATTTTAAAGCCATACGGACATTACGGCCAACTAAGGATGTCATCAGGTTTTTCTCCTGGTGGTTTTGGTTTGTTTTTTGGCCTTGGCTTTTGAGCGTGGCTTCTTGGCTTTTGTAGACTTTTTGGTAAGGGCCTTGCGCCCCGGGGCTTTTTTGGCTGGTATGGTAGACATAAACAAAGAAATACCCTCAAGTTGCTCTTCTTCATCTGTTTTTGGCTTGTCCAGGCCGCCGCTACGAGCTCTTAAAGGGACTTCGCCAATCTTAGTTTGCTCGTCGTGCACCACGCCACCATCATGCATATAAAGTACCCGGGTAGCATAGCGGGTAAGTTCTGGGTTATGAGTCACCATCAAGATTGTGCTGCCCTTGGCGTGTAGCTCGGCCAAAAGCTCCATAACAATCGTGCTACTAGCGCTATCGAGGTTACCAGTTGGTTCATCGGCTATGATTAGGCTCGGGTTGCCAACCAACGCCCGAGCAATCGCCACCCGCTGCATTTCACCACCACTCAAATTTTTAGAATAGAAATATTGGCGTTCACCTAAGCCAACATCTTCTAGCGCTTGCCCAGCTTTTATAAGACGTTTAGTTTGCGTCATGCCACGGTAGGCTAGGGGCAGGGCAACGTTTTCGAGCGCCGTTAAACGAGGCAGCAAATTAAAAGACTGAAAGATAAAACCAATATGATCACGTCTGGCCTTAGCCAAACGATTTGGCCTAAGGCGTGAAACTATCCGACTTCCCAAAATGTAAGTGCCGTGGGTCGGTCGGTCGAGCAATCCGATTACATTTAACAGAGATGATTTGCCTGATCCGCTGGGGCCCATAATTGCTACAAACTCGCCTTTTTTGATAGTCAAAGTCACTTCATCAAGCGCAACAGTAGTGGCGCCGCCGAAGCCGTAGATCTTTGACACATTGGTGAGTTCAATAACGTTTTCTGACACCCTTCTATAGTACGTAGTTTGCAAAGCCTCACGCAAGGTGTAATTGTAGTAATTTATAAGATATAATTATCGGACACGGAAGATTCGCCTAGTGGTCTATGGCGCCGCCTTGGAAAGGCGGTTTGGGGGCAACCTCATCGTGGGTTCAAATCCCACATCTTCCGCCATTAGATTTCAATGTAAAAGCGCCATGGCTTGTCCGTGGCCTTTTTTATGCCAATGCGCGGGCTGGTTAGGATATTTTCTACCGGCCTACTGGGCGGGATAAGTTCCAGTTTGGTTTGGCTCAACTTTTTGCCGCTATAATTTGAAGGGATTTGTAAGGCTTGGACAAGCTTGCCAGGCCCATTTGCGAGGCTCTTTATATCATGGCTACTTCGGTGGGAGCGCATAAGACCCTCCCCAATTGTCGGTTTTAACGCCCGTATAAGCACGGCCTCGCCGTGGCCCGCTGGCCCGGTCACGATGTTCATGCACCAGTGCATGCCATAAATAAAATACATATACAGCGTGCCGGCCGCTTCAAACATTGGCGCGGTGCGCTTGGTTAGGCCGCGAAAACTATGGCTGGCTTCATCATCCTGCTGATAGGCTTCGGTCTCTATAATTATTCCACCCACGTCGCCCTCTGGCAGATGATGGACCAAAGTCCAGCCCAGTAAGTTTCGTGCTCCATCAATTGGGTTTGATAAATCAGGCAGATTCATTAGAAGATGGACGCAAGTCTGATAATCGTTGCCGTCTTCTTTGCACTGCTTCAGCGACCCAAGAGGGGCTTGGCGAATCCGGCAAGCCCATAGCGTAACTTTCGGTGCTTGTTCCAAAACGACTACCTGTTGGCATTGAATTTGGTACCATTACCGCTGGCTTATGTTCTGAATCAGGCAGACCTTTTCTGGCAACAGTTTCGGCATCAACCGGATAATCCTCAGGCATACTCATGCTTTCATGTTACTCCCTAACAAGCTAGAGTAAAAGTATGCCAAAACAGGACGATCTAGAAACCATGCCTGGTATCGGCAAAAGCTTGGCTCAGGACCTTAGGAACATTGGCATTCATGCTGTCAAAGACCTAAAAGGCCTGGATCCTGAAAGTATTTATGACCGATCAAACGCGTACGCCGGTAGCGTGCAGGATCCGTGTGTTTTGTACGCATTCCGCTGTGCCGTATATTATGCCAATGGTGGCCGCGAGCCCGAAAAACTTAAGTGGTGGAACTGGAAAGGCACAAAATGAAAGACCAACAAATTATCGCCTGGCAACGGCTAGAAGGCCTATGCTTACTCATAGTTTCTCTGTTTTGGTATATTAAATATTCACGATTTCAAGCTTGGGGAGTAGTCGTTCTCTTATTTTTACTACCAGACCTGGCTATACTCGGCTACGCCGTCAGTAAAAAGATAGGCGCCTTTTGCTATAACGTGGCCCACTCAATGGTTTTCCCGCTGCTGGTTTTGGTAATGTGGTTAGCTTCCCCCAGGCCAATAATTTTATATGCCACGCTCGCTTGGTTCATGCACATCGGTGTGGACAGGGCATTTGGCTTTGGCCTGAAGTACGACGACGACTTTAAACACACCCACCTAGGCCGCATCGGCAAAAAATAACACTCAGTAACATCAGATTGACAAAAAAGCATAAGCATGATACAATGTAAGGTGTTAATTCAACACAAATATGTCTGCCGAACAAATACAAGCCAACATAGCCGAACAAGACCCTAAGATCCATGCGGATCTTGGTTCTGTAGCGGCTAGTGATCTTACGGGTAATACATTGGCCGTTGTGCCTAATTTACAGTGGGAAGTGTTGCCGAACGGCCAGAATAAAATGGCCCATATTATTACTGATTTACCACCAGATGCTTTTTCGGTTTTTGAATTTACGCCAGACCTTATTTTTGGAAGGGAGAACCCCGACAAAGATGCAGCGTACACCGATAAAGGCGAGAAAATAGTTCGTTTTGGCGTAAATCCTGGAAAGTTCGATGACTTAGATGCTGGCATCTACCGCTTGCGTTATGGTCTGAATGGAGATATAGACATCACCATAGTTGGCGATGAGTCAGATAAATTCTTTTGGGTTTCAAAGCATGCGGTTGAAGATTTACAAGCAGCAGACAAGGAATATAAAGAACTTGCCGATCCAGTCCCTACAAATATTAAGCCTGCGTTTGGACATGACTTTTATGCGTATTTTCAAGCTCTTGAAAGAGAGACGCTAAAACCAACTGCCAAAAACCTCTCGCCTACATCACAGAATTTTTATGAGACTGTGGGCTTTAAAAAGGTGACCGAAGGCAGTGAAGTACGATACATGTACCCTACGGTTAAGACACTGGCCAAACTTATAAAAGACAAAGCTTTACCTATACAACTGAACGGGGCATCCAAAGATGGCCACCCTTATGTTGGGCCACAAGTTTACCAAGGCACATCGGCAAAAGAACTGTACTCCGTCGGTACAGTAGATCTTTACTACATAATTCATGATTTATCGAAAGATCACTTCCCGGGGGCATTCGTTGGCAGGGAACTGAACAACGAGGCACCAAAAGTGCCCGAAGCTGCTACGGCCAAAAAGGTTAAAAGTTTGCTTGAGTGGGTAGGCCCAGCGGCAACTATGCTACAGCAAAAAGGAAATTATAAGGGCATTGATTATCTGGATCTGCTGACTGTTTACCAGAGAGCGGCGGTTGAAAAATTCGATACGATTACAGCCGACTATTCAGTTCATAACGTAAATCATGTTCTAACAGGAAATACAGTTAGGGAGTTAGGCAATTTATATAGCTTGGCTGAGCTGAAGCTCGACGTCCCACAATTAGAAATTGATCTTTTGATTAACCTGCAAGATCACGAACGTATGTACGGCGATGACAGTCCTGAGCAAAAAGCCCGAATGGAGCTATTAGCTCAGGCTATTGAGTTACAAAGAGATTACATGGCACACAAAGCGGAAAGAGCTTAAGCCCGCGCTCAGGAAAACGCCGAAATTTAAGAGAAGTACTAAGTTTAAAAAAGTGCCGTGGACTTTCCGGGCTAAAGAACGGTTTTTAGTTCTTCAAGCACGGTATTGATTGAAGATTTTACAGACTCTGGGTCGGTTACGTTGCCTTCCAGGTCGATATCCTTCATAAAGCGCAGGTTAGCTTCGGTTTCGAGCGCCTTTGCGCCGATTAGGCTGCCTAAAACACCTCTAAGCTGAGCAATTGCCCGCTCGCCACCAACCCAGCCGTAACCAACCAAGGCCACAGGCTTTTCGCTCCAGGGCTTAAATACCCAGTCGATAGCGTTTTTGAGCACGGCCGTAAAGCTGTAGTTGTATTCGGCAACCAGCATAATAACGGCGTCGGCTTCGTCGACCATTTTGGTCCATTTAATAACATTTTGATCTGTTGGATTAAATTCTTCGCGCGATGGCGAGACGGGGGAATCGAAAAACGGCAGTGGCATTGTTTTAAAATCAGCCACGGTAATTTCATAATCAGGATTTTCGGCCACCTGAGCTTTAAGGGTGTCTAAAATTTTGTCGGCGATGCGGTTTTCGCGCACACTCGAAGTAAGAATCAATACTTTTTTCATCGTATCTCTTTCTTTAATTGAGGGTTTTATAACTTGTTTGGGTCTAAGCCTAATGTGGCAAATAACTTGGTGTTGAGTTCGTAAATCTTTTCGGTGCCTTGCTTTTGCTCCAATATCACGCCGGCGTCCACCAACTTCTTAAAGTGGTGGCTCATAGCGGGTTGCGAGAGGGAAGAGCACTGGCTGGCTTCGGCGCAGCTGGCAGTATCGTCCGGCTTTTTTACCAAGCTCCGTACGATATCCAGCCTGGTCTTGTCGGCCAAGGCTTTAAAAATATTTACGTTGTGATCATTCATGAACATATAATAGTATAATCCAAACATTTAAATATGTAAATACTTAAATAATTATACCTTCTACCTCTAGTACGCTATAATTTAAGGAGTATGGGAGAAGTAATAAAAGCCGAAACTTGGCGACGCAGAGTAGTCTGGCCGCTTATTGTAAGCAGCGCCTTGGCGGTGGTTTTGTGGTTTTGCCGGGCAATTGGCGGGCACACCACACTTTTTTGGTTCTTAAACTGGAACCTGTTTTTAGCCTGGTTGCCCTTGGTGTTTGGCTATTGGCTAACGGTCAATCTAAAGAGTAAACGTTGGCTTAATTGGCAAAATATACTACTAACTCTATTGTGGTTAGGGTTTTTGCCGAACAGCTTCTATCTAATTACCGATTTTGTACACCTGGCGCCCACAAGGGATGTTAGCCTGCTGTTTGATATTGTAATGTTCATGGTTTTTGCCTGGAATGGGCTATTATTGGGCTTTATTAGTGTTATGGTAGTGCACATAGAACTTCTTAGGCGATTAAAACGCCGCACGGCTATGCGCCTGATAGGTGGGGTTTTGGTGCTGTGCAGCTTTGCGATTTACCTGGGGCGCTATTTGGCCTGGAACACCTGGGATATTATCGTTAACCCCGGCGGGCTTTTGTTTGATGTTTCGGATCGGATAGTAAGGCCAACTTCTTATCCGAACACTTTTACCACCACAGCTCTGTTTTCAGTGGTGTTAATCACACTTTATTACACAATCTTTAAACTGATTGCAGCACTTAGAAGTGGGAATAAAAGATAACTGATATACTCGGTTTATAAGAGATTATGATGCAAGAAAAAATTGTCGCCCAGATTGAACGAGTTGTAGAGCAGTTATTCGGCCAGAAGGCGGTAGTGGTTTTAACACGTCCAGAGGCGCAGTTTGGTGATTACGCTACCAATGTGGCCTTGCAGCTGGCTGGAAAAACCGGCCAAAAACCCCGTGAAATTGCCGAACAAATTGCCGCTGAACTAAAACACGAATCTG
>Ga0163163_10000927_pt1 | contig 24855 bp, 21 predicted proteins | sample S65metaG_FD_119766 | JGI IMG/M metagenome (GOLD analysis project Ga0163163, IMG submission 119766) | Switchgrass rhizosphere microbial communities from Kellogg Biological Station, Michigan, USA - S6-5 metaG | ecosystem: Host-associated > Plants > Roots > Rhizosphere > Soil | place: USA...
AAGACTGTGTCGTTGAATCAAGCACAGAAAGACTTGGCGACTCGGTATTTTGCCGGCGCCAAGATGCTGCGTGACGATGGCTTTGCGACCGGCATGGCCGGCGCGAGCACGGCACTCACCGCAATCAGCAGCATTGTCACGGGCCTGGCGAGCGGAGAGCCCGACAAGATCGGCCCGGCTGTCGAAGCAAAAGCGGCCAAAGTAGAGGCCCAGGCGGAGAAGCTATGCCGGGATCTGGGCGAACTCGCGGCAACGCAGAACGCGCTCGCCGCATCTCTGCCGGAGTTCAAACCGTACGCGTTGATCCATACCCAGGAAGTGAACGAGTGCCACGGCAGCTGATACAACGTGCGGGCTGCGACTATGCAGCCCGCACGACTCAAGTTACTTGATCGTATCCGACAACGCCTTGTAGGCATTCCCGCCCTGCTTCTGCAGACCCGACTGACCCAGGTTCAAATCGCCTTCGAGCCAGAAGCGCAGCAAGCCGGAGCCGGAGCGGCGCACGACCACCACGGCGCCCTGCCCAGTATAGATAACGTCGCCGGCGCGCAGGTCCGAGATGTGGAGGGATTCGGTCACATCGCGGCCTTCCGCATATTGCGCCTGCAGTGCCTTGCGTTCTGCCGCATCCGGGGCCGGAACGTTGGCGACGACATGTCCGCCAGTGCGCGTGCGCAACGTCGGGTTCGCGGTATCGTGGATATCCGCGACGACACTGTAGCGGCCGGGACCGTTCGGCAGCAGCTCGATGCGATCCAGGTTCAGGTCACCCTCGAGCCAGGAAAGCGACGGACGCGTGCCGACACGACGCACGACGCCGCGAACCGAACCGTCGACGTAAACCACATCGTCCTTGAGCAGTTGTGTCACCTGCAGTGTGCCCACCGCCGGACGACCCTCGTTGAGATTCTTCTCCATGCTCGCGCGTGCAGCAGCAAGCTTGTCCGCGGCCGCTTTTTCCGCAGCGGCTTTTTCAGCGGCCGCCTTGGCTGCGGCGGCTTTCTCGGCCGCAACGCGATCGGCAGCGGCCTTTTCCGCAGCGGCTTTTTCAGCGGCCGCCTTCTCCGCGGCGGCCTTCTCGACCGCCGCGCGTTCCGCGGCTGCCTGTTCGGCCGCGGATTGATCGGCGGCAGCTCTGTCCGCAGCAGCTTTTTCCGCGGCTGCTTTTGCCGCTGCCGCTTTCTTCGCCGCCGCGCCTTTTTCGGCAACGGCCTTGTCGTCGACCGATGGCGCGGCAGCCGCTTCGACAGGCGCCGGCTTGGCAGCTTCCGCCTTCGAACCTGAGACGAGCTTCACGACAACGTTCTCGAGGAAGCCTTCGCTGCTCTGCACGCGCGCATCCTCGGCGGCAGAACGCACTTTAGCCGCGACCTTGTCCTGCCAGTATTTTGGCGCGGTGATCTGCACCGTCTTGCCCTGCGCCGCGGCCTGGCGCGCGATTTCAGTCAGCTTCGCGTCGCCGGCACCGGACAGGAAATCCTTGCCGCTGATCACCACTTCCTGCGCAAACGCCGCATTGCTCAGCAGCAGTCCCGAAAAAAGTACACGTTTATACATTTTCAATCTCCAAGCCCGCAGGCTCGTACAAAAGAATTCAGTTTGTCATTTTCCCGCAGGCGCACATGTGCATGAAGGCATGGCGAACGCGCGTTTACAAAATCTAACAGGCACAGAATATCGTCATCTTCACTTCGTTGGGTTGTTGCTAGGCTCGGCCATCCCGGCCTCGCCTCGCTAGGCAACCCCGCCCTTTGCTCACGCTACGCAAGCGCGGGCACTCAGCCACCAGCCGACCCGCCGTGCACGCCGCCCTTCGTCAGGGCCATCGGGTCGAGCAGTTCCTTGAGCTTTTCCTTCGGCAGCCCCGTCGTTTCCACCGCGACGTCGAGTATTGGCCGGCCTTCCTTGTACGCCTGTTTCGCCGTCGCCGCACCCTTGTCGTACCCGATCACGGCGTTCAGCGCCGTCACGAGGATCGGATTCTTGTCCAGTGCCTGCTTGATGTGATCCTCGCGCACCTTGAAACCGGCAATCGAGCGGTCCGCCAGGGCGCGCGAGGCGTTGGCGAAAATCTCGATGCTCTGCAACAGGTTCAGAGCAATTACCGGCAGCATCACGTTGAGCTGGAAGTTGCCGGACTGCCCGGCAATCGTGATCGTGGCATCGTTGCCGATGACCTGCGCACAGACCATCGCCATCGCCTCGGGGATCACCGGGTTGACCTTGCCCGGCATGATCGAGGAGCCCGGCTGCAGCGCCGGCAGCTCGATTTCGCCGAGCCCGGCGAGCGGACCTGAATTCATCCAGCGCAGATCGTTCGCGATCTTCATCAGCGAACACGCCAGCGTTTTGAGCTGGCCGGAAAGCTCGACCGCCGCATCCTGCGACGACATGCCTTCGAAGAAATTGTCGGCCGACTCGAACTGCACGCCGGTCGCCTTGGTCAGCTCTGCACAGATCATCGGGCCAAGTTTCGCGTCGGCGTTGATACCGGTACCGACCGCCGTCCCGCCCTGTGGCAGCTTGCGCATGCGCTTGAGAGCATCCTGCAGGCGCGCGATGCCGGAGGCGATCTGCGCCGACCAGCCGCCCAATTCCTGCCCGAATGTCACCGGCATCGCGTCCATCAGGTGCGTGCGGCCCGTTTTGGCGACATTCGTCAGTTCTTTCGCGCGCGTGTCGAGCGTCGCCTGCAGATGCACGAGCGCCGGCAACAACTGCTCGGACACCGTCAGCGTGGCGCTGACGTGGATCGCTGTCGGAATCACGTCGTTCGACGACTGGCCGTTGTTGACGTCGTCGTTCGGATGCACCTTCGTCGCGTCGTTTGCGCAGATATGCGCGATGACCTCGTTCGCGTTCATGTTCGACGAGGTACCCGAACCGGTCTGGAACACGTCGATCGGGAACTGTTGGTCGAATTCACCGGCTGCGACGCGCTCGGCGGCTTTGCGGATCGCCACGGCCTTGTCCTTGGCCAGATGACCCAGATCGGCGTTCGCCTGCGCGGCGGCAGACTTGATCAACCCCAGCGCGCGGATGAACTGGCGCGGCATGGTCAGGCCGGAAATCGGGAAATTGTTGACGGCACGCTGGGTCTGCGCGCCGTACAGCGCGTCGGCCGGGACCTGCAGCTCGCCCATGCTGTCGCGCTCGATGCGGAAGTTGGTCATTGGATGTCGGGTGAAAAGCGGGGAGTGGAATTATAGCTGCTGCAGGCCTTGCTATCATTGGCCGATCGCAAAGGAACCCCTCATGTCGCATTCCCCATTGACCGCGCTGTCTCCGCTCGACGGCCGCTACGCCATGAAGGTCGAGGCGCTGCGGCCGATCTTCAGCGAATTCGGACTGATGCAGCGCCGCGTGCTCGTCGAGGTGTGCTGGCTACTGGCGCTGGCGGAGGAGAATGCCATCGTCGAGGTAGGCCCGTTTGCAACGAGCACGCGGCAATTCCTTACGACGCTGCCTGGCGATTTTTCGTTGCAGGATGCCGAACGCATCAAGGCGATCGAGGCGACGACGAATCACGACGTCAAGGCTGTCGAATACTTCATCAAGGAAAAGATCGGCGATCACGCGGAACTCGGCCAGGCCAAGGAATTCGTGCATTTCGCCTGCACCAGCGAAGACATCAACAACCTCGCCTATGCGCTGATGCTGCGCGACGCCCGCGACGGCGTGCTGCTGCATACGCTCGACAAGGTGATCGCCACGCTGCGCCAGATGGCGCACGCGTTGGCGGCGCAACCGATGCTGTCGCGTACCCACGGACAGACCGCATCGCCGACGACGCTCGGCAAAGAAATCGCGAACGTGATCGCGCGGCTGGAGCGCCAGCGCAAGCAGATCGCCGCCGTCGAACTCACTGGCAAGATCAACGGCGCAGTCGGCAACTACAACGCGCACGTCATCGCCTATCCGGAAGTCGACTGGCCGGCATTGGCCAAACGCTTCGTCGAATCGCTCGGGCTGGTATGGAATCCGTACACGACGCAAATCGAACCGCATGATTGCGTCGCTGAATTGTGCGACGCGATCCGTCGCGCGAACACGATCCTGCTCGATTTCTGCCGCGATGTGTGGGGCTATATCTCGCTCGGCTATTTTCGCCAGGCGCTGCGACCGGGCGAAGTCGGTTCGTCGACGATGCCGCACAAGGTCAATCCGATCGACTTCGAAAACGCCGAAGGCAACTTCGGCCTCGCCAATGCGCTGCTCGCCCACTTTGCCGAGAAGCTGCCGATTTCGCGCTGGCAGCGCGACCTTACCGACTCCACGGTGCTGCGCGCGCTCGGCACGGCATTCGGCCACACCCAGATCGCATTCGAATCGCTGCTGCGCGGGTTGACCAAGCTCAACGCCAACCCCGAGCGCCTCGCCGCCGATCTCGACGCGAGTTGGGAAGTGCTCGCCGAAGCCGTGCAGACCGTGATGCGTCGCTACGGTCTGCCGGAACCTTATGAACAGCTCAAGGCGCTGACGCGCGGCCAAGGCATCACGCGCGCAAGCATGCGCGGGTTTATCGAATCCCTCGCGCTGCCCGCAAACGCGAAACAGCAGCTGCTGGCATTGACACCGGCGAGCTACTCGGGTCTCGCCGCGCAGCTCGCCGGGAAAGTCTGACGGCGGGGTTTATGCGGCCTTCGCTGCCTTGAGCAAGCCTTCCTTCGCCATCGCAGCCTGCACCGCCGGACGCGCGGCGACGCGCTCCTGGAATTTCAGCAGTGCCGGATACTGCGACAGATCGAGTTTCACGCCCGCCGCCCAACGCGTGACCGTGAACAGGTAGGCATCGGCGACAGTGAAGTGTTCGCCAAGCAGCCACGGCTGCTTCTCGAGGACGTTCTCGATCAACTGGTAACGCCGCAGCAGATAGGCCTTGCGTTCCTCGCGCGTGGCTTCCGGCGTATCGTCCTTGAACAGCGGGCTGTAGGTTTTGTGGATTTCGGACGTGATGTAGTTGAGCATCTCCTGCAGGCGCGCACGGGCAAGCGTGCCCCCGGCTCCTGGCGCGAGTTGCGCATTGCCCTTCTGATCGGCCAGGTATTGCACGATCGCCGGGCCTTCGGTCAGCACTTCGCCGTTGTCCAGTTCGAGCGCCGGCACATAGCCCTTCGGGTTGATCTGCCAGAAATCGCGGCCGGTTTCGGTTCGCTTGGTCTTGGTGTCGACCTTTTCGAGCGCCAGCGCCGTGCCGAGTTCGTGCGCAATGATGTGCGGGGAAAGCGAGCAAGCGCCGGGAGAGTAATAGAGTTTCATAGGGTACTTCCTGTCTGGTTGGAGAGGCGCGTCGTGGCCACGACGACGATGGGTATCCTAATACCATCTGGTAACCATTGGATACCACATAACGGTCAAATACTGCTAAAATGTGGTTACTCGCAAGTTACCGCTCGCAAGGGGAAAACATGGGTCTGCCATTACGCAAGAGCAGGGTACTCACGCCGCCGCCGCAGTGTCCGCTGACGCTATGCATGGGTCTGTTGCGCGGCGCGTGGGCGCCGAATGTGCTTTGGTTTCTGCGCGCCGGGGCGCGCCGCTTCGGCGAACTACGCCACGACATTCCACGCATTTCAGCGCGCGTGCTGAGCGCGCGCCTGCGCGAACTCGAATCGCGCGGCATGATCACGCGCCGCCTGCTCGACACTTCCCCGCCGTCGGCGGAATACGAACTGACCAATCTTGGCCATGAGCTGCTGCCAGCGCTCGACGCCATCGTACGCGTCGGCATGAAGCTCAAGGACGAACCGGCACCGCGGCGGCGGCTCGCCGCATGAAGCGCAATCTGCGCAAGCCCATCGAAGTCTCCGCGACGCGCCGCCAGCCACTCGGCATGCCGCCGGCGCGCTTCCTGCGCAATTATTGGCAGAAGCGGCCGCTCGTGATCCGCGGCGCATTTCCCGACTTTCAAAAGGCGATCACGCCCGAAGACCTGGCCGGACTAGCCTGCGAGGAGGCGGCGCTATCACGCATCGTGCTGCACGACGCGAAACGTGACCGTTGGCAGTTGCGCAACGGCCCGTTTGCCGAAGCCGATTTCGCCAAGCTGCCGAAATCGCATTGGACGCTGCTCGTGCAGGATGTCGACAAGTGGGACATGGACGTCGCCGCCCTGCTCGATCGGTTCGATTTCATACCGAGCTGGCGGATTGACGACGTGATGATCAGCTATGCCACCGATGGAGGCGGCGTCGGCGCGCATGTCGACCAGTACGACGTGTTCCTGGTGCAAGGGGTTGGGCAGCGACGCTGGCGAATCGACGTCGACTCGAATGCACCGCAGGAATTCCGTGACGACGCGGAACTCAAGCTGCTGCGCGAATTCACTCCGACGCACGACTGGCTGCTCGAATCCGGCGACGCGCTGTACCTGCCCCCCGGCGTGCCGCACGAAGGCACGGCTGTCGGCAACTGCATGACGTTCTCGATCGGCATGCGTGCGCCGTCGCAGGCGGAGCTGTTGCTGGATTTCGCCGAATTCCTCGCCGAGCCGCTGGGCGAGGAGTTGCGCTATGTCGACCCTGATCTTGAGCCCGCACGAGACAACAGCGAAATAACCGCGCCGGCACTCGGACGTGTCGCACACGCGCTGAAGCGCCTGCGCAAGATCGACCCGCCGGCTCTCGCCGACTGGTTCGGCCGCTTCGCCACGCGTTATCGCAGCGCGCAAGTCGCTCCTCCGCCACAACGTGCGCTCGGTCCGGATGAGATTGCCAAGCGCCTGCGCAATGCGTGCGTAATCCGCAATCCCTGGAGCCGCTTCGCGTGGCGTCGCAACGGCCACAACGCGGCGCTGTTCGTCGCCGGCGAACGTTACAACTGCCCGTCCGTGCTAGCCCGGGTTTTGTGTGCCCAGCGCGAATTCGATGGCGGTGAACTTGCCGGGCTGTGCCGGCAAAGATCCGCGTTAGACGCCATCGCAGCACTGGTCAATGCCGGTCATCTGCATATCGCAGCCAAGCGCTGACGTACAATCACGCAAAACCGCCGCGAGCCGAGCATGATCCCCACTGATTTCACCGTCGCGCCAGCGAACTGGGACAACGAAGAGGAGCGGGCAGCTTGCTGCGCCGTGCGTGAACAGGTGTTCACGATGGAGCAGCAGGTCGCGCGCGAGGACGAACTGGATTCCTTCGATGCCACGGCGCGCCACGTACTCGCGCGCGATCTGGGCGGAAATCCGGTCGGCACCGGGCGTCTGGCCAGCGATCGCAAGATCGGACGCATGGCAGTGATCAAGGACTGGCGCAGCAAGCACGTCGGCGAAGCGATGCTGAATCTGCTCGTCGAACAGGCTCGGGCACTGAATTACCCGGACGTGGAATTGCACGCACAGACGCAAGCGGTACCGTTCTACGAGAAATTCGGCTTCGCCAAGTATGGTGACGAATTCGTCGAGTGCGGGATAAGGCATTTCAATATGCGCCGCGAGGTGGCGCCTGCGGAAGCGCCGGTTCGCGCCGCTCCGCCGCCGCGACCGGAACGCCGCGCTGTGAATATCGATTCGCGCGAACAAGCGGCCGCCGAGAGCCTGACCCTGATCGAAGCGGCGCGCCGCGAACTGTGCATCTACAGCCGCGACCTCGACCCTGCCTTGTTCGAATCCGACGCAGCGCTCGAAGCGCTCAAGCGCGTGGCGATCTCCGGGCGCGGCGCCAGCGTCCGCATCATCGTGCAGGATCCACGCACCGTCATTGCTCGCGGTCATCGCCTGATCCCGCTGACGCAGCGCCTGACCAGCGTGTTCGCGCTGCGCACACCGGTCAACGACGACGACTTGCAGTACCCGAGCGCGTTCCTGCTCAACGATGTTTCCGGCTACTACTTCCGCGTGCTCGGCACGCGGTTTGAAGGCGAAGTCGTCAACTACTCTCCCGGCCGCCACGCGCAGTTGCAGGAATACTTCAACCAGGTTTGGGAGCGCTCGGAACCGAGCGAGGATTTGCGGCAGCTGAGCCTCTGACCCAATCAACCACTCCCGTTCGTGCTGAGGTATCGAAGCACGGACATTTGGATTGCCGTACCGTTCACCCTTCGATACCGGGCGAGCGGCGGTTTTCATATCCTGCAACGCAACAAAACCGCGCGCTTGGCGTATAATTCTCCGTTCGTGCGTTCGCGCCCTGCGGACGCAGCTTCGACTCCCCGGCAGGATAGCGTGAGCGTCAATCTTCTCCAGCAGTTTGCGGCCTCTTCCCAGCTTTCCGGCGGCAACGCCGCGTTCGTGGAAGAACTCTACGAAAACTACCTGCGCGATCCGAATTCGATCGCGCCGGAATGGCGCAAATATTTCGACACGTTCCGCGGTTCGGGCGATGTGCCGCACTCGGATGCGATCGCGCGCATCGAGCAGGCACAGAAGTTCAACGGCCACGACCGCACCGCAATGGTGCCCGCGGCCGCGCCGATCAGCGACGCGCTGGCGCAGAAACAGGCCGGCGTCCTCAAACTCGTCACGGCGTACCGCTCACGCGGGCACTTGGCTGCAAATCTCGACCCGCTCGGCATGGCTAAGATGCTGCCGGCACCCGACCTCGATCCTGCGTTCCACAGCCTCACTGACGCGGACATGGACACCGAGTTCTCGACCGGTTCGCTGGCCGGCCCGCAACGGCTCAAGCTCAAGGACTTGATCGCGCTCCTCAGGGCGACCTATGCGAACACGATCGGCGCCGAGTTCATGCACATCAGCGACGCCACGCAGCGGCGCTGGGTGCACGAACGCCTGGAAGCGGCCGGGGGCAACTTCGGCCTGAGCGCGCAGGAACGCAAGCACACGCTGGAACTGCTCACCCAGGCCGAAGGTCTTGAGCGTTACTTGCACACCAAGTACGTCGGCCAGAAGCGTTTCTCGCTCGAAGGCGGCGACAGTCTCATTCCGCTGCTCGACGAACTCGCGCGCCGCGGCGGCGAGGACGGCGTGCGCGATCTCATCATCGGCATGGCGCATCGCGGACGCCTGAACGTGCTCGTCAACACGCTCGGCAAGGCGCCGCAGAAACTTTTCGCAGAATTCGAGGGCAAGTTCGACCATGTCGACGACCCGGCGCACTCGGGCGATGTGAAGTACCACATGGGCTTCAGCGCGGACGTGAAGACCGCCGGCCGCACGGTGCACATCGCACTTGCGTTCAATCCCTCGCATTTGGAAATCGTCAACCCGGTCGTCGCGGGCTCCGTGCGTGCGCGCCAGACGCGGCGCAAGGACGCCACGCACGAGCAGGTGCTGCCCGTGTTGATCCACGGCGACGCCGCGCTTGCCGGCCAGGGCGTCAACATGGAACTGCTGAACATGTCGCAGGCGCGCGGTTTCGGCGTCGGCGGTTCGATTCACATCGTCGTCAACAACCAGATCGGCTTCACGACGTCCGATCCGCACGACGCGCGCTCGACGCTGTATTGCACGGACGTGGCCAAGATGGTCAATGCGCCGGTGTTGCACGTGAACGGCGACGACCCCGAGGCGGTGGTGTTCTGCGCACGCCTTGCGTTCGACTTCCGCGCGAAGTTCCAGCGCGACGTCGTGATCGACCTCGTCTGCTATCGCCGCCACGGCCACAACGAGGCCGACGAACCGGCGGCCACGCAGCCGATGATGTACCAGGTCATTCGTGCGCTGCCGACCGCGCGCGAGCTCTACGCCAAGCGCCTCACCGCCGATGGCGTGATCGCCGCGGCCGACGCGCAGACGATGGCCGATGCGTATCGCGCCAAGCTCGAAGCGGGCCAGCCGATCGCCAACGTCGATACCGCATTCAAGGACCCGTTCGCGGTCGACTGGAGCAAGCACATCGGCGCAAAGCTCGACCAGCCCGTCGCGACCGGTGTGCCCAAGGTCAAGCTCGCGGCGCTCAACCAGCGCATCCTGACGATTCCGCAGAACGTCGCGCTGCACGCGCGGGTCGCGAAAATCTATGACGATCGCTCGAAGATGGCGGCGGGAGCACAGCCGATGGACTGGGGCTTCGCCGAGAATCTAGCTTACGCCACGCTCGTCGACCAAGGTTACGACCTGCGCCTCGTCGGCCAGGACTCCGGCCGCGGCACGTTCTTTCATCGCCATGCCGAGTTGCACGATCAGAAAACCGGGCAGATTTACGTCCCGCTGTCCACGGTGCGCACCGACGCGAACGTCGCGGTGATCGATTCGCTGCTGTCCGAAGAAGCGGTGATGGCGTTCGAGTACGGCTACTCCACGGCCGATCCGAACACGCTCGTGCTCTGGGAGGCGCAATTCGGCGACTTCGCCAACGGCGCCCAGGTCGTGATCGACCAGTTCATCTCCTCCGGCGAAGCGAAGTGGGATCGTCTGTGTGCACTCACGCTGCTGCTGCCGCACGGGTACGAGGGCCAGGGCCCCGAACATTCCTCGGCGCGCCTGGAGCGTTATCTGCAGTTGTGCGCGCTGCACAACATGCAAGTGTGCGTGCCGACCACGCCGGCGCAGATGTTCCATCTTCTGCGTCGCCAAATGCTGCGCGACTGCCGCAAGCCGCTGATCGTGCTGACGCCGAAATCGCTGCTGCGCCACAAGCTAGCCGTGTCGAGCCTGGACGACCTCGCCAACGGCGCCTTCCAGCTCGTGATCCCGAACACTGCCGCGAAGCCAGGCCAAATGGTACGCCGCGTCGTGCTGTGCTCGGGCAAGGTCTACTATGACCTCGTCGAAGACGCGGCCAAGCGCGGCGTCAACGACGTGGCGATCATCCGCGTCGAGCAGTTGTATCCGTTCCCGCGCCAGGAAGTCGGCGCACAGCTGGCGAAGTATCCGGCGGTCAAGGAAGTCATCTGGTGCCAGGAAGAGCCGATGAACCAGGGCGCGTGGTACCAGATCCAGCATCACCTGCTGAATGTGATCGGCCACGACCATTCGTTGCACTACGCCGGCCGTGCGCGTTCGCCGGCACCAGCCGCGGGACATCTGAACGATCACGTCGCCGAACAGGCCGCGCTGGTCGAACAGGCCCTGGTCGGCCAGCCCGGCGCGAATTTCGCAGCCACAGAATAAATATACAAATTCACAAAGGACACTCTCATGACCCTTGAAGTCAAAGTCCCGGTTCTGCCCGAGTCCGTTTCCGACGCGACGATCGCGAGCTGGCATAAGAAGCCGGGCGACACGGTCAAGCGCGACGAGAACCTCGTCGATCTTGAGACCGACAAGGTCGTGCTCGAAGTGCCGGCGCCGGCCGACGGCGTGCTCAAGGAGATCAAGCAGCCGCAAGGCGCGACGGTGACGAGCCAGCAACTGCTCGCAATCATTGAAGAAGGCGCCGTACAGGGAAGTACAAGTGCCGCGAGCGCGGGAAGCGCAGCAGCGGCCGCGGCGCCTGCGCCCGCATCAGCACCTGCCGCATCAACGCCGGCCGCGGCCGCGCCAGCGCCGGCACCTGCTGCCGCCGCGAAAACCGCAGAACTTTCTCCTGCCGGTCAGCGCGTCGCGACTGAGAACAAGATCGATCCGTCGCAAGTGGCCGGTAGCGGCCGCGGGGGGCAGGTAACGAAAGAGGATCTGGTGAATTTCATGCGCGGCGGTCAGGCCGCCGCACCGGCCGCGAAAGCCGCGCCGGCACCGGTCGCGCAGGCGACGCCGGGCGCCCGTCCGGAAGAACGCGTGACGATGACGCGCATGCGCGCGAAGATCGCCGAGCGTCTGATGCAGTCGAAGAACTCGATCGCGATGCTGACCTCGTTCAACGAGATCAACCTCGCGAAAGTCGCCACGATGCGCAAGGAGCTGGGCGAAGCCTTCGAGAAAGCCAACGGCATCAAGCTCGGCTACATGAGCTTCTTCGTCAAAGCCGCGTGCGAAGCGCTCAAGCGCCACCCGATCGTCAACGCATCGGTCGACGGCAACGACGTCATCTATCACGGCTACCAGGACATCTCAGTCGCCGTTTCCACCGACAAGGGTCTGGTCACGCCGGTGCTGCGCGACGCGCAGAACATGAGTTTTGCCGACATCGAGAAAGCGATCGCGGCGTATGCCAAGCAGGCGCGCGAAGGTGGCCTCAAGCTCGAAGACCTGCAAGGCGGCACGTTCACGATCACCAACGGCGGCACGTTCGGTTCGCTGTTCTCCACCCCGATCGTCAATCCGCCGCAGAGCGCGATCCTCGGCATGCACACGATCAAGGAACGTGCGATCGTCGAGAACGGCGCGGTCGTCGCCGCCCCGATGATGTACGTGGCGATCAGTTACGATCATCGCATCATCGACGGCAAGGACGCGGTGTTGTTCCTGGTCGATATCAAAAATCAGCTCGAGAATCCGCAGCGCATGCTGCTGGGGATGTGAGTGCGTAAAAAGTGGGATCGGCCGCTGTGCGGCCTCGTAAGGAATCAGCCACCTGATTTGCTGACTTACTCACTCTTTACTCTTTACGAATTCAGCCAAGGAATCTTGATATGGCAGACCAATACGACGTCATCGTCATCGGCGGCGGCCCCGCCGGTTATCACGCCGCGATCCGCGCTGCGCAGCTCGGCCTGAAAACCGCCTGCATCGACGCCTGGGCCGGCCACGACGGCAAGGCCGCGCTCGGCGGCACTTGTCTCAACGTCGGTTGCATTCCGTCCAAGGCGCTGCTTGATTCGTCCAAGCAGTTCCATAACCTGACGCATTCGTTCAAGGATCACGGCATCGGCGCGCCGAACGCCACGATCGACGTCAAGACGATGGTCGGGCGCAAGGACAAGATCGTCAAACAATTCACCGGCGGCGTGTCGCTGCTGTTCCGCGGCAACAAGATCACTTCGTTCCTGGGCACGGGCAAGCTGCTCGCCCATCGCCAAGTCGAAGTCACGGCGCCGGATGGCTCGAAGCAAACGCTGGCGGCCACGAACGTGATCATCGCCACCGGCTCGGTGCCAATCGAGCTGCCGTTCGCCAAGTTCGACGGCAAACTCATCGTCGACAATGCCGGCGCGCTCGATTTCGATGCCGTACCCAAGCGCCTAGGCGTTATCGGCGCGGGCGTGATCGGCCTCGAACTCGGCAGCGTCTGGCGCCGCCTCGGCGCGGAGGTCACGATCCTAGAAGCATTGCCGGATTTCCTCGGCGTGGCCGATCGCGACGCTGCCAAGATTGCCGCACGCGAATTCGCCAAGCAGGGACTCGACATCAAGCTCGGCGCGAAAGTCAGCAAGGCCGAAATCAAAGGCAACGCAGTCGAAGTGACTTACACCGACGCCAAGGGCGAACAGAAAATCACCGTCGACAAGCTGCTCGTCGCTGTCGGCCGCCGCGCGTTCACGCAAGGCGTGCTCGGCGAAGGCACCGGAGTCAAAGTCGACCAGCGCGGTCGCATCGAAGTCGACGATCACTGCTGGACCGGTGTTGAAGGCGTGTGGGCGGTCGGCGATTGCGTGCGCGGCGCGATGCTCGCGCACAAGGGCTTCGAGGAAGGCATGGCCGTCGCCGAATTGATCGCTGGCAAAGCCGGCCACGTCAATTACGACACGATTCCGTGGGTGATCTACACGGAACCGGAAATCGCCTGGGCGGGCAAGACCGAGGAAGAACTCAAGGCCGCGGGCGTGCCGTACAAGACCGGCTCGTTCCCGTTCGCCGCTGTCGGTCGCGCCGTGGCGATGAACGAGACTGCCGGCTTCGTCAAAGTGATAGCGCACGCCGAAACCGATCGCATTCTCGGCGTACACATGGTCGGGCCGGGCGTATCTGAACTGATCGCCGAAGCCGTCGTGGCGATGGAATTCCACGGTTCCGCCGAGGATCTCGCACGCATCGTGCACGCGCACCCGACGCTATCGGAAGCCGTACACGAAGCGGCGCTGGCGGTGGACAAGCGCGCGATCCACAAGGCGAACTGAAGCCGATGGAGCAAACTTTCCGCGCCTTCCGCATCCACTCCAAGCGCGATGCGCACAGCGCAGGCATCGAGCAGATGCGTGTCGATGATTTGTCGCCGGGCGAAGTCGTCATCAAGGTGGCGTATTCCAGCGTCAACTACAAGGACGCGCTGGCCGGCAGCGGCAAGGGCAAGATCTTGCGCGAGTCGCCTCTTAACGGTGGCATCGACGTGGCCGGCTACGTCGCCGCGTCGAGCGACGCAAAATTCAAGGAAGGCGATCAGGTGCTGTGCACCGGTTGCGGTTTGTCGGAGACGCGCGATGGCGGCTACGCGGAATACGCGCGCCTGCAGTCGAAATGGACGATCGCGCTGCCTACCGGATTGACGCTGCGCGAATCGATGATTCTCGGTACCGCAGGTTTCACCGCTGCGCTGTCGTTGTATCGGATGCAGCAAAACGGCCAAGTGCCCGAGATGGGGCCGATCGTTGTCACCGGCGCAACAGGTGGTGTCGGTTCGCTGGCGATCGACATCCTCACACGTGCCGGCTTCGAGGCGCACGCGATCAGCGGCAAGGTTGAGCATTTCGACGATCTGATCGCGCTCGGCGCGAAGCAATGCATCTCGCGTAAAGATCTGTACTGGGGCCGGCGGCCGCTCGAAACGAGTCACTGGGCCGGCGCGATCGACAACGTCGGCGGCGACATGCTCTCCGGCTTGACGCGCGTGATCCATCCGTACGGAAATATCGCCAGCTGCGGTCTGGCGGCGAGCCACGAGCTGCAAACCACGGTGATGCCTTTCATCATCCGCGGCGTGAGTCTGCTCGGCATCGCCTCGGCCGGAACCGCGCGCAACATCCGTGACGACGTTTGGCAGCATCTGGCCAGCGACTGGAAGCCGACGCACTTGGAGAAGATCGCGACACGCGAGGTCGGTCTGGACGATCTTCCGGGCGTGTTCGACACGATGCTTGCCGGTGGCTCGTTCGGACGAACGGTCGTCAAACTGTAGAAACCCATCCTCGATTGAGGATTAGCAAGCTCCGCCAATTGCCGGGAATCCGTAGAGAATTTGCGGACACTTGCGGCGCATTCGTGGCCGCGGTGCGCAACTGTTTGCACGCTCGTCGGCGACCAGTTGGCGCGCGCCCACCGCGGCCTTAGAATGCATCGTCCGCAGCCGCGGGCGTGAGGGATCAAACAGGATATCTATGGCGCGTATTCTGATCGTGGACGATTCGCCGTCGCAGCTTGTAGGACTCAAGCGCATCGTCGAGAAACTGGGGCATCAGGTCATTACCGCCGAGGACGGTTCCGCCGGAGTGGAAGCGGCCAAGCGCGAGATACCCGATCTGATCCTCATGGACGTGGTGATGCCGAACCTCAACGGTTTCCAGGCCACGCGAACGATTTCCAAGGACGCCAAGACCAGCCACATCCCGATCGTGCTCGTCACGACCAAAGATCAGGAAACCGATCGCGTCTGGGGCATGCGCCAGGGCGCCAAGGCCTACGTCACCAAACCGGTGAACGAAGGCGAACTGGTCAACACGATTTCGAAGCTCTTGCCCGCGGCCTGATCGGGTCAGGCAGGAACCCCGCGCGGAAATAGTTCCGCCATCTGCTCGTACAGCTTGCGCTGTTCGTCGTTCTGCACCGGCGGCGCGTGGATTTGCAGCGTGACGAATTGATCACCCGGCGTTTTTCCGGGCATGCCGCGCCCGCGCAGGCGCATACGCTTGCCGCTGTCGGAACCCGCGGGGACCTTAAGCTCAACATCGCCTCCCAAGGTCGGCACGGTGACGTTCGCGCCCAACGCGGCTTCCCACGGCGTGACCGGCAACGTGACGTGTACGTCGCGACCTTCCAGCCGGAACCGCGGATCCTCGCGGATCGCAATTTCCAGCATCAGGTCGCCGGCCGGCGCGCCCTGCGATCCGGGCGAACCCTGCCCTGCCAGACGAATCTGCTGGCCCGGCAGAATCCCGGCCGGAATCTTCACATCCAGAGTGCGCTCGCCGCCGTCGCTGTCGCGCAGCGAGATCCGTTCTCGCCCGCCGCTGAAAGCGGTACTGAGCGGAATCTCGACACGTGCCTGCACATCGCGGCCACGGCGTGGACCCGCACGCCCACCACGCCCACCGTGCCCACCAGCCGCCCGGCCGAACAGCGACTCGAAAAAATCGGAAAAGTCGCCGTCCCCGCGCTGATCGGAAAAATCGAAATCCGCGCCATCGCCGAAATGCGGTGGCGGATGGAATTCGTCGCCGGGCCGGTAACCGCTCGCGCGCAGCTGGTCGTAGGCCTGGCGCTTAGCCGGATCCTTCAGCGCCTCGTAGGCTTCATTGACGCCCTTGAACTTTTCCTCGGCGCCTTTTTCCTTGCTGACGTCGGGATGATATTTGCGCGCGAGTTTGCGATACGCGGTCTTGATTTCCGTGTCGCTGGCCGCGGGCTTCACGCCGAGAACGTCGTAGTAATCCTTGAATTGCATCGTTGCGAAACCCCAATGCAAAGAACTGCGGCCAGCATAGCCGACCGCAGCCCGGTATCAAAAGTGCTGTCGATTTAGTGCGTAACGGCGATTCTGCGCGGCGTGGTTTCGGCTTTCTTCGGGACCGAGATTTCCAGCACGCCATGCTTGCCGCTGGCGCTGATGGCGTCCGCGTCGGCGTTGTCAGGCAGAGTGAAGCTGCGCAGGAACGCACCATACGAACGCTCAACGCGCTTGAGCTTGCCATTGTCTTGCGTTGTCTCGCTCTTGCGCTCGCCCTTGATCGTCAGCTCATTCTTGTCGGCGCTGACTTCGATGTCCTTCGGATCCACCCCGGGGATGTCGGCGAGGATCACAAAGCGGTTGTCTTCTTCCCTGATATCGACGCGCGGCGCCCACTGGTTGACGGACTGACTCGGCTGATCGCTGTCGCCAACGCAGCGGCCGAAGACCTGCAAACGATTCGCGGACCACGGGTGAAAATGCACAAAATTCATATTGACTCCGAAAGGTTGTCGGGCACATACGGCCTGTATGCGTTCCAACGTAGGGTCGCTTCCGAGGCTTTCAAGAGTGGCGATTTCGTCGGCAAGGCTTATCATTCACCTCCCCAATCAGGAAGGAACAAGCCATGACAATCAAAGTCGGAGACCGCATTCCCAACACCACGCTGAACTATCTCAAGGACGGCGTGCAAGCCATCAATACGGACGACATTTTCAAAGGCAAGAAAGTCGTGCTGTTCTCCGTGCCCGGCGCGTTCACGCCAACGTGTTCGGCCAAGCATCTGCCCGGTTATGTGCAAAAGCTCGGCGAATTTCAGAACAAGGGTATCGATGTCGCATGCCTGGCCGTCAACGACGCTTTCGTAATGGGCGCATGGGCCAAGGATCAACACGTTCCGGAAAATCTGCGCATGCTCGCCGATGGCAACGGCACGTTTTCAAAAGCACTCGGCCTGGAACTGGACGGCACCGCGTTCGGGCTGGGGATGCGCGGCAAGCGCTTCGCGCTCTACGCCGAGGATGGCGTGGTCAAGCAGCTGCACATCGAAGCGCCGGGCGAGTTCAAGGTGTCGGATGCCGGCTCGATGCTCGCGGCCGTAGGTTAATGCTTGAACTCCCTCTCCCCCGGTTCGGGGAGAGGGCCAGATGAGGCGGCGAATCGCGCCTTAAGCTGGTAGCGGTTCCTCGACAACTGCGCTGCCCGCGTCGCCTTCTTCATCGCCGCCAAGCGATTCCACGCGCACCACGCCGACCAGGTTTTCCTCCTGCGGCAGGCGAATCAACGTGACGCCTTGCGTGTTGCGGCCCACGCGCGCGATCTCGGCCGCGCGCGTGCGCACGAGCGTGCCCTGGTTCGAGATCAGCATCAGTTCGTGCGCCTCGTCCAGTTGCACGGCGCCGACCAACGAGCCGTTACGCTCCGAGCACTGGATCGCGATCACGCCCTGCGTGCCGCGGCCCTTGCGCGGATATTCGGAAAGCTCGGTACGCTTGCCGAAGCCGCGTTCGGTAGCGGTGAGAATATCGCCCTCGCCTTCGGCAACGATCATCGACACGACATGCGAGTTGTCAGTGAGGCGGATGCCGCGCACGCCGTGCGCAACTCGGCCCATCGGGCGCACTTCATCTTCGGCAAAACGCACGGCCTTGCCGTTGCTGGCGAACAGGAACACGTCGCGCGCGCCGTCGGTGACCGCCACGTCGACGAGCCCATCGCCTTCTTCGATGTCGATCGCACGAATGCCGGTCGATCGCGGCCGCGAGTAATCGCTGAGCGGCGTCTTCTTGACCGTGCCCAGACGCGTGGCGAAGAAGATGAACTTGTCTTCGGGAAAATCGCGCACCGGCAGAATCGCCTGTACTTTCTCTTCCGGTTCGAGCGGCAGCAGGTTCACAATCGGCTTGCCGCGCGAGCCAGGGCCGGCGTCCGGAATCTGGTATACCTTCAGCCACAACACGCGCCCGGCGCTGGTGAACGCGAGCAATGTGTCATGCGTGTTCGCAATCCACAGCTTCTCGACGAAATCCTCTTCCTTGATCGCCGTGGCCATGCGCCCCTTGCCGCCGCGGCGCTGCGCGCGGTAGATCGTCACCGGTTGGCGCTTCGCATAACCCGCATGCGACAGTGTTACGACAACGTCTTCCGGCTCGATCAGGTCGAGCACGTCGAGATCTTCCTGGCTGCGCTGGATCAGCGTGCGGCGCACATCACCGAAGTCTTCCTTCAGCGCCGCGAGTTCCTCGCGGATCACGCCCAACAATTTGTCCGGATTGAGCAAGATCGAGAGCAACTCCGCGATCGTCGCGAGCAATTCGCGATATTCCTCGGACAGCTTCTCCTGCTCCAGACCGGTCAGGCGGTGCAGGCGCATCTCGAGGATTTCCTTGGCCTGTGCCTCGGACAGCCGATAGCTCTCTCCTTCGAGGCCGAACCCGGCCGGCAGGTCTTCCGGACGCGAGATATCGGCGCCGGCGGCAGCGAGCAGCTCACGCACCGGGCCTGGCGCCCAACGTCGCGCAAGCATGCGTTCCTTCGCGGTTTGCGCATCCGGCGAGGTCTTGATCAACTCGATCATCTCGTCGATGTTCGCAAGCGCAACGGTCAGCCCTTCGACGATATGCGCGCGACCGCGCGCCTTGCGCAGTTCGAAAATCGTACGCCGCGTGACGACTTCGCGGCGATGCCGAATGAACGCTTCGAGGATCTGCTTGAGATTGAGCAGCTGCGGCTGGCCATCGACCAGCGCAACCATGTTGATGCCGAACGTAACTTGCAGCTGCGTCTGCTGGAACAGGTTGTTGAGCAGCACGTCGGCCATCGTGTCCTTGCGCACCTCGATGACGATGCGCATGCCGTCCTTGTCGGACTCGTCGCGCAAACCGTCCGAGGCGATGCCTTCGATCTTCTTTTCCTTGTGCAGCTCGGCGATCTTCTCGATCAGCCGCGCCTTGTTCACCTGGTACGGCAGTTCGGTGACGATGATCGTCTCGCGGCCGTTGTCGTCGGTCTCGATCTCCGTCTTGGCGCGCACGAGGATGCGGCCGCGGCCGGTCTTGTATGCTTCCACGATGCCCGCGGCGCCGTTGATGATGCCGGCGGTCGGAAAATCCGGCCCGCTGACGTGCTGCATCAACACGTCGATGCCGAGCGTCGGATCGTCGATCAACGCGATCGTTGCATCGATCACTTCGCGCAGATTGTGCGGCGGAATGTTCGTCGCCATGCCAACCGCGATGCCGGCAGAGCCATTGATCAGCAGGTTCGGCACGCGCGCCGGCAGCGCGCTGGGTTCGAGTTCCTTCTCGTCGTAGTTCGGGACGAAATCGACCGTTTCCTTGTCGATGTCGGCGAGCAGGCTGGCACTCAGTCGCTGCAACCGGCATTCGGTGTAGCGCATCGCCGCTGGTGCATCTCCGTCGACCGAACCGAAGTTGCCCTGGCCGTCGATCAGCGGGTAACGCAGCGAGAAATCCTGCGCCATGCGTACGAGCGCGTCGTAGATCGAGGAATCCCCGTGCGGGTGGTACTTACCCATTACCTCGCCGACCACGCGCGCGCATTTGACGTAGGCGCGGTTCCAGACGTTGTTCGCTTCGTGCATGCCGAACAGCACGCGGCGATGCACCGGTTTCAGGCCATCGCGCACATCCGGCAGGGCGCGGCCGACGATCACGCTCATCGCGTAATCGAGGTAACTCTGCCGCATTTCGTCTTCGATATTGACGCGAATAACTTCTTTGGCCAGCTCCGCCATTCGGGGTATTTCCTGGTGTTTTTCTCGGCTCGAACGCCCGCTTTGCGCGGGCCTTCATGAGGGGGTTTTTCAACCGCTGAATTCTAGCATATTTCGCGGGCGGGCAACGGGCCGAAAACCCTTTATTTTCCGGGCTTCCCGGCCATTTTTGACCAGTCTGCGCCGGTCAGCTTTGCGAGCTGCTCTGTGCGGGCGTTTTGGCCGGCTTGTGATGGCGGAAAACCCAATGCCGCGACGCCATGTAATTGATCCCCAAACCGGCCACCGAACCAGCGGCGACGGCGAGGATCAGCCATGGCCCGTCGAAATTGAAAAAGTATACAAGCGCCCAGTATGCGGCGTAGTTGCAGGCAAAGCCGCCGCTCATCGCGAACACGTAACGTGCCCACTCGCCGAACAGCGAATGCCGGCGCGGGCCACGAAACGTATAGTGGCGATTGAAGACCCACGTCGCCGTGGCCGCGCACAGGAACGAGATCAGCCGTCCGCTGTAACGATCCCAGGCCAAACCCACCACAAGCACTTGCAGCACGCCCGCATCGACGATAAAGCCGATCACGCCGCCAAAGCAGAACAGGGCAAGCTGCTTCATCCGAATGCCGCGCGCATGAGCCCCGGATTCGGTTTTTCGATCACGCCGCGCTCCGTGACCAGCGCATCGATCAAATTCGCAGGCGTTACATCGAACACCGGATTCCAGGCCTGCGCGCCTTCCACGACCGTGCGCTGGCCGCCGACGCCGAACAGCTCGCCGGGATCGCGCAATTCGATATGGATGTGTTCGCCGTCCGGGGTGGCCATGTCCACGGTAGAAAACGGCGCCACGACCATGAACTTGACACCATGGTGACGGGCCGCGATCGCCAGCTGATACGTGCCGATCTTGTTGGCGGTGTCACCATTCGCCGCGATGCGATCCGCGCCGACGATCACCCACTGCACCGCGCCGGATTTCATCAGGTGCGATGCTGCCGAATCGGCGATCAACTTGGCCGGTATCTGGTCACGCAGCAGTTCCCAGATCGTCAGGCGCGCGCCCTGCAGCCAGGGCCGCGTCTCGCCTGCGTACACTTGTACAATTTTACCAGCAGCGGCGCCGGCGCGGATCACGCCGAGCGCGGTGCCAAACCCTGCGGTCGCGAGCGAGCCGGTGTTGCAATGCGTCAGCACGCCGCTGCCGGGAGCGATCAGCTGGGCGCCGAATTCACCCATGCGCCGGTTTGCGGCGAGGTCTTCGTCCTGGATCGCCTGTGCTTCATGCGCGAGCGCGGCGAGTACATCCGTCGGCGTATTCGCGAGCACGCCGCGCATGCGCGCCAATGCCCAGGCGAGATTCACCGCTGTCGGCCGCGCCGCATTGAGATGCGTCAACGCCGGCTCCAGCGACTGCGCCGTCAGCGCTTGTCCCGCCGCAGCAAGACGCCGTGCTTCCAGCACCACGCCCCACGCTGCCGCGATGCCGATCGCCGGCGCGCCGCGCACGGCCAGATCGCGGATCGCCGTCGCCACTTCGTCGGCGCTGCGGCACTCGATCGACGTTTCCGCAAACGGCAGGCGGCGCTGATCGAGCAGACGCAGCGAGCCGTCGAAGTAGGCGACGGCTCGGATCGTGTCGTGGCGGTTGGGCAGATTCATGCGGGGCTTGGCAAAGTGGCGAAGGATAACGCAACGGGAAGGATGCGTGTGCCCGACGCTCGCGATCAGGATTGGCCGGTGTTACCCGACCAGGACGACAGTCTTGACCTGAGCCCACACCCGACTGCCCGGCGCGAGCCCGAGGTTGTTCCATGAGCGGCGCGTTATGCGCGCGAGCAACGGCGTTCCGTGCGCATCGAGCCGGACCAGCACATGCGCGGGGTGTTCAAACGGCACCATCTCGAGGACGACGGCGTGAATGATGTTGAGGATGCTTGTGTCCGACTGTCGTTCCAGCGTGAGGCTGACGTCGCGCGCTTCGATCCGGCAGCGAACCTTGTTCCCAGCTCGCTCCTGGCGTTGTGGCACGTACAGTGTCCCGGCGCCGAATCTCAGATGAGTCAGATGGTCGACGTTGTCGTGTCCGTCGACGACCGTCTCGACGACGACACTCGCATTTTCGGTGAATCTCGACGGCAGGTCGAGGCGCGTCATGATTTCCTGTAGCGGTCCGCTCGCAACGACCGCCCCGCCATCCAGCAAGACGAGGTGATCGGCGAGGCGAGCCACTTCGTCCGGCATGTGGCTGACATAAATCGAAGGAACGTCCAGTTCGTCGTGCAGACGTTCCAGGTATGGCAGTATTTCCGATTTACGCTGCAGATCCAGCGACGCGAGTGGCTCATCCAACAACAACAGGCGCGGGCGTGTCAGCAATGCGCGCGCGATCGCGACGCGCTGGCGTTCGCCACCGGACAGACGTTCGCAATCGCGTTTGAGCAGCGAACCGATCCCAAGCAGTTCCACAATGCGCTGGAATTCGGCGCTCCCAGGTGCGTGGCCGGCACGTCGAAAAGCGTATTCGAGATTGGCCTCGACGTTGAGGTGCGAAAGCAGGCTCGATTCCTGGAAGACATACCCGAGCGCGCGCTGATGAGTCGGCACGAATAAGCCTTTTGCGTCGTCCTGCCACACCTCGTCGTTGACCGAGACGTAGCCGCCGTGTGCGCGTTCAAGGCCCGCGATCGCGCGCAGGCAGGTCGACTTGCCTGATCCGGATGGCCCAAACAGCGCCGTGACGCCGCGTCCAGGAACATCCAGGTCCACTTCTAGGCGGAACCCCGGATAAGCGATGGCAAGGCGGGCCTGGATACCCATGATCAACGTGTCTTGCTTGCGGGCTTGAGTGCTTGCGTGGCGAGCAGCACCACAAAGGCGAACAGGAGCAGGAAGGCTGATATCCAATGGGCCTGCGCGTATTCGAATGCTTCGACGTGATCGTAAACGAGTACGGATGCCACACGCGTCTGACCCGGAATGTTCCCACCGATCATCAGCACGACGCCGAACTCGCCCACGGTATGCGCGAAGCTGAGAATTGCCCCCGCGACGAACCCGGGCCGCGCCAGCGGAACAGCGACCGAGAAGAACCGGTCCAGCGGCCCCGCGCGCAACGTGGCCGCCACTTCGAGCGGCCGTTCGCCAATCGCCTCGAATGCGTTTTGCAGAGGCTGGATCATGAACGGCAGCGAATACAACAGCGAGGCGATGACGAGCCCTGAAAACGTGAACGGCAACAAGCCAATGCCGACGGATTGAGTCAGCGCACCGATGGGCCCATGCGGGCCCATCGCGGCCAGCATGTAGAAGCCCAGAACCGTCGGCGGCAACACGAGCGGCAATGCGATGATCGCCGCGAGTGGTCGCTTCCAGCGCGAAGTCGTGCGCGCAAGCCACCAGGCGATCGGCGTACCGAACAGCAGCAGAAGAACGCTGACCACCGAAGCCAATTCGACAGTCAGCCAGATGGCGGCGACGTCACCCTCGGAGAAGATGCCCTTCAATGTTCAATGACCGATTGCCGCAACTGGCAGCGCAAACCCGTAACGCGCCATGAGCTGTCGTGTCGCAGGTTGACCGATATAGTCGGCAAATTTCTTCGCCAGCGCGTTGCTGCTGGCTCGCTGGGTAATCACGAAACCCTGCTCCAGCGGCTGGTGCAGACTGTCCGGAACGAGACTGTAGCTGCCTTTGCCGGCCAGTTCGGGACTCAGTACCAACGACAGGGCGATGATGCCGACTTGCGCATTGCCGGACTGGACGAACTGCGCGGTCTGGGCAATGTTCTCCCCGAGCACCAGCTTGGGCTCGACCTTTTCCCACGTTCCGCTCGCGCGCAAGGCTTCCTCCGCCCGTTTGCCGTAAGGAGCATGCTGCGGGTTCGCGATTGCAATCTTGCTTATATCGGCGCGCGCCAGGTCGGAAAGATGCAGTGCGCTCGCGTCCAGCGTGAGACTCCAGAGCACGAGGCGGCCGATCGCATAAGGCTGTACTTCGGAAGACACCAATCCGGCCTTGGCCAGTTCGCGCGGGAATGCGATGTCGGCGGAAAAGTACAGATCGTAAGGAGCGCCCTGTTCGATCTGCGTCTTGAAATTTCCGGACGACCCATAGATCACGTCGATATCTGTACCGGCATGAGTCTGCCTGAACGAGGTGACAATCTCATCGAGGCAGAACTTCAAATCGGACGCCGCGGCGATCATCAGCTTTTCCGCAGCAAGTGACCCAGGAGAAATCGCGGCCAGGATTGTCAAGACAAAGATTTTCGCGATATTCATCACACGTCCTGACTGGATCGTTGCATTCCCGGTGCAACCTAGACCATGCGTCTGCCGGGGCTGCATCGCGGATCGGCGTTTGTATGATCTTTGGTTATTTTATGATGCGCTATAGCTACTTGACTATAGCGAAAATCGCGCACCATACTTGCGTCATGAGCCTGCGGCATATCTTGCAAGGGCCGCCAGCTCCCGCGTTGCGGACACCTGGGCTTTTTCCTGCAGCGTTCGATAGTTCCTGATTACACGCTTTCCACAATCAGTGAGATTGGCGCCGCCGCCTCGTGCGCCACCGGCGGCCTTGTCGATAACGGGGTGAATGAAGATCCGGTTCATATCTTCGACCAGCTGCCAGGCACGTTTGTAGCTCATGTGCATCTGCCGCGCAGCGGCAGAGATCGAACCAGTCTCGGCGATCTTTTCGAGCAGTTCGGCCTTGCCGGGGCCGAATGCCGATCCCGGGCCCAGGCTTATACGTACGTGCAAGCGCGGGAAAGAGCGTCGAGTTTTCATGATCGGCTGTGGC
>Ga0163163_10000929_pt1 | contig 24849 bp, 8 predicted proteins | sample S65metaG_FD_119766 | JGI IMG/M metagenome (GOLD analysis project Ga0163163, IMG submission 119766) | Switchgrass rhizosphere microbial communities from Kellogg Biological Station, Michigan, USA - S6-5 metaG | ecosystem: Host-associated > Plants > Roots > Rhizosphere > Soil | place: USA: Michigan...
GAACGCGGAAAGCCAGAGTACGTGGCGGTGTGGCCGAAGATATGGCGCACCGGCCGGACCACGAACCAAGACGGCAAGCGAACGCCCAATGGGAAGGGCGGAGTGCAGATCGTCTGGGCCAGAAGCTGGAAAAACAAGAGGGCAGGGAGCAAAGGAAGCACAGTCATTCCTGGCAGTAAGGGCGGCCAACCCTACGACATGAAGAAGCTGGTGAAAAAGGTTCCCGCGTTCGCCAAAGATCTCGTCAAGGAATGCGAAATCCCACTCGCGTTCCTGCGCCACCAGGCATTTGTACTCGGGAAAGTCAGGGCGGACCTTGAAAAAAAATTTGTGCCGGCGTCCATCCGGGACGAGGCCGCGTGGATGCGGATGGACAATACTACGGACGAAGTCAGAGAGTTCGCGGGGTTGCTGTGACTACGCTTCTTGTGGCACCTAGAACTCGAATCCAGTCGCCGCTCGATAGTTGAGCCGGTCGTTGCGGCCCATGCAGAAGTCACCCTGGTCGAGATCGCGGCCGAGTATGCCTCTCACGCACCCTGCTGATCGGTCAGAGTGAATTGACCGGGCAATAGGTGCAGAGGCAACGCGCCACGCACCAACTTGTCGCGCAACGCCGCCAATGCCTTGGCAAGCATCAGTCCGTGTTCGAATCCGAGCCGGTGACTGGGACGCTGCAGATCGCCTCACTGGATCTATGTCTCGTCATTTTGCTCGTGATTTCCAAGCGTTGCCGACGTTGCGGTGCCGGAGAGTTCCCAGACTCGAACAGTGTGCGCCATGACCGTGGGCAGCTATTACGGCTTCTTCTTGCTCTTTGCCGCCATAGCACGTTTCGTTGGTACCGTTTTCTTGGTGGCAGCCTTCTTGGTTGCATCGAGCCGCGCTTGAGCTTCGCGCTTGCCAATGCCGCGCAGTGCGGCGATGGTCGCGATCGTTTCTTTTCTCGGTATGGCTCTCTTGGTCTCCCAAGTGAACACAGCTTGCTCACTGACACCAAGCAACTTGGCAAGGGCAGCCCCAGATAGGCCCAGCCGCTTGCGCAATGTTTTGAGTCCCTTGGCTACAAATCGTATCGGTCTTTCGGGCAACGCAGCGGGCACATTGCCGGTCTGGACGGTCGCACGCTTCGCCAGTTGATCGGCCTTTTGTTCAAGCGCGGCAACCTGCCGTTTGAGAGCGGCAATGTGATGACGGGAGGAGACCGAGGCTTTCTTGACCGTCGAGAGTTCCTTGCGAATTTCGCGTCGGCTCAGCCGGGTAATTTCTGCTTTCAGAAGTGATCCGATATTTGGCATTTTGCAAATCCTCATCAAGACGGTTCGAATGTAAGGCACACGGGAAGGAAAGGGAACAGCTAGGGCGCTGCACGACTAACCCCAAGACGCAACTCCATGCCCGGCTTGAAATGCGGCACATGCCTTGCCGGGAGCGCTATTGTTGAGCCAGTCTTCGGATTGCGTCCCATTCGAGGAGCACGGTAACGCAGTTCGAACGAGCCGAACCCTCGGACCTCGATTCGCTCCCCGCGCGCGAGGGCCTCAGTAAGTTGGACTAAGATATTTCGCGTCGCGATGTCCACGTCCATAGGCACCAGATGCGCCTGACGCGCCGCTAGTTCGGCGATTAGTTCCGATCTAGTCACGCAACATGACACTCAGTGAAATTCCTGACGTTGATTTTCATGCGTCGCCCCGATGGGTCAATGTTCGGATAGAACCAAACTCTAGCTGGCGCTGTGCGGACCAGGCTAGCGCAGTGTTGTCCTCTTTGTTTCGGAATCCCATAATTACTGTCTGTGACGGCCATGGCGTGATTCAGGACTGTCGAACGTACTAGGAGTCAGTGAGGTGTGCACTTGCGGGCAGGTGTTCGTTTCTCCGTAAGTGCAGCATTGAAGAATCAAGAGACACCTGCCGCGAGGCCAGACAATGCAACCGAGTTGAACGGAATGATCTTGGGCTACGCCGCAACGATTGCGCGTAGCACCATCGTAGCAGACCACGAGGGTGATTCCGGGGGGGGCGTAGCGCGACATACACACCCCTTCGTGGGCTAGCACCTTATGGCGGGGATGGGGACTCCCTATCCGATCGAGGCTCATGCCGGTTTTCCCCCGCGACCTCCGTACGTGGTCGAGGACCTCACGGGGCAGTGTCGCGAGCGCTGCCACCCCATCCCGCCGCCCCTATGTGTCAGGCCGCCGTGGCAAGGCGCTTTTACATTGCGGATTAGTACTTTCCGTTTCCAGACATGGTGGATGACTCTGAAACGCGTTACAGGCGACCTCTAATGCAAACGCACTTGACGATCCTCACACTCCTGCTCACCTGCGTGTCATCACAGGCATCGGAAAAGCTTTCGGTACAGACCGGTCGCCCCGATTCTGTTGGACGGCAAGTGTCCCGCTGAGGAGTGGAGCGCAGCGCGCACGGTAGAGCTTTCCAAACACTATGTCCTGAAGGTGCAGAGAACCGCCGATTTTCTGGAGGTCTGCATCGTCCCGCCGCGACCTTCACTGTTCATGGCGGAACTATACGTTGCGCCTATTCGCTCGAAGGTCTACGCGTTGCACTCATCGGCGAAGCTCGGCGAGCGGATCCTGTTAGAAAAGGCTTGGCGATCTTGGTCGGAAGATGGGCCTTGATCGATCTAATATAATAGTTGACCCGTGCAGTATCAGCCTGGGCATAACTGCCCCATTCTACGCCGAGCGCAACGTTCGAACTGTCAACGCCCCAACAGGTTTGTGGGTCATCGGGACCGGGATTAACGACATAGATACTCTCACAGTGCGGCATAACAACTCCCATCTCATCATAGGTGTTGTCGCCCCAACATCTGAGTCCAGTGAGCTTTTCCGGATCAGACGGATCAGACCCTGACCAATTGGAAGTTTGAGCACAGGAGTGATTCATACCGGCGGAAATTGATTCTACATCCCGCAATTCTGCTAGTACCAAACTAGGAACGTCGTCCAGACTGTAGGCATTTTTTCCCCAGCAGTACACATCTTATTCGATGTCACCACAGCGCAGGTATGCCGACCTCCTGCAGAGATTGAAGTAGCATTCGCCAGTCCCATCACGCCTACCGCATACGGAACTGTACCCCCCGTAGTTCCATTCCCGAGTTGACTATATGAATTGTCGCCCCAGCATTTCACCGTACCAAGATTGGTCAAGGCGCATGCGTGTGCAGAGCCTACAGCAACCTTGACCACACCGGTTAGCGTCGCGCCTCCTTGGGTTGCTACACCAGCGGCTTTTGGCGAAACTGTACCTACAGTTCCACGGCCCAATTTACCACCGTCTTGTCCCCAGCACTTCCCAGTTGTATCGGACATCAGTGCGCAGGTCGTACGACCTCCAGAAGATATTTGCAGCGGCGACGCGACAATTGCTGAGTCGTAGCTGCCCACCGACGGCTGGACGCCGGCTTCTGCCAGATGCTCGCATTAGCGAATGGACACGTACTGCGATCCGCGATCGCTATGGTGAATCAGGGCGCTGTCAGGATTTCGTTAGCCCGACGCAGTTCCTTGCACGCAGGTCAACAACGCCACCTTGCCTGTCCCCTGAATTGCCGCTACTTCGTACTTAACACTTATCTGTCAACATTGACAGTTGATTAAGAGCGTGAACGGCTCGGGTCGCTCGGCTGGAGAGGAATCAGCTTGGCAATAAGGTATCAGTGCGGAGCCTATGACTAGATTTGCAGTGTACTAAGAATCTCGTGCACGCCAAAAGCGTAATTCTGATTGGCGAACTATTGGGAAATAGCAATGAAATTACCGGTCTTTTGTTGGCTATTCTTGTTTGTGACCACCCTGTGCTGCGACCATGCCGTCGCTGGGTCAAGTGCCGGCGCGAATATGCCTGTGACAGGATTCAGCGCTGCCGTCTCTGCTAAGCAGCTGTCATCACCGGTCGCTGCTCCACAAATTACGCAGGCCATCATTGAGTCAAGTAGGGTGCCGCTGACCGGCAGTACTCCCCGGCAGGCACTGGCCGCTAGTGATCAAGGCGCAGTGGCCAGCGATTTTCCGATGCGGCATATGTTTTTGCAGCTAAAGCGCAGTCCCGAGCGGGAGCAGGCACTGCAGATGCTCATGGATGAGCTGCACACCGCCGGATCACCGCATTACCAGCAATGGCTCACCGCCGAAGAGTTCGGCGCGCTGTATGGACCGGCACAGGAAGACATCGCCCGGGTCACTAACTGGCTGGCCTCGTATGGGTTTACGGTAAATACCGTCTACTCCAGTGGCATGGTCGTCGATTTTTCTGGTACCGCCGGACAAGTGCAGCAGGCATTCGCCACGTCCATCCATCGTTATCTGGAAGATGGCAAAACACATACGGCAAACACGAGCGATCCCTCTATCCCGACGGCGTTGGTTCCCGTCGTTGCGGGGATCGTGGCTTTAAATGACTTTCGCCCGCAACCCTCGTTTCGCGCAACAAAAAAGCGATCGGCAGCCACTGGAGTGATGAAGCGTACTGATGCTCTAACAAACCCTAATCCGAATCCGGATTTTACTTATATTGATAACGGTAACGAGGCTTGGTATTACGTCACGCCCGCTGATTTTGCCAAGATCTATCACGTTGAGGGAGCATGGAGTGGTGGAAATCAAGGTCAAGGGCAGACCATTGTGATGCTGGAAAAGTCCGATATGTTCGAGGAAGACTGGAATACCTTCAAAACTACCTTTGATACCACTCCTAGTCAGGGGGCCATCAGTCACCTCCATCCTCAGCCGAAGACGGGTGCTCCTAACTGCGTAGATCCAGGCGTTGTATTTCCGAATCATATAGGAGTTTCTGTGGGTGCCGAATGGGCACATGCCACGGCTCCCGAAGCAAAAATTGTCGTGGCTTCTTGCCAAAGTGGTCCCGATGGGGACGGTCTTCTGATCGCTGGGCAGAATTTAATCAACAGCAGCGATCCGCCAGCGATTCTCACCGTGAATTACGGCTTTTGCGAAAAAGCCGATGGCGCTGCTCCACTCAACACGGCCTTCTCTAATCTGTGGCAGCAAGCTGCTGCAGAGGGCACTACAGTCATTGTGCCTAGTGGAAACAACGGTGCAGCAGCCTGTGATCCCGATCCTGATAATCCTTACCAGCCTGTGCCAGATACGAACTACAACTATATAGCGGAGGATGGCATTGCCGTTAATGGCCTCGCTTCCACACCCTATAACGTCGCGGTAGGCGGCACCGATTTCTACGATAGTGCGAAAAAGGCGTCCAATCTCTATTGGAATTCAAGTCCTACTACCATGTCACCGTATGGATCGGCACTTTCCTATATACCAGAAATCCCTTGGAATAGTACTTGTGCCAGTAGTATTAACTCCTTTGGAGTAGCTTCCGATCCCATGACTTATTGCAATCAATCGCTCAACCAGTTGGTAGGTTTAAAAGCGAGTGGTGGTGGTCCAAGTAATGTGAATTTTCAGCCGGTATGGCAAACCGGGGTTTATGGCATTCCCCACTGTACGGGTTGGTTCTGCGTCTTTACTCCCCGTAAATTGCCTGATATTTCGCTATTCGCTGCCGATGGAATAAATCCCTCTGGGGGTTCTCTATGGCCCAATGGAAACCACGCACTGGTTCTGTGCGCGACAGGATTCGCTGATGAGAATGGCAAACCTGTTACTTGCGACTATAGTCAGCCTAGCATGTTGTATTACCAAAATGGAGGCAACACTTCGTTTGCCGCATCTGCATTTGCTGGCATTCAGGCACTAATCAATCAAGCTACAGGTGTACGTCAAGGGAATAGCAATTACTTGCTTTATTCTCTGGCAGCAAAGGAATATGGTGGCGAGACCACTCCGAATAGCAGTACAACCAGCGCCAGTCTGGCTACCTGCGATTCTTCTAACAAAGGCAAACAAATAGGCGGTGATTGTATCTTCCAGGATATTACCAAGGGAGATATTGATGTGCCGTGTGATTTATATTTCGGTAGCCCGAATTGCAATGGAGGCAATCCGCTTTGCAATGGAAACAATGGACCCGATTCATTTTGCTATGGCCTACTCTCTACTACTACCTATCCCAGTGTGCCCGTGCGACCGGCATTTATTGCGCAACAAGGATGGGATAACGCGACCGGCCTAGGAAGTATTAACGTTGCCAATTTGGTAAATGCGGTTCAGGGGCCAGCAACGCATCTTGTATTTTCGCAGCAACCGACTCCTACCACCGTCGGCAATACTGTGGTGCCGGCGATTTCTGTAACACTGAGAAATGCGGCCGAAGCCGTCGTTGATAATGGCACTACCACAATCGACCTCACAGTTCTTTCTGGCTGCGGTACGCTAAGTGGCGGCATGTCAGTGCCGACACAGGCAGGGGTGGCAACCTTCAACAACGTTTCTTTGAGCGCGGCGGGTCCATGCACCTTGAAAGCAACTGCGACCCTCGGCAATCAGACACCAGCCATCAGCGCTAACAGCACTCCGTTCAATGTGGTAGCTCCAACGGCCACCCAGATTGTTTTCCAGCAACCGCCGACGGACAGCAAGTTCGGTGTCGCGCTGACTCCCGCGGTGGAAGTGGCACTGGAGGATGCGCAAGATATGGTTCAAGTCGGTGACAATCTCTCATCGGTCACATTGACCGTGGCAACAGGTCCGGGAGTCATTAATAATGCGGGTGGGGGTCCGATCAAAGTCAATGCCGGGGTTGCAAGCTTTAGCGGTCTGACGTTCAGCAAATCCGGCACGTATACCTTGACCGCCACCAGTGGCAATCTTGCGGTGACCAGTGGCAGCTTTGTTGTCTCCGGGCACGCGACCCAGCTAGTTTTTACGCAGCAGCCACCGAGCACCATGACGGTGGGCGTGGGATTGAGCCCGACTATTAGCGTGAGCGTCGAAGATTCCTCGGGCAATTTAGATACTACTGTTCAAAACAGTCCGGTCACCCTGAAATTAGACGCTTGTGGAGGCCTCACACTCGGTACCGCAAACACAACCAATGGAATTGCGGTGTTTAACAATGTGCCGCTGCGCTTTTATACGGTTACGAGTATACCGCTCCAGTTCTTGGCGGAGGGTGACCCGATGCTTCAGCTGAAACCGGCTAAGAGCAACATCAGCGTACAAAGTAATACCGACGTTAAGTTCATAAGCGGATTCGAGTCGTGCGTACCCTAAGTGCATGCGTTGGTTTATGGCAGCGTTTTAATAATTGGAAATTCTATGAAATTTAGTTCGCTACCATGCCGGCAGCGGTTGCTGACAGCAGCGATGGCCGTGTTCGCAGCGACGGTAGGCTTGCCAACCAGCATGACATGGAGTCATTCCCCGGAGATATCACATGTATCGAAGGAGGTGAACACTCTTCCGGCATGGTCTCAAGCATCCTCTACTTCGGAGTCTCCGCCCCGCTACATTGTGCGATTTGTTGAGCCACCTCTGGCGCTCTACAACGATGCCGTGAACGCTGATAGGCGCAGCGCGGTCAGTGGTATCAATACCATCCCTTCGCGCATGATGCCGAACGGCCGTATCCGCCTTGATGTAGATAGCTCACAGGCACGCGCTTATGTGCAGCATGTGCAACAACAACAAGCGCAACACGTAAGCGCTATGAGTGCGGCGCTGAGTCACGCGGTAACTCCCCTACACAGCATGCAACATGCCCTCAATGCAGTGGTGCTGGAATTGTCGCCAGATGAAGCGGACCAGGTGGCGCGCACGCCTGGGGTGGAAGCCGTGGAGCAGGTGGTGGGTCGGCCGTTGGCAACAGATCTTGGGCCGGGTCTTATAGGTGCGGCATCGATCTGGTGGGGCACACCGGCGGGACAAGACTCGATGTTTGCAACCGGCTTTGAGACGACGCCAGGTTATTTTGGCGATGGCATCGTAGTCGGGGATATCGACACCGGCTATAACAGTCAAAGTCCGTCATTCGACGCGACCGATGACACTGGCTATACGATCAAAAACCCTTTGGGTAGTGGCACCTATACCGGTGACTGCGACCTGATCAATTTTTTCCCGATTAGCCTGGCCGGTTGTAATGATAAGGTGATCGGCATATATGACGAGATCAGCCGGGCGAATGGGCAATCTCCCGCCACGGTTGAGGACACGCAAGGCCATGGCAGCCACACCGCGAGCACGGCAGCCGGCAATGCCCGTTACGCCACCGTGGCGGGCTATACCACACGCATTTCCGGGGTGGCGCCGCATGCCAATCTAGTGATTTATTACGCGTGTGCGCCTCCGCCCGTGCGCTGTCTCACGTCAGCAACCACGGCCTCGGTGGATCAAGCCGTTCAGGATAAGGTCGATGTGCTGAATTATTCGATCAGCGGCGGCACGGATCCCTGGACCGACAGCACGTCGCTGGCATTTCTTGCGGCAGAAAAGATGGGCATTTTCATCGCCGCCGCGGCAGGTAATGCAGAAGGCCAGGTTCCAGTTCCTGTGCCAGGCTCGGCCAACCATTCCGAACCGTGGGTCACGACTGTTGCCGCCGGAACGCACGGCGGTGGTCCGACGCTGTTCACGATGACACTGGCCGGAGCCAGTTCAATTTCCCTGGCGCCGACGCCGGGCGGCTATCATATTTTTGCACCGTTTACAGCTCCACTTAAAGTCAGTCCTACTTATGGTGCATTGAATGATGCGTGTCCCGCATTTGCGGCTAATACCTTCGCCAATAGCATCGCTCTGCTGCAATACCAACATTCTTGCAAAACCGATACGATGGCCGGCAACGCGATTGCGGCAGGCGCTCAAGGCGTAGTGATTGCCAGCACCGATGAGACGTACCTCAGCAGCGGCGCCGTGCAGCCGCGAGCGGTATTCGTGACTACCAATTCCGCAGGCACTGCCTTGCAACAGTGGGCAACGAGCCACGTCGGAGTCGCCGCAACGATCAATTTCCCCGCAACGCGCACGTCGGTTCCTGTTGACGCCCTCGCCGGGTTCAGCTTGCTCGGCCCTACTTATTTCGATGTGATCAAACCGGATGTGCAAGCACCCGGTGTAAGTATCCTTGCGGCAGTGGCTAATCCGGCCGCGTCGGATTCCTCGAAGCCAAGTGATCCCTTTGAGGTCGCGCTCTACGATGGCACCTCGATGGCCACGCCGCATACCACCGGTAGTGCTGCCCTGATCATGGGTCTAAACACCCAGTGGTCACCCATGCAAGTTAAATCGGCATTGATGATGACTGCGAAAGAGGCAGGTCTTACCAAGCCGGATGGGCAAACTCCGAGCGATGCCTTTGATCGAGGCTCCGGTCGCTTGCAGGATTATCTGGCAGCCAAAGCCGGTTTGGTTATGGAGGAGAAGAATTTCACCAACCCGGCAAACGGTGGTGACCCTACTACCTTCAACTTGGCCAGCATGCAATCCAGTAACTGCCTTACGGTGAATGGAACCCCCAGTGCAAAAACATGCATGTTTACCCGTACTTTTACTACTACGCAAAATCACAATGTGACTTGGACAGCCAGTTTTACCGGTGCCGTCAGCGGCGCACCATTCACTATGCAGATTGGACCTAACACTTCTCCTCAAACTGTCGGAATAATAGTGAATGCCTCTAATGTCCCGGCCGATGGCAGTTTTCGCTTTGGCGATATGGTGCTGACGCCGAATGACGCCAGCCTCTCGCCACTGCATTTACCGATAGCGGTAAGCGTGCCACGGCCGAGTATTTCAGTCGCGCCAATCCTTATCGCGAATGGCTCCGCGGTCAAGGGTACGGGAACGTTGACGGTAAAGAATGTGGGTGGACCGACCTTACACGTGACTAACACTAACCAGACGACAGGTACTGCCCCCATCGTCATAGTGGATCAGCCGAGTGTGCACGATGCCGCCAGCGTGAGTGCTCTCTTCCTCTATGTTGGCTTTGGTACTGGCGTCTACACCACAGATGATCTTAATGTGACGAATCCGGGAACCCAGCTATCCAAGCTATCCTTCCCCGGCGTCACTGCGTATACACCATTGTCCTATCTAGGTGGAAAAATCAATTTGTATATTTTTGCTAACAGTAGCGGTAAACCGGCGGGAAGGCCTGGTTTGGGGGGCTCGGAGGTATGGAAATTCGCCAGTTGTGTGGGCTGCCCTGGCGTCGATGTGACGGGAGACACCATCAGTATCGATCTCATCGCCGCCGGTGCAACACCGACCAATCTGGCGGTGGGTACCTATTGGATAGTGGTTGCCCCCGAACTGGGTAGTTATTGGGATGCTAGCAATGAAGGCAATGGGGATGCCTGGTATTGGTTCAGATCGAGGAAGACTCTTGCATCCCACGCGAAAGTCACCGATCTGGATAATAATCCCCCCAGTTATTGGGCGGATACGAAGGATCCCATAGCAAGCATGGCTATGCACATCGAGCAGAAAGTCACCTGCGGCGCGCCTTGGTTGAGCACTGCTCCCGCTACGTTAACGATAGATGCATTGCTCAGCAGCACGGTCACCGTGACGGCGGACGGCAATAAATTCCCCTCAGGACAGAAGTCGGTCAGTGCTTACTTGTGCCTGAATAGCGATGATGCCGCATCCCCGGTTTACCCGGTGAGGATTAGCGCAACCAAGTCTTGATGAACTGTTCTTCAGGCAGCTCAGCGCTGCCTGAAGAACAGAATTAGACAGTTATACGCGCAACGACAATAGCTGAAGAATGAAAGTTTGGGGGTTCTGGATTTTTGATCAGAACCTCGTTTGGTTTGCTTAAGTTACCAAACCATGAATGGATGGGAGTGACTATGAGGACGTTTTTGCGTAGCGCTGGAGCACTGTTATTGGGCGTGACCGCGCTGGCCATTGCAACGTCCGCTGCGGCGGTCACGCGTTGCGTAAGTACTGCGGCAGGGCTTGATACTGCGTTGAAAGAATGGGCCAATAATGCGACTCCCGTAACCATTCAAATAGAACAAGGCACGTATGTTTTACCTTCCGTTACGGCGTCTATGGACTATGAAAATCTTGGCAGCACGCACGCACCGCTGCAGCTATTGGGTGGCTTCACAACAAACTGCGCGAGTCGCGAGCTTTACGCAGCGAACACCATTATTGAGGGCGAGGGTAGCTTAACCAAGACAGATTTCGTAATAGCTTGGAAAAATGCCGATGTTATGATTCAAGGGATTACTTTCCGAAAAATGCATGGAGTAGGTCTCGGATTAAACGAAGGCGGAACTGGCCCATTGACCGTTAATAACGTCGTTGTTACGGATATGCGCTCAGATGATGGCGGTTGTGCCATAGGTTATGGAGCATCCGAGCAATCCGATGCTCGTTTCGAGAATGTACTGATTTACAATAATCACGCGGCTGGCGGGCTTTGTGTCAACAACGTAGATTTGTATACGCAGTATCCATCGGCAGCGTTTATATTTCTTAATAGCACGATTACGAACAATTCAGGCTTTGGCATAATTCTTAATGGCGGTGTCACCTTTTTCGGTTATAACGATATTATTTGGGGTCACCAACTTGATCTGCTTCGCGGAATTCGTCTGTTTGAGAGTACTAACGTTCCCGGTCCTGCGGAAGCATTCCACCTTTCCTACTCTGACTTTGCCACGGTCCAATCCGTTGTGAGTTCTGGGATTAATGTCGTCGATACGACTGGTAACCTTAATATCGATCCGCAGTTTTATAACCCCAGTGCCGGCGACTTCAACTTGAAGCCGGGCTCACCCCTGATCAATAAGGGGGCACCTTCCACGCTCGTCTATAGCGGTGGCGGTTACTCCGCCCTCGATTTGGCCGACGGCAAGCGGGTCATCGGTAGCGCCATCGATATGGGGGCTTATGAGTCCAATGTGGACGACACGACGCCGCAGGTAGTCACCGTCACGACAACGATCGATAGCGTCAGTGCAGGATCGTTGCGCTCTGCGATCAACACGGCGAACGCGAGTTCTAAACCGACCACGATTAAGTTCAATATCCCGGGTGCTTGCCCGCAGATTTTCAAGCTTACTTCTGCCTTGCCGGATATTACGAACGCTATCACCATCGATGGCACGACCCAACCTGGCTCGAAAGTGAACACCCAAACGGCCGGTTACGACGGTCAGCTATGCGTGGTGTTATCCGGCGGAACGCTCATCGGTCAGCTTGGCGTGGTCGATCACGCCTTCAAGACCACCAGCCTCAACTATAGCCATACCGGCCGGTTGACCGTGAAAGGCATTGAATTCGAGCGCTTTGTCAGCGCGATTCGTTTGGCTGCCGGTAGCGGCCATAAGGTAATTGGCAATGGGTTTGGCACCGCGGGTTATTATTCTAATGGCATGGGCGTGCGCATCGAAGGCACTGCCGCCAATGCTCAGATCGGCACCATCAAACCTGGCGATCGCAACGTGTTCGATCAAGCCAGCAATGCGGCCATCGACCTGGAGAGCAATGGTCTGGAGCGGCATCATCACATCGAAGGTAACTACATCGGTTTCAACCTGGATGGCACTCTCTGGAGCGGATTCCAGAACAGTTATGGCATTAAGGTTTACGCTACGGGTGGCAACACGATCAGCCACAACTATATTGGCAGCAGCCAGAACGATGGCCTGTATCTCGGTGGGATTAACACGACGAACAATATCGTGCAATTCAATATCATTGGTCTTGCGCCTACGAGTAGTGGCTTCTTAGGCCCGCTACCCGCAGCCGGCAACTATGGCGATGGTATTCGTCTAGCCGGTGGGGCTCATGACAACGTCATTGGCGCTTTTTTGGCGACCAATACCAGTGGTGGCAACCTGATAGTGCACAACTTGGGACCCGGCGTGTGGGTGCAGAACGGAGCGGGCACGGGCAACCTGATCAGCGGCAACAACCAGATTTATGCGAATGGTAACGGCGGCCAGCTGGCGATTGATCTGGATAATTTGAGTGGCACGGCCAATGACGCCAGCGATGCTGACACTGGGCCCAACAATTTGCAGAATTATCCCAAACTGAGCAAGGCGACTCGAGTAGCGACGAATACCCTGCGCGTGAGTGGTTATCTAGTGGCTCAAGGCCCACTGGGACCCAAGCAGAAGTATTCCCTGGATGTGTATTGGACCGATACCTGCGTGGCTACAACGTCGGGTACGGATTCACCGCGAGGAGAATTGAAGAAGTATGCGGGTCGTTTTAGCCTTCCCGCGGATGGAGCCGCAGGATTCCTACCCTTCAGCGATGTGAATATCTCTATCATGAACGTTCCGACCGGCGGTTACTTTAGTGCCAGTGCGACCAGTGGTGCGGGAACGAACAACACGTCGGAACCGGGGCCTTGCGTTCCTGCGACCTGATTCGCGCGCGCCTCAGCCGACATAACTAGGCGCAGTGCGGACGATCGCCTCCGCACTGCGCCGTACGCGCGAGGCATGCATGATGGACTCTTCTTGTTTGGTCAACTCGTAAGCTTCCCCTGAATGCAGCACATTCAGTTTGATACTCCATCGATGTGAAATGTGAAATGGCCCCGTTGAAACGGAATATCGTAACTCATTGAGGCGGGTCCGCTCCTAACCCATGATCCTATGGCAGGGCAGGGGTGTGCGGGCAAGTCGCTGCCACCAGTCGTGGCAATGTCAGACATTCCCTAGCAACCGACCAATAGAAGGAAACTAGCCAATGCATGCCAGTACAAAGAACGGTTCGTGGAGGAGAAAAGTTGAACGCTTTGTAGCTTTCGCGCTTCTTGCCTTATGCCTTACTTCGGCAATTCCGGCCTTTGCCGGGTATTCAAAACAGGTATTGACGTTTCCTGCAGGCGCTTCCTATGGCTTTCCCGTTCCTGATCATTACGAGTACGCGATTAATGTTGTCCACTATGAGAATACGGCTCCCTGTATTCACGCCAAGACCATTTTCATGGTGCACGGGTTCGGCGACAACAGTGGCGTTTTCGAACCCCTCGCCATTGCCCTGATCAATAGTGGAAAGGCGTGCCATGTACTTGCCATGGACCTGCCGGCGCACGGCGCCAGCCAGGTATCCACGGATACAAGATTTGGTCCTCGCATCTGGGGAACGATAGACGTCGATGAGTATACGATGTGCCTCGACCAAGTGTTGACGACGTTGTATAAAAAGCAAAATGTTCCTATTGACACCATCGTCGGGCACAGCACAGGCGGGTTGGCGATCCAGCGCCTTCAGAGTAAATACATGGGACAGCTTTCTTCTATCCAATCGAAGTTTGGGATCACGAAAACTATCCTCCTTGCAAGTGATATCCCGGGAGCTCTGCCATGGGCGTCGGGTGACGCGCCGATCTCCATGGGATATGCAAAGGGCCTGGTGGTGTCGTATGCGCAAACTCTGCCAGCACCGTATGGCACCCGCGTGCCCTTGGACTACGGTACGTACATTGCCCTGAAGTATTCCGTGAACAACATGCCCGTGAGCGGCGCCCCCACGTCGCGCGAAGCGCTGTTACTCAACAACCCCGAGCCCTACGCTGCGGCCGCCAATATTGTTGGGCTCGATCCGAGCGGAGCGACAACCGCTACAGTGCCTCGCTTGGATGTCGCGCCTGGTCTCTGGAGTGGCTTGAACCTTATCGTGGCGTGGCCTTCTCAAGACCTATTTTTTAGTCAATCCGAAATGGACGGGCTAGCCAATTACCTGAAACCGGGTACGCAGGCAGTGGTAGTCAGTGACCCTGAAGCGGTTCACTTGATTCAGTACACGAAGCCACAGCTTCTGCTACCTCTGTTTTAGTGGCTGCGCAGCAGCCCGGGAACCTCAAGGTGACTGCCCAGCTCGGGGTGCGGAGCGGTGATTTTCCAGTCCTGGCCTGCTGTTACGACGTTTGAAGGGGCGATCTATGGGGTCGCCCCTGTCCGGGGGCCCTGGGGGCCTAGCGGCCGTCGCTAGCGTGTCAACATTCCATGGCCGGCGTTACAGGTGGCCCCGTTTCGTCGAAGCCCCGTATTCCTTCTTAATAGTTGCCACTGAACTAAACCAACGAGCGGGTACCCGGCCGTGCTGGGGGATGATTTTCTCGACGACCTATGGGGTATCAAAATGTTTCGGAATCGCCCATTTATTACCAGTCTCGCACTCACATGGATGGTTCTCAGCACGTCGCTGTCAATGGCACAGCAGACGCTGCCGCAGACCCTAACGGTGCCGCTGGGTGCTGCGATAGTCCCGTCAGAATACAATGGCGATGTGCGCGATCTGCCTCCAGTCTACGCGCCCCAGCATCCCTACTTCGAGCTGAACGATTTCGAATTGCCGTTGCCACATAGGCTTCCCCCCGCGACCCGCCCTTCCAATGCTCCGAGTGGACTGCCGCCCATGGAATTGGGGCCGATGCCGTCGCCGAACCAAAACTTCGCTGGGTTGGGTCGCGATACGACTGTTATGGGAGGTAAAGCCGGTGCGGGCTACCCACCTGATACTAACGGTGATGTCGGTCCGAACCACTACATTCAGTCGGTCAATGAAAGCTACGGTATTTTTAGTAAGACCGGTACGTTGATCGCTGCATTTACGGAAAACCAGCTTTGGTCCATGACAGCCACGGGCACACCGTGCGACAGCAATCACTTCGGTGATCCGGTCGTGATCTACGACAGTAGAGCCGATCGCTGGATTCTGACCGACTTCGCCTTTGTGCTCGACAGCGGGGGCAACCCCGTGCCCCCTTTTTATCAGTGCTTCGCCGTATCCAAGACCGGTGATCCCGTCGCTGGCGGTTGGTGGTTTTATGCAGTGCATATGGATCCCGGCGGCAATGGCGCTCCGCCTGCAAACACCTTCGCCGACTACCCCAAATTTGGGGTGTGGACCCAGTGTCTGTTCATGGGTGCCAATGGCTTCGACAGCACCGGTAATTATGCCGGCGCCGTCTTCGCCGCGTTCGACCGCACTGCTTTGTACTCAGGCGCAGCGTTGGACCCGACCAACAGCTCGATGGGATATATTAGTGCCAATCAGTTTTCTGATCCGTTCAGTATGTTCCCGGCACATCTGCTCGGAACGCCGCCGTCGGCTACAACGCCGGGATATTTCGTTTACGTATCGGGCGAGAACTATGCACTCGAAGTGCGCAAGTTCCAGCCCGGAACGACTGCCTGTGGGGCAGGATCGTCCTTGAGCACCAACACGGAAATAGGTGTGGATGTTTACGGTTTTCCGGCAGATCAAGCGCAGACTACATTAGACATCATACCGCAGAAAAGCACAGCCATAAAACTTGATTCATTGGGTGATAGGTTGATGCAGCGGGTGGTGTATCGCAAAGTCGGCAGTACCGAGTCGCTATGGGTGGTACATACCACGTGTGGTCCGGATATCAGCAACGGAACGTGCGTCTCGGATACAACTCCAACGCAGCCGCAGTGGGTTCAGATCGATGTAACCGGTGGCACCATCAGTACGACGCCCGTGCAGCAGCAGCTCTATGCGCCGAATACGAAGTATCGTTGGGTCCCCAGCTTGGCCGTCGACTACCAAGGTAATATGGCGCTTGGATACAGTTTCTCGAGTGCTAACAGTTTCCCGAGTATTGCCTACTCCGGGCGCTTAGTTGGCGATCCGCTCAACGAACTTCCACAGACCGAGACTGTGCTTATCGCCGGCGGCGGTGCGCAGACTAATAAGTGCGGTGGTAAACCCTGTCACCGTTGGGGTGATTACTCAGCGATGACGATCGATCCGGTGGACGATTGCACGTTCTGGTTCACCACCGAGTACTACGACACACTAGCAAACGGATCGAACGGCGTATGGCAAACGCGTATCGGTTCGTTTAAGTTTCCGGGTTGCGTCCAACCCTCCCAACCCCCTGTGTTGAGTATTACGTCGATCCATTCCGATCCCTTTGTGCAAGGTGATACGAGCGATACCTATAAGCTTACGGTGCGTAATATCGGTGTCACCCCAACGAATGGTCTAAATGTGGACGTGGGTTGGACAATACCGGCAGGACTGACATTAACCGGCTACGCCGGCATTGGCTGGGGCTGCGCCGGCGGGCAATGTAGCCGCAACGATGTGCTGAATCCTGGCGCAAGCTATCCACCAATCACGGTTACAGTAAGCGTGGACAGTAATGCACTCGGAACAGTGAGTTACCTGGCTGGCGTATCGGGCGGCGGAGCCGCCAATGCTTCCACCTCAGATCCGACGCATATCGTGGTGCCGGACCCGGACTTAATTGTTACTAAGCACCATACGACTAATTTCGTCCAAGGTGATACAGGTGACACGTATACGCTTCTGGTTATTAATGCGGGCAATACGCGCACGGATGGATCCACTCCGGTCATAGTGACGGATAAATTGCCACCAGGATTGACCGCGGCGTCGCCGACAGCGATCAGCGGAACGGGTTGGACTTGTGTTCAAGCTACGCTGAGCTGTACCCGCAGCGATATACTAGCTAGCGGTGGAGTCTATGATCCGATCACGGTGACGGTAGACGTTGCCAGCAATGCACCGGCAACGGTGGTCAATACGGCGCACGTCTCCGGTGGTGGGGATAGCTATACTTCTGACAACGACGCGTCGGATTCGACCACCATATTCCCGCCTGGCCCAGATTTGGTCGTCACTCAAACATTGGACGGTCCTGTCTACTTCGTACAAGGCGATACGAGCGGTAACGACACCTTTACGATCCACGTCTCGAATAACGGCTCCAAACCCACCGATGGGTCGATGGTGACGGTAACCGATACCTTGTCGGCAGGGTTGAGTCTGCACACGCCACCGCCACAAATGAGTGGAACGGGCTGGACCTGTGATCAGAATACGCTCACGTGTACGCGCAGCGATATGCTCGCCAACGGCTCGAGCTACCCGCCGATTACGGTGGTGGTAGATGTTGCCAACAATGCACCGTCCACGGTAGTCAGTACGGCGCAGGTATCGGGCGGCGGAAATATCATTACCAGCAACGATCTCACCTCGAGCCAGGTGACGGTGATAGCTCAGGCTCCTGACCTGATCCTTTTCAAAGCGCATAACGGTAGCTTCACTCAAGGCCAGATAGGTGCCACGTATACGCTCACGGTTTTAAATCAGGGTCAAAGCCCAACGGCTGGAACGGTGACAGTCACCGATGCCTTGCCGACAGGATTGAGCGCAACCGCTATCAGCGGGTCCGGATGGACGTGTGTTTTGTCGTCGCTCGCGTGTACCCGCAACGATCCATTGGGCGGCTTCTCGAACTATCCAGATATCACGGTGACGGTAACCGTTGCCGGCGATGCGCCGCCACTGCTTACCAACATCGCGTACGTATCGGGTGGTGGACAGACCAATGCCAGCAACGATTCGGTCCAGGATCCAACGGTAGTGATTGCTCCAGGTTCACCGACGGATCTGGTCATCTCCAAAAAGCATATAGGTCCTAACTACCTACAAGGCGGTAGCGGCGAGTATTTGATTACGGTTACCAATGCCGGTAGCAGCCCAACAGACGGATCAACGGTGACGGTGGTCGATACCCTGCCGGCAGGATTAACAGCAACCAGCATTGGGGGAGCTTCGGGATGGGCGTGCGACCTGCCGACGCTAACGTGCACTATCAGCGATGTGTTAGGAAGCGGCCAGTCTTATCCACTGATAGGGGTTTTCGTGGCCATTGACGGCGATGCACCACCATCGGTCATCAACCGCGCGGCTGTATCCGGTGGCGGCGATAACGATGGTAATAACAATACCGCCCAGGATGTGACGACCATAGCTCCCACGGCCCCTGACCTAGTCATTGCAAAGACGCATAGCGGTAAGTTTGTGCAGGGCGGCGTCGGTGCTTATACGCTGATCGTCACGAATAATGGAAGCAACCCAACGGACGGATCAAAAACGGTGACGGTAACCGATACCTTGCCACCAGGATTGACCGCGGCGACGCCGACAGCGATCAGCGGAACGGGCTGGACCTGTGTTCAAACTACGCCGCTCACCTGTACCCGTAGCGACACACTCCCAGGCCATGCGAGCTACTCGCCGATCACGGTTAACGTGAGTGTCGATCCGCAAGCGGCGCCATTGGTGACGAACACTGCATATGTATCGGGTGGTGGAGAGACCAATACCGGCAACGATTCCGCTCAGGATCAGACGGTGGTGACCTCGCCTCCAGGCTCTCCGGCTGACCTAATCATCCAAAAAACACATATCAGTGGAAGTTTTGTAAAAGGCGGCACCGGCACCTATACGATTACGGTGTCGAATGCGGGTGGTAGCGTAACGAGCGGAACGGTGACCGTGACCGACACATTGCCGACGGGATTGACGGCAACCCAAGCTGCTGGAGCCAGCTGGAGCTGCTCGGTCGATACGAATACGAATAGTGTGACCTGTTCACGCGCCGATGCACTGGGTAAGGGCGCGAGTTACCCAGCAATTACAGTGAACGTGGGTATTGACCCTCAATCCCCGGACTTGATGACCAATACGGCTCACGTATCGGGCGGCGCAGAGATCGATACCACCAATAATGATGCGCCGGATCCGACTGTTGTGGTCTCCCCCAGCGGCTCATCTCCCAGCCTGGTTATCTCCAAGACGCATAGCGGTAGTTTCACCCAAGGCGATATCGGGGATATCTATACGATTGTGGTCTCGAATGCGGGTAACGCAGCAACGAGCGGAATGGTGACGGTGACTGACACATTGCCAGGTGGTCTGACGGCAATCCAAGCGCCTTCTGGGGCGAACGGTTGGAGCTGCAATGTAAGCGCGAATACGACGCTGACCTGCACCCGCAGTGATGCACTGAGTGGCGGGGGACAGGGCTACCCACCGATCTTGTTTGCGGTCAATGTGGACAACACCGCAGTGAGTACTACCAATACGGCATCCGTGTCGGGTGGCAATAGCAGTTCGGCCAGTGTTGACGATCCGACGCAGATCGATGCGCCGTCCAGCGCCGTGAGGCTCGTATTCTCTACGCAGCCAGTGCAGGGAGCAAACATCGGGCGTGGCATAGGCACCGACCTTGTAGTCGATGTGCTGGATGCCAACGATGTGCTAGTTGGCGGCGATAACGGTAGAGCAATCAATTTGACGATCAATGCGTGTAGCAATCCTAACTACGTGCTGGGTAACAGCACGACCAGCGGGGGCAAAGCGCAATTCAGCAATATCCGTTTCTACACAGTAGCGAACAGCCTAGCGCTGAGTGCACAGGCCTCTGGTCTGATCACAGCGGGCAGCAACGGATTTAATGTAGTAGCGAATGCGGACATGAAATTCTGGGATGGCTTCGAATCCTGTGTGCCATGAGTGCTCGATCTGAAATGGAGTGAGTTCAGAACGACGGTTGCGCAAGCCAAGCTCGGTGTGCTGGTGGATGATTGGGTCCGGCAGATCGAGTCTTGGCTTGACCGGCTCTGGAGATCTGTAGCCATTGCCGAGTGAGTTTTTCGGCAAGCGAGTTAAGAGAATTTATTGTGCTCTCAACAGCTCGCCGGTCGTCGCTCGGTAGCGAGCGATTCGTGCGGTCGTTGTTGCTTGTATTTGATCAGCCATTCTGCGGTGATCTCTCGCACTGACCAGATCATCGAACAGGTGAGCATCGAGCACTTCGTTGCGATACGTTCGATTGAGGCGTCCGATGTAGGCGTTTTGATTCGGCTTGCCGGGCTGGATGTGGCGCAACTCGATCGCGCGTTCGTGTAACACCAATCCACCAGCGTTTACGCAATGAACTCCGGCCCATTGTCGCACCGAATTGCGTGTGGCAATCCGCGCCAGGCTTTGAGCTGCTCCAAGACGCGCACGACACGTTCGGACGGAATCGACGTATCGATCTCGATGCCAGTACTTCGCGAACCCCTTCATCCAGCGCGTTGAACGTGCGGAAGCGGTGGCCGGCGTACGGCACGTCGCTCATGAATTCGTTGGACCACAAGCGGTTGGCTCTGATCTCAAAACTGCTTGTGTCAGATCAGGGGAAGCTCACGGTCACACCTGTCCCCTGCCTGGCCGTTACTTCGTAATGAAAGATAACCTGGGGATTTATGCAGCAGATAGCGCGGGAGATCTGATCGTGGCAAATCGTGTGCAGTTCCAATCCTCCTGTTGTGATCGAGCTTTTTGGAAGAGGTTTATGGCAAACACTGGTCACAGAGCAAATTGCATGCGTTGGCTTCTGGCGGGACTACTTTGGGGTTCCGCTGTCATCAGTTATGCCCAAACGCCCTTGAAAACAGTTACTAACGTAACAGGTGCATTTGGCATTGCTGTCAATCCTGTCACTCATCAGGTCTATGTGACCAACAGCGGGACTAGCGGCAAGGTATTTAGCACTTTCGACGGCGTGAGCCTAACGCCTCCTCCGTTCTCCGGTAGCGGCGCTACTGCTGCTCTTGTTGTCGCGATTAATCCATCGACCAATAGAATTTATGTGGCGAATCAGAACTTAGACACGGTCGACATCATTGATGGCTCGAATAACTCGACGATCGGTAGCGTAAACGTCGGCCATCAGCCAATAGGTATTGCCATTAATGCAGTGACCAATAAGATCTACGTGGTAAATAACAATAACAACGGCGCTGGCTCGGTAACGCGCATTGATAATTCTGTGCAGCCGCCCACGCTAAAAACGCTAATGGTGGGAGCAGCACCCGTTGGCATTGCTGTGAATTCGATTAGCAATAAGATCTACGTAACCAATAGTAATAGCGGTAATGTCAGTGTGATCGATGGCTCAACCGATACCGTTTCTCCAACCCCCATCACTGTCGGTAGCAACCCTTATCCCATTGCCGTCAATGAGGTGACTAATAAAATCTATGTGGGAAACAAGGGGGGGAACACGGTCTCAGTAATCAATGGCCAAACCGGTTTGGTTATAGCCTCGCCGATGATTCAGCTGCAGTCTTATGCGATTGCAGTCAACCCAGTGACTAATAGAATTTATGTATCGAACTTTGGTAGCGGAAGTGTTAGCGTCATTGACGGCTCCAATGACACGTCTCTCCCCAATATTATGGTGGGGACCAATCCTACTAGCATCGCCGTTAACCCGTTGACCAATCAAGTCTATGTAGCGAATTTTGGCAGCAACAATGTTATGCAAATTGGCACGGGCGGAACTGTTATTCTTCCGGCCGGAACAGGGCCGCTAGCTATAGCAGTTGATCCAGTCATTAACAGGGCTTTTGTCACCAATCTTGGTAGCCAAGATGTAACTGTTTTCGACGGGGGGGTTAACGGAGCTGCTAATCTGAGCTGTAATGGCATGGCAAACGCCACATCGTTACTGCCAGTAGAAATCAATCCGGTAACCAATACCGCCTACGCGGTAAGCACGAGTGCCAATAAGGTCTGTTCCGTTATTAGCGGAGGCTCTACGCCTGCGCCAGTTTCCGTAGGTACAGCGCCTGTGGCATTGGCAATTAATCCTATTACCAACAAAATCTATGTGGCTAATAGTGGTAATGCCAGCGTCACTGAAATCGACGCCGCTATGCAGCCACCCATTACAGCGACTATCGGTGCAGGAAATAATCCGCAAGCAATTGCGGTTAATCCGGTCACTAATCGTATTTATGTGGCGAACAAGAACGACAATAATGTCTATGAAATCGATGGGACTCCCGGGGCGGGTTACGCAAAGCGTATGGCCTTCGTCGGAAGCGCACCCGTCGCTATTGCCGTCAACATAGCCGCTAATTATATCTATGTAGCGAATTCGGGGAGTGGCAATATCACTCGTATCGATGGTTCGTCATTTGCACCTACTAATTTCCCCACCACCGGACTCAATCCTATAGCCATTGCGGTCGATCCGGTAACCGACAAGGTGTATGTGGCTAATAATGGTAGCACTTATGTTACAACATTCAACTTTCAGCAAGGTGGAACCCTAGGTACTGCCCCTCTTGGATTTAATCCCAATGCCGTAGCCGTCAATCCCACAACTCATTTAGCTTACGCCGGGACTAGCAACGGTACGGATGTCTTCGAAATTGATGAAAACGGTAATGTTACTGCCATCCCGGTCGGCGCTGCTACTACGGATATAAAAGTCAACCAGGCAAGTAATCGGATTTATGTGGCAGATACTGCAGGTTTTGTAGATGTTATAGATGGCACAACACGAGTTGTACATAAGAACACCGTACAAGGTGCTGGCGGCGAATCTCTCGGGTTTAATCCTGTCACCAGTCAGGTATTTATCACAAGAAATTCTTCATTAAGCTCAATTTTCTTTCTCAACGAACGGCCCAATCCTAATCCCAGTCCGCTGACCACGGCGATTAGTACGTTGCCCAGCAATACCACATTCGATCCTGCGCAGAAATTTAACCTGACTCCTACTAGCGCATATTCACTCAATAAGCCGCCTATTCAAGAAGCCTATTACAGTTTTGATAATTGGCAGCAGAAATGGAGTTCTGCAACAGGCGCTACGCCAAATTTTGTGAGTCAAGCATCTGGTCTACAAGTAGGTCTTCACACCTTATATGGCTACGCGACGGATACTCAAGACGCGACTTCTATCATGGGCTATGGCCTGAGTGGCAGCCCGGTTCTCGGGGCGATGAATGCTTATTTTTTTACCGTGCAGCCTCCCGCCGCACAGGTTACGGCTTCCGTCGGCAGTGGCCAAAGTACGCCGATTAACACGGTATTTCCCACTAATCTGCAGGCGACTGTGAAGGACTCTGCTATGCAGCCCGTCGCCGGGGTGACAGTAATCTTTACGGCTCCGAACACGCTTATTAATCCTAGCGGGACTTTCTCGAATAACTTTATTGCTAGCGCTATTACCAATTCTAGTGGTGTCGCCACTGCGCCCGTATTGACTGCCAATTCCAAGGATGGCAGTCCTTATTTTGTTGTAGCCAGCGTCAGCGGATTGGCGTCTGCAGCAAATTTTTCTCTGACCAATACCAAGGCCGTAAACACGATTACTCCGTTGCCCGGGACTACGCCACAAGGTACGCCAATCTCCAAGCAGTTTTTCAACGACCTGGCCGTACAAGTGTTGGATAGCAGCAGCGGCCCTATTGTGAATGTGGCAGTAGTCTTTACGGCTCAGCCAAATGGTGCCGTCACTGGCACTTTCCCAGGCAATGCCAGCAGTGCAAGTGTATTCACAAATGCAAGTGGAATTGCCACGGCGCCGCATTTCTTCGCGAATGCGAATCCGGGTAGTTATACAGTGACTGCCGCTGTTGCAGGCACTGTGAATCCCATAGCAGTCTTTAGCCTCATCAATACCTCGGTTCCGGGCAGCATCCCGGCGACGGCGGGTACTCCGCAAGCGACACCGATCACTACGGATTTCCCAACGGCTTTGACAGCAAGAGTGCTGGATGCTTTTAGCCAGCCGATTCAAGGATTGACGGTGAAATTTACTGCGCCTGGCAGTGGTGTGACTGGAACGTTTCCAGGCAACGCCTCTTTCGTGACGCTAAATACTGACGTAAATGGATACGTGACGGCACCGACGTTTACCGCGAATGGGAATGCGGGCGGGCCTTATTCGGTGATAGCAAGTGTCAGCGGAGTTGCTTTAACTGCAACCTTTTCGCTGACCAATACAGCTGCCGCTGCTCAAATCAATGCGGTTGCGGGCACGCCGCAAGGCGCCCCGATTAGCACCGCCTTTCCATTGCCGCTAAAAGCACAAGTGCTCGATGGCGCTATGAATGGCATTGCCAACGTGCAGGTAACCTTTACAGCGCCGAACAATGGCGCCAGCGCTGTCTTTGCGCCCAGCTTCACCAACATTACCACCACCAATACTGATGCGACGGGTGTAGCGACGGTGCCGGCGTTCATGTTTGTTGCGAACTCGAACACCGGTAGTTACGTGGTTCAGGCGACAGTGGCAGGTTTGGCTACACCGGCGAACTTTGACCTGACCAACACCA
>Ga0163163_10000930_pt1 | contig 24847 bp, 26 predicted proteins | sample S65metaG_FD_119766 | JGI IMG/M metagenome (GOLD analysis project Ga0163163, IMG submission 119766) | Switchgrass rhizosphere microbial communities from Kellogg Biological Station, Michigan, USA - S6-5 metaG | ecosystem: Host-associated > Plants > Roots > Rhizosphere > Soil | place: USA...
CAAAGCACAGTTCGAAACGCCCTGGGCCGCGCCAGATCAGGATCTGCGCTCGGCGCAGCGAATGGCGCGCCTGCTTCGGACGTTGGCGGGCTTGTACGCGCAAGCGGGAGACACCACGAAGGCAGAAGCGATTCACAAGCGCCAGCAGGAGCTGGCGCACGTGTGGCAGACAAGGCTCCCAGAGAATCCAGTCGCCGCGCGTCTGCTCGTTCACTGAATGGGCGACTGCATGCGTCAGGGTGCGCCGCCCAGCTGCCAGTATTCGGAAGCTGCGGTTTCCTTGGCGATCGCGAAGCCGTGCCTTGCAGCGTCAGGCTCACATCACGCAACGTGGAGGTATTCAGGAGAAGTACGCGCTGATTGCTATCAGCAACCAGAACGTCACCACACCGACCTTGCCGTAGCGCCTCCAGGAACCGTCCGGCCGGAACAAGAGGTTCCTGAGGGGATTATTGCGGCCACCTACCCACATCCAATCAGGACCGGCACCCCTTACGAAGAGGAACACCATCATCGCAATGCCTGCGCCGACCACGATGACGAAGAGGATGGTACCGACTGGCATGAGTGTTCGCTGTCAATCCTTACCTGCGGCACCAGTGCAGAGCCACGCGTATATCGGCGGTACGAACGGGTAGAACATCAACGTCAACGCTGACCAGGCCGCCTTGCGCTTCATATCGCTCACTGCGCCATTGAAGAACGGATGCAGGACGAAGAAGCCGTAGTGCGCTACCCACACCAGCACGAAGCCGAACCACCATTCCGCTTTCATGCCTTCCACGATTGCGACGGGCACACCAGCCGCGAGCAATGCGCCCCAAACCGGCCAGTCGGCTGGGGGTGTACGACTCGCTGCGATGACGGCGACAAACGACACGATCGGGAACAGCGAGAAAGCGATCCAAAGCATCCTGCGTAACATGCACTGCCAGCTTGCCATGTGAAGGGGGCGCAGGGGGCAGGCTGATTCACGTTTCGGTCAGGTGCCGACCGCAACGCTGCTGTCTGTCAACAAGTTGACAGTTCTCCTCCCGCCGCCCTGGACACAATCCAAGAGTGATGGCCCATCGACCACCACCCCAACCGGCGCATGACGCGCCATCGGAAATTGCATGAAACCCTTCAGTTCGGCCGCTGCGCTTGCAGTGACCGCGATGATCTCCCTGTCCCAGAACGCCCTCGCCCACGACTTGCGCCCACCGGCTGTACCGGCAGGCCTCGATGTGCCGGAAGGAAACTTTGTATTCCTCAAGGGCGCTGCCACCGGTACGCAGAACTATGCGTGCTCACCCTCTGGTAGCGGCTTCGCCTGGGTCCTGTTCACACCCGAGGCCACGCTGTTCAACAAGGCGGACAAGCAGACGATCACCCACTTCTTCGGCCCGAACCCGGACCCGCGCGATGCCAACACCGATCCACGAGTGGTCGCCAACGGGACGATTCGCGCTGCGTGGCAAGCGCGAGACACGAGCACCGTGTGGGCACGGGTATTTCCGCCCTCACAGCCTTCGTTCGATCCCAAGTTTGTCCGACCGAATTCGGTGCCGTGGCTGTTGCTCGAAAAAGTCGGCGTGCAGGAAGGCCCCACTGGTGGCGATCTGCTGACGCGCACGACGTTCATCCAGCGAGTGAACACGTATGGCGGGCTCGCACCCGCGACGGGCTGCTCGCAGCCGTCGGACGTCGGCAAGAAGGCGTTCATCCCTTATACGGCCGATTACTTCTTCTTCACTGATGATGAAGACGAGAATGACCACCGCCGTTAGCATCTGACCGAGAGGATTGTCGGAGGACCGGTCGGCACAACCGGCCGGTTCTCCGCGTCACTGGCCGAACGTGTACGCGACGTATCCTGCGACCGCGAACGCTGCAACCAGCTGCACGTCGACACTCCAACGACGCTGAACGCCGGCATCTCGAAAGATCCAGCGCAGCAACACATAGCCGGCGCCCAGCAGTGCGACGCCAAACAGCACTCGCTCCCGTCCGACGATATCGACGGGCGTACGGATGTACCGAGTTTCCCCGATTCTGGAATCGCCGATTGCCAACGTGAGCAGTCCGGCCACCGCAAAACATGCTGACAAGCCGTATGCGAGCACGTCCGCGAGCGTCAAACGCCTGTGCAACTTTTCCTCCCGACTTCCGTTGCTGGTGCTGGTATCACCAAACCGATCACCAGCCCGAAGATGCTTCCGGCCACCGCCACGGGAATTCCAAAGAGCAACGCGAGTGGCCACATGGAGGCGCCACCGCCCCGATAGGGAAGCACGAACTCATCTAACAAGATCAACGCGACGAACCCCACGGTTGGCAAAGTCAGCGACAGCCACCACCATCGCTTGAACCCCTGGAGTGCGAACGCCAAGAAGAAGGCCATCGCGACTAGGACGAACAATCCCATCTACTGATCCGCAGTCGCCGCCAGCAGCGCTTCCCAACGCGGATCCGCATGCAGCGGCTTGAGGTATGGCGAGATTTCCAGATTCTCGTGCATCGCCCATCCTGGCAGGACTCCAGGGTACGTCTGCGAGCGCAGACGCGCCGTCTCGAGCCATTTGAACGCGCGCTCTGCGTCGTTCCTGGATGCATACACTTCGGCGATGGCCACGGCGACTGTCGCGTCGGTATCCGGCTTCTCCGCCAGCGCGATCAGGCGCGCCAGCATCGCATCGCCTTCGCTCTCATCACCGCGTGCAAAGTAGGCCAGCGTGAATCGTTGATCGCGAGCATATCCCTCGGGCAGGCGCGCGATGGCTTTGAGCGCTTCGTCGGGTCGACCTTGCAGAATGAGCACGTCCGCGATGTTTGCTCTCGTGCTGGGCAGCGTCGGGCTCAGCTCGAGCGCTCGCTCCAGCTCCGCCTGAGCTTCCGGCAAGTGACCGGTCATCATGAGCAGTCCGCCCAGGTTGCCGCGATTGGTCGCCGAGAGTGGATCGATCGCGACGACACGCTTCTGGATCTCGACTGCTTCCTCCATACGCCCGGCGCTGACGGCATGCGTCATCGACATGCCGAGCACCAGCGGATCGCTTGGATCCAAAGCCTGAGCGCGTGCGAAATGCGTTTGCGCCAGGCTCGAATCTTTCCCATGCATGTAGTACTGAGCGGCACGAAGGTGCGCCTCCGCAAGGTCGGGCGCGAGAGTCACCGCCCGCTCCGCCGCATCACCCCAGTTCTGAATCGCGTTCGGCAACTCGACGTTCTCGTAGCGCGCGACGAAATAGGTGCCGGCCAACGCGGCCCAGGCGCGGGCATAGTTTGGATCGGCCTGCACGGCTTTTTCGAAATGCGACTTGGCCTGCAGCAGGTCTCCACTCGAGCGCCGGTCGAACAGATACCGTCCCTGCAAGTAGTGCTCGTAAGCCTCCGTGCTGGTGGTCTCTGCGCGTCGCGGTCTGGCGGGGCCGAGCGTGACGTGCAACGCATCCGCAACTGCAGTCGCGATTTCCCGTTGCACGCCGAAGATGTCGTGCACGTCGCGATCGTACGTGTCCGACCAGACGTGTGCGCTGGTCGAACCATCGATGAGCTGCGCCGTGATGCGCACACGGTCGCCAGATTTGCGAACACTGCCTTCGAGTACGTGCGAGACAGCGAGCCGCTGCGCAATCGTTCGAATATCCGCGTTCTGGTTCTTGAACGAGAACGATGACGTGCGCGCAATCACTCGCAAGGAATCGGCATGCGCGAGCAGATTCAGAATCTCCTCGGACAGTCCCTCTGCGAAATGCTGCTGGTCCTGCTCCGCGCTCATGTCTACGAACGCGAGCACGGCGATCGACGGCTGCGCCGGGACATCCGATTCATGCACCGGCTGACCGCGACCGCGCCAGGCGAGCAGCGCCACGACAGTCAGCAAGACAAGCGCGAGTGCAGCCCCCGCCAGAACTGTCTTCGGCGGGCGTGACGGAACCACCGCCGCTTCAGGCTTGGCCTGCTCCGCGCGGGTCCTGACCTCGGCGACGAACCGATAACCCCGTCCCGGAACGGTCACTATGTAACGATGCTCACCGGGCTTCTCTCCGAGCACGCGGCGCAAGGTATGGATCGTCTGAGTGAGGCTCCCCTCCTCCACGACCACATGCGGCCACAGTGCCTCGATCAGCACCTTCTTATCGACGAGTTGCCCCGGTCGTTCCACCAAGTAGACCAGTGCTTCGAGAACGCGCCCGGTGATGTCCACCTGCTGTCCATCGGCGCGCGATATCAGCACGCGCCGCTGGGCGTCGAGCTCGAAATCGCCGAATTCATAGATCATTTGAGGAGTTTTGAGATCGCTTGAGCGACGTTCGAATGCTTATTGAGACGCCGCTGCCGATTCTAACCCCGCAGTTCAACAACTCGGGGATTTCAACAATGAAAGTCAATGTATTACGAATTCAACACGGTGCCCGCACGGCGCTTGCCACGGCGGTCGTCACTGTGATCGCGACCGCTGCTGCCCAGGCGCACGGCGTGCCGGAGTTCTTTCGTTCGGAGTTCAGCGACGCGGTCCCGGTCACCGAAGTCAATTCGCCCGCCCCGGACGGGTGTCCGATCGAAACCGCCGACGGCCTGAGCCTGCTCTTCGCATCGGCGCGTCCGGGCACCGCCGGCGGCAATGACATCTGGGCCGCGGACCGCGCCAGCTTGACCGCGCCTTGGGGTGAGCCGCGCAACCTCGGTGCGCCGATCAATACGACCGCCAACGACTTCTGCCCGACGCCGGTCTACGGCCGCTCGCTGTTCTTCGTTTCGGAGCGCGCCGGCGACGGTACGGGTCCGACTCCTTGCGGTGGCGGCGATATCTACCTGTCGCGCCAGAGTCCTGCGGGCAACTGGAGTACGCCGACGATGCTGAAGTGCGCGCCGGAAGGCCCGAACTTCCCCGGCGGCGAGCGCAGCCCGTCGCCCGTGGAAACCTGGTTCGGCACGTTCCTCTTCTATTCGAGCAACGGCGCCGGCGGCGATCAGGACATCTATGTGAGCCGCCTGGGCCGCGATGGCCAGTTCGGGCCAGGCAAAGTCGTCGCTGAGCTCAGCACCGACTTCGAAGACATCATGCCGAACGTACGCCAGCGGGATGACGGCAGCTTCGAGATCGTCTTCAGCTCCGACCGTCCGACCTGGGGCCGTGGACAAACCGCCTTCGGCAAGCAAGACGTCTACATCTCGCGCTCGTGGTGGCCGACCGGCGGCTGGTCAGCGCCGCGAAATCTCGGCGATGCCGTGAACACGCCAGGCGTCGAGCAGCGCTCGACGCTGTCGAACGATGGGAAGCGGCTGTACTTCGGAAGAGATGGGGACATTTATATGAGCACGAGAGCCGGACAGCAGTGATCGAGAGTCACTCGGCCGCGGGAGGACCGCGGTCGAGTGATTCATCCCGCGCATGTAGCCTTTGGTATAAGTTTTCGAATGCAAGCGTCGTCGCTAGGATCGGGCGCATGAACGCTGTCATCTCGCCGACGCGATCGATCGAAACCCTCTATCCGTTCCGTCGCTCACTGGAATTCCAGACGGGGATACCCGCAACGATCCGCGGCACGATCCCCGACTGGCTTCGCGGCGAGGTCGTCCGCACCTGTCCCGCCGTCTTCGAGACGAAGGGCTGGCGTGCACAACACTGGTTCGACGGTCTCTGCATGATGTATGCCTTCCGCATCGGCGACGCGGGCGTCGACTTTCGTTCGCGCCTGCTCGACTCCGAAACGGCGCGCGACGCCTGGCGCGGCAAGGCGAACCACGGCTCCTTCGGCACTTCGATGTCGCGGCCGTTCTTGCAAAGAATCTTCGAGCCGGTCCCGCGCATTTCGGACAACACCAACGTCAACGTCGTGAAGATGGGGTCGGAGCTCGTCGCGATGACGGAAGGCGATCGCCAGCTCGTCATCGATGACGAGACGCTCGCTGCAGTCCGGCCCGTCGCCTACCTGAATGACAAGCTGAGCGGCGCGCTCATGACAGCGCACCCGCACTTCGACTTCGAGCGCGGCAAAGTGGTGAACGTCGCAACGGGGTTCGGTGCCAGCGGGGTGATTTCGATCTACGAGCACGGGCCGACTGCGCGGCGGCGAGAGGTCGTCGGCTCGTGGCGCACGAAGCGCGTGCCGTACGTTCACACGTTCGGACTGACGCCGCAGCACGCGATTCTCGTTGCGCATCCGTTTGCCGTCTCGCCGGTGAAGATGCTCTGGTCCAGCAAGGGATACATCGATCACTTCGACTGGCAGCCGCAGGAAGGCACGCGGCTCGTCGTGATCGATCGCTCGAACGGTACGGCGCGTGAGCATGTCACGGACGCGTTCTTCATCTTTCATACCGTCAACGCATTCGAACGGGCCGAGGCGACTGTGCTCGATCTCCTCGCCTATCCCAACGCGGACATCGTGGCGGCGCTGCGTACGGATCGCATGGCCGCCGAGCTTCCCGACCTCAGACCATCGCTGTTGCGTGTCGTGATGCGGCCGGGCGTTGAGCGCGCGACCGTCGAGAAGCTGAGCGACGTCGGGTTCGAATTTCCGTCAACGAACTACAAGCGTGTCAGCGGGCGTCCGTATCGCTTCGCGTATGGGGCGTCGGATGGTTATCAAACCGGCAAAGCGTGGTCGTCGGCAATCGTCAGAGTCGATACAGAGACGGGAGCGTCGAAGTCGTTCAGCGATCGCATCGACATCTTCGGTGAGCCGCTGTTCGTCGCGCGCCCGCAGGGAGATAGTGAAGATGACGGTGTACTGCTGAGTGTCGGGTCCGCGAAGGACTCCGAGACGTCGGTGCTCGCAGTGATTGATGCGAAGACGATGGCGTTCGTCGCGAGCGCGGAGGTGCCGAGCGCGATTCCGCTCGGGTTTCATGGATCGTTCGTGCGGCGTGGTCAGCACGCGAGCTAGCCGATATGCACTTCGTCGCCGTCCTGCAACCTGAAACTCAGGTCTTGTTTCGGGGAAATGCTGTCCGTCCCTCGCTTGATATGGATGTCCACCAGCCGAACGCTACCGTCCGGCTTCGTGTAGTAGAAGTATTTCGGCGGCTCTCCTGCCTGGAACGGGACCCTGGGATCAGAACCGTCATACGGGCGAAGCAGACCATCATAGCGGCGCGAATAGGCCTCGAGAGCCGAGAACAGCGTATCGGCGTCGACGATCAGCGGATCGGAGTTCAGCGTGCGATTAGAGGGGCCGTGGATCGCAATCGTCATTGAAGTGTGTTCCTCTCGTCTGGCACGAGCACGATCTTACCGCTCACTCCGCCCTGCCCGAGCAGCTCGTGCGCCTGCCTTGCCGCGGAGAGTGGCATTCGCCGCGCAATCAGCGGTTTTATCTTCTGTTGCTTTGCGAGATCGAGGAGAGCTGTCAGATCCTCGCGAAACATCGCCGGCCTGCGGCGCTTGAGCATCTGGATGCTGTAGATGCTCACGCGTTTGCGTCCTGGCAGGACTGCGCCGGCGGCGACGTAGAAGCCGAAGATCGCGACGCGACCGAAGCGATTGCGTCGACCTCCGCGGCCCGACGAGAGTCGGCCGCCCTGTAGCGAGCCGGTCAGCCCGTAGGTCACTACCCTGCCGCCAGGACGCAGTGCTTTGCGTGACCGCCAGATGTGCGTGCCGCCGATGCTTTCAAACACAACGTCCACGCCGTTGCCGGTCAGGCGGCGAATCTCCTCGACGAAGTCGAGTTGCTGATAGTCGATCGGCACAGCACCCAGATCCTCAACGGTCTGCCGCCCTCGCGACGAGCATGTCCCGTACATCTCGAGCTTGGCGAGATGCCCGAGCTGCAACAGCGCCGTGCCGACGCCGCCGGCCGCGCCGTGAATCAACGCGCGCTGGCCCGGCTTGACCTCCGCAGATCGATGCATCATTTGATACGCCGTAACGTAGTTCAGCACGAGGCTGACGGCCTCGGCCGGATCCAATCTGGCTGGCACCGGTACAAGTTCGCGTTGCGGCAGGCAGACGAATTCGGCGTACGCGCCGCTGATCGGCATCGCGGCGACCACATCGCCGGGCTTGAGTCTCGAAAGGCCGGAGCCCAGCTGATCGACTACGCCGACGAGATCCCACCCCGGAGTGAAAGGCACCCGAGGCGTTTCAGGGTGAATGCCTTCGCGCGCCATCAGGTCGGGTAGCGAGACGCCTGCAGCGAGCACTCGCACGCGCGCTTCACCCTGCTTCGGCTCGGGGCGCTCTTCTTCGATCACCTGAAGCGCATCGGGGCCGCCGTAGCGAGTGACGATGATGCGCGTGTGTTTCACTTGGTTGCCGTTGACGGGTCAGAGCTCATGCTCCGGGATGTTGAACTCTCGACAGCAGGCTTGCCAGTGCTTGAAGTCCATGCTCAGAAGCGTTCCTTCGTCTCCACCAGGAACTGCACATCATCGATCGAAGCGTCGCCGTCGAGCGGGAACGCGAGATCGATGTGGATGATGTTGCCAAGACCCGAACGACTGTTGCCGAGCCGCAGGCCGATGCCGACGTCCTTCAGCACTCCCAGACTAGGCGTGCTGACCGCACTCTCGCCCCAGGTCCGACCGATATCGAAGAAGGCAGCGGCACCGACGCGAACCAGGCGAAACGGATACCAGTTCGTGAAGTAGCGCTGCTCCAAGGTCAGCAGCGCGCGAGCCTCGCCTCCCTGGTAGCGCAGCGGATAGCCGCGCAGTCCATTGTCGCCGCCGAGCAGAATCTGCGTATCCAGATCGAGCTCGCGGCCGACTGAAGCTTCTAGCGTCGTGAAGAACAGGCGCCGTTCGGATTGTCGAACGTAATAGCGCGCAGCGGCGTCGAGAATCGCGTTACGTAGCTCGGCGCTTTCGAGCCGGCCTTGCAGTGCACTGCTGAGGACAAGCGCGGAACGATCGCCGCCGCCTGAGCCATGACTCGCTCGGGCCGCGAAGATCACTGCGCTTCGATCCGCACCGAATGCGTGATCCGCATAGCCCAGCTGCATGCTCAGGCGTGCGCCCAGATGGAAATCCTCGGTGCGGCCGATCTGATCGTGATTCCTGAACTGGTCGAATTCGTTCTGGACGAGCTCGAAGGCCAGCCACGGGTAGACGAGCTTGCGATTCTCGGGCACGAGCGTCGGCGCAACCGCGCCTGGGAGCTCACTGAACTCGCTGTCGTCATAGGTTGCGCCGATGCGCCAGCGTCGCACCCAGCCATCGCGCAGGCCGTCAGACCATCCCCAGGTGGCGGCAGCGAACTTCCGATGCACACCGAATTCCTCAACGACCTTGCCCAGGTCGTACAAAGGCTGGATGTGTTCGTCGTCCTGCGCGAACGCGCCTGCTGCCCAGCGCGTGTCCAGTGAATAGAAAGGCCGTTCGACTTCCAGTGCCTTGAACGAGCCGTCGCTGTTGTCTGCGTAGGCGGCTCGCACTCTCACCCATGAGTCGAGAACGTGGCGATCCTTGTACTCGATCATGTTCGACTCGCGATCGACGCCGGAGATGTGCGAGAGCTCCAGGTCGGTGCCGGTGCCGAAGAGATTGAGCTCTTCGAGCTCCACACCGACCGTGCTCTGCCCGCCCGTGCGTGTGAACGAGAGCCCCGGATTCAGAGTCCAGACATCGCGCGTAGTGACCACGATGTCGACGCGGCCGTCCTTGTACGCGACTGGCTTGATCGACGCGTCGTAAAGGTAGCGGGCCGATCGCAGGATGCGCGCCGACTCGTCGATCAGTCGCTGCGAATAGAGATCGCCGCTTTTGAACAGCAGTTGCTGTCGGATCACCTTCGGCTGCGTGCGAATGTGCAGCTTGTTCGCGAGTCGATAGAGCTGCTTGTTCTCCTCAGGATCTTCCAGATCGAAGATGTTTTGATTGTCGATGAAGACCTCGCCGATGACTGCGCCGGTGCGTTCGAGTTCCTCGGGTGACGGGATGTCATCCGCTGCGCAGGACATCGCAGCGAAGGCGAGAGACGCGAGGACTGGAATTCGCGGGTGCATCGATCTACAGCAGTGAGTCGCCGACGATCACGAGTGCCCATGCAGAAAGTAGAAAGCTGAAGCACCCGATAAAGAACAGTGTTGGTCGCACCCGCTCGAGACAAGCGTCGGCACGCAACACGAGAGCCTGAGCCCAGGCAGCGTGCTGCGCTCGGATCGACACCACTCCAAGAGCTGCCCCGATGGCCAGCAACGAAGGAAGGGAGATTGCGTCCGGAGAATGGAGATTGACCGCGGCACCGACCGCGGACCAGCAAAGGACCATCGCGACCAGGAAAAGCGGCTGCATTTGAGCCAAGCGGTCAAGAAACATACGTCTACCAACTCCCAACGAGGAGCAGCATCGGCACGAGCGCCAACCGCGCAATGAAGACCGGGAGCAGCAGATTCTGCCAGGTGTCACCCGTGGTGAACTTCAGCGTGGCGAGAAGCGCCACCAGCGAGATCGGCCCAGTGGGACTGCTGGGAATGAACACGCACAGCGCTGCGGCGAGACTTGCGAGCACGGGCTGCCACATTTTGAAGTCGACTTTGAACAGCTTCAGAGAGAGGCAAAGTACTGTCGACCCACCCAGGAAAAAGACGAGCGCTACCGTTGTCGTATCCACGCGAGCTCCAGAAACTGCCGTGTTTCGCAGGGCAGCTAACATGACACATGGACGTGTGACAAAAGTCCGCTTGCTTCACGTTTGACGTTAAAAACACACGCCTTCCGGATCACCGACGTAAAGCAGTCGAACCTCAGTACCGCTCGTTTCGAGTCGAACATTGAATGCAGACGAGCATCCAGTGCAGTAGACGTTTCCAAAACGCATCCTGTAGCTGCCATCTGGCAGCGCCGTGATGGAAACGACATCTGGACGCGATGCGCCGAACCACTCTGGCATCTCCCCCGCGACTCCGCCGGCCCTGTATGCCTCGACGATTGGTCTGGCTCGAGCGAACGTCAGGTTCTCCAGAGAGAAGGAACGCTCAGGAGACTCGAGGAAGTAATTCCTCATGCGCCGGACAGCACCGCAGCTCAGGCCCTTATCGACTGGGGTGCAACGCACGGACTTGATCGTGACCTCGTTGTTCCCGATGTCGGAAAGGAAGACGAGCTCCGTCGCACCGCTCATGATCGAGTTCGAGCATTCGGAGAGCTTCTTGCCGCCACGCAGTTCCGGCAACGCTGCGAAGATGTCGCTCTCGCGATAGCTGCGGAGCCCGCGCCCATCTTTCACTGGAGAACTTGGGATAAAGGTTCGCGGCTCGCTCTGAGAAAAAGCGCAGAGCCAAAGCAGGGACAATGTGAGCAGTGCGTAGCGACGCATGGCCGCGGCTTCACGAGCCCGGAGAGTACGCACTGATCGTGACGTAGTAACCATCCAGATCTCGCAGCGAAAACTCCAGCGCCTGAGTATTCGGATTCAGAGTGGGCTCTTCCGCGAGCTTCGGGACGAGAGTGCGTGCTCTCTGCAGCGCCAGGTCGAAATCATCGACGAGGAAGAACAACAGGAGGCCATTGCCTGGCGTGCCGTTATCGGGGCTCATCAATGGCGGATGATCTTCGACACCCCATCCGTGCAGGCAGAGCAGGACTGTGCCGTCGGTATCGACGATCTGACCGAAGTAGTCATGAGCGGGAGGCGACAGCGGCTGACCGAACAGCGTCTGGTACCACGTGACACTGGCCGGCACGTCGGCAACGCCGATGATGGTCCATGTGCGTTTCATGCGGCGATAGTAGCGCTGATCCGCTCGTCGATCACCGATAACGCCGTGCTCGTCACCGGAAGCGCTGGTCTCGTCGCATTCACCCTACGCGTTGCAGGTCGGTACCTAGAATGGACCCGAGACGAACAGATCCAGGAGGTAACACCATGAGAACGCGGATTGCATGCTTGTATGTCGCTGTCATCTTGTTCGCGGGCTGTGTGGCCAACCCTAAGACTCCAAACCTCGCTGGAGACTGGGTATTCGAAGCGCAGACGGGAGAGAACGTCGCGCACGGCGCAATGACGCTAGTCGCGGACGGTGCAAGCTACAAGGGCACGCTCACGACGGATCAAACCGACAACATCCTGCCGGTGCGCTCACTGATATTGCAGGGCTCGAACATGAGCATGCTCGTGGAGTCGCCCGAGGGAAATATCACGGTCAAGGGCACGTTGGCGGATGATGCGCAGACGTTTCAGGGCAAGGTGATCTACTTCAACGGGCAGACATTCGCGATGTCTGGTCGCCGGCGCTAGTGCAGCTGGCGCAAGATTTCGCGAATCGCCGCGCGCGATTGATCTATTTCGGTTGTGACACGCTCAACGCTGTCTTCGTTGTCAGCGAGACCTTCCCAGTTGGCCTGCCAGACCCGGTGCAGTTCCTCGGCGCGCCGAGGCGCTGGAGCTGGCAGCAACTGCGATAGATCCGTGATCATTGCGACCCGGCCCCAGCCGGTCATTGGGTCCATGCGGTTGCTGCCCTTGGCATAGAACGCGGAGTTGACGACCACTTGCAGCTCGCCGAGCTGTGTCAGGACCTCGAATGCCGCCACCCGGATGTTGCGGTTGTGTTCAGTCCGCTCGTTGCGCCATGTGTTGTAGCTCAGAGCGGTCAAAGCCACCGCGAGGCTGATCAATGCAACTGCATTGGAGCGAACTTGCTGCCCGACGTTCTGTGCCATGGTGGTGTCTTCCGCGTTGCGACGCCGTGGGCACCGATGCTAGCGTACTGGCTGCCGCCATGCGCCAACTCGAACTCAAAGTCCCGCCGCTGATCGTCGTCGCGATCGCCGCACTGCTGATGTGGGCAGTTGCAAGAGCGACTCCACGTTTGACTCTGCCATATCCAGGCAGAGTCCTCGTCGCCGCAGCGCTTCTCATCTCGGGCATCGCCGTCATGCTCACGGGAGTCCTCGCCTTCCGCAAGGCCAGCACGACGGTTGATCCACGATTTCCGGAGAATGCATCTCACGTCGTGAGCAGCGGCATCTATCGCTACACGAGAAATCCGATGTACCTCGGGATGCTGGTCGTGCTGATTGCGTGGATGGCATGGCTGTCGAACGCGGGCACGATCGTCATACCAGCGCTGTTCGCGTTGTACATCACTCGATGGCAGATCGTGCCGGAAGAGCGAGCTCTCGCGGAGAAGTTTGGGGCCGAGTACGCGGCTTATTGCAAGGCTGTAAGGCGTTGGGTGTGAGAGCGTCACGCTGAGTTGCTCTCAACGACTCCCGTCGGTGCCAGCTTCGCCAGGAACCGTTGCAGATGAGGGTCGCTCCGAAACAATGGCGCCTCATCGAAACGAAACCAGCGAACGCTGTGGAACTCCTCGTCATCGAATTCGAGCACACACTGACGGTGCGCACGCTCAATCGCATCGAACGGCTCTATTGACGCAACTTCTTCGCGGATAGCACTGCGCATGCGGCCGTTGCCTCCAACCCATCACCGATAAGCCACGCCCGTCGCCCGAACCAGTCGCTTCGTCGCGTTCGACGGACGTGCTGAAAGGCGGCACTTAGAATGACGCAACACGAATAGCTCTACGAGGGGTTCATGAGAAAGCTGATCGCATACTTGTGCTTCGTCGCCCTGTTAGCCGGCTGTGCCGGCAGCCCGGAGCGGCCAAAGGCTCCAGATCTTGCGGGCGACTGGATGTTCGAAGTGCAGACGGGGCAGAACGTCGCGCACGGCGCAATGACACTCCTCGCAGATGGTGCAAGCTACAAGGGCACGCTGACGACGGACCAGGGCAACAACGTCCTGCCCGTGCGCTCACTGACATTGCAGGGCTCGGACTTGAGCATGCTCGTCGAATCGCCCAATGGGAATGTCACGTTCAAGGGCACGTTGGCGGCCGATGCGCGGACGTTCCAGGGCAATGTGACCTATTACAACGGGCAGACATTCGCGATGTCTGGTCGCCGGCGCTAGCGCCGCTCAACGAGGACCATCCGGCCAGGCGCAGATACAAACGCGGTTCCCCGCGCGATCGGCCAGCGTCCAGTGCGATGGTGCGTGCGCCTCGTCGACGATACGTCCTCCCGCAGCGACGGCTGCCTCGAGTCGCGCCTTGACGTACTCTCGCGCGACGGACACGTCGATGTGCATCGCGTGCTGCAACGGTTTGGCTTGGTCGAGTTCCTGCATCCAGACCGTCGAGCCGTGTCCGAGAGGGTCGACCGCGTTGTCGTCGGCCATCGGGACGTAGCCGAGAACGGCACGCCAAAAACCGACATCGATCGAATCGCGTTTCGCCGCGATGGCGACCTGCACTTCCCGGACGCTTGCACGATCGGCGGCCGCGCCGTGTTCTCGCGCAACTGCCGAAACAGCTCGCGCCAACTCGATATGCCGTGGTTCGAGATTCCAGAGGTCGCGGCTGAGACGCGCGGTCACGCGAGAATCTGCGAGAGTCAGCAGCACCCCCGCACCTGCAATCCCTGGTAACTGCGCAATGGCCTCAGCCAAGCGCGCCCCATCGCTCAGCGAGCTGACGCGAAAGACAGCGGTCGCACCACCGTGCACCACAACCCAGTCCTCGACACCCTCAGCGGCGAGGAATTCCTGCCAACCCTGCTCGCTCATGTTTGTTCTCCAGCGCGAGCCATAGTGTGGCAGCATCCGCCGTACCGAAGAACTACGAGAGCCACCTGAGCTCAATGACACCACCGCCGACCCCGAAGCTCGTCCGTGCGCTCGGCACTTGGGACGTGAGCCTCATTACGTTCAGCACGATCGTCGGCTCCGCCATCTTCATCGCCGCGAGCATCGTGCCGCGCGCAGCTCCAGATCCAATTGTCGTGCTGATGCTCTGGGTCATCGGCGGACTCGTCACGCTGGCTGGCGTATTCACCTACGCGGAGCTGGGCACGATGTTTCCCGAGGCCGGCGGCGCGTATCAGTTCCTGAAAGAATCCTACGGGCCGCTGTGGGGATTTCTGTTTGGCTGGACTTCGTTTCTGGTGATTCAGACGGGCTCGATCGCTTATCTGGCGGTGGCCGCGGCTGAAGGTGCAGGTGAGCTCTGGCCCGCACTCGGAGTCATCGGAGGCAAGTTCGGTGGAGCGCTGCTGATCGCTGTAGTCACGCTCGTCAACTACTTCGGCTTGCAAGCGGGCGCCGGTCTGCAGAATGCGATCGCTGCGGTGAAGATTCTTGCGATGGTCGCGTTGATCGTGTTCGGGCTTGCAGTCACGCCGCAAGCCGCGACGACTGCGCCGACAGCGCTTTCGACTGGCGGGATCAGCATCGGCGCGCTCGGCGTCGCGATGATCGGAGTCTTGTGGTGCTTCGACGGCTGGTATCAGGCCGCCTTCTGCGCCGGCGAGATTCGCGACCCGGCGCGCAATCTGCCGCGCGGCATGATCGTCGGTGCGCTCGCGACGGCAGTGCTGTTCCTGCTGATCAACGTCGTTTACCTTCGCGCTCTGCCGCCGCAGGAGCTCGGCGCGGCATCACGGATTGGCGAGGCGGCGGCGCACTCGCTGTTCGGCGCGGGGCCGGCGCGACTGATGGCAGTCGCGGTGTTGATCTCGATCGTCGGATGTCTGGCTACTTGCATCCTGACGGCCGCAAGGATTTATCTGCCGATGGCGCAGGATGGTCTGTTCTTCCATGCGCTGGCGAAGATTCATCCGGTTCATCTCACGCCCGGAGCGTGTCTGATCGCTCAGGCAGCCTGGTCGATTCTCCTGGTGTACACGGGATCGTACGAGCAGCTCGGCACGTACGTCATCTTCGCGGTGTTCGTGTTCCATGCGGCCACGGGCGCTGCGATCTTCGTGTTGCGCCGGAAGCGGCCGGAGTGGCCGCGGCCGTATCGCGCGTGGGGTTATCCGTGGACGCCGGCGATCTTCATCGTTACGGCGCTGGCGTTCGTGTTCAACACGCTAGTGGAGAGGCCGATCGAGTCGCTGTGGGGGCTGGGTATCGTGGTGATTGGAGTGCCGGCTTATGCGTGGTGGCGGCGCGGCTAGTGCACACGCAGAAACGGATTTTCTGCCGTCGCTGACCACGTACGTGTGACTCGCCCAACCAGCGACAGCCCGCAGCCGACGGATAGTCCCGATGTCCGGCCGCCGGCGCACCACGTGACGGGCGCCGGCGATCGCGACTCTCTATTGAGGCAATCCGAACGCGTACAGCTTGTTGTTGAACGTTCCAAATCCGAAGTTGCTGTAACCCGAGCCCCAGAACACCATGCCGTCGGAGATCGCAGCGCCTGACAGGCACGAGCCGCCGCTCGCGAAGCTCCAGAGCTGCGCGCCGGTCGCCGCGTTCAGCGCATACATGTTTCCGACCGCGTCGAGCGAGCAGCCGAATACGATGCCGTTAGCAGTGCTGACCGGACCGGACGGTCCGCCGCCGAGACCCGCGCCGAAGTTGGGATCTAGCTTCTGCCACAGGATCTGGCCCGTGGCAGCGTCGAGTGCGCTCCATCCACCCTTGGTCGTGGATGAGCCACCCAGCGGCGTCCATGGAATCGAGTTGCTGTTCGGATTCGACACGTAGACGCGCGTACCGTCGACAGCCGAGCCCCACTGCAAGCCGCCTGCTGTGCCGCCTGGCCCGGTCTGCGTGACCCACAGCACCGCGCCAGTGCTCGGATTCAGTGCCCAGTATTGGCCGCTCTTCTGTCCGGCACCGACGACCTCCATCGAACCTGACTTCAGTTTGAAGAGGGCTGGCGCCTGGCCGAAATCGAAGTCCGGTCCTGCCGGCTCCGGACAGAGATCGCCGTCGCCGACGAAGGGAATGCAGTCGACGGTCCAGGCGTCGTACGGAATTGCGCGAGTGACCCAGCGAACCGCGCCGGTCTTGAGATCGAGCGCGAGGATGCTGTCAAAGAAATCATCCGCAGCCAGGCAAGCCGCCTTGGCCGTTGCGTTGTCCCCGGCTGCCGCCACGCAATCCAGCACCGACGGCGGGACCGAATAGTTGTTGCCGGTGGCGATGTAGAGCTGGCCGCGCCGCGTGTCGATGGCGGGCGCGCTGCCCCACACTGCGTTGCCCGTATAACCCGCGGGCGCCATATACGTCTTCCACAGGATCTGACCCGTTGCCGCGTCTAGCGCCAGCATGCTGCCTCGGAACGACAACTGGTAGCCCGGCACGAACGCCGCAAGCGCTTCCTCCTGAGAAGCAACGCCTACATACACGCGTCCATCGAACACGGTAGCTGACTGGGTGATGATCGCTGCGAAGTGCGTGTCCGCCTGAGTGATCCACGCAGGCGCTCCGGTGGCTTTGTTGAGCGCAACCACTTTGCCACCGAGTCCGCCGCCCGCGAGGATCGCTCCCTGCGTGCCGACGATGATCTTGTCCTGCGTAACCGCGGGCGTCGCACGCGCTTTGTCGCCCGGCACGCCGGTGATGTCCGAGAGTTTCACCGACCACTGCACCGCGCCCGTCAGCTTGTTCACGGCATAGATGTATCCGGCCCAGTCGGGGACGTACACCATGTCGCCATCGACTGCCGGCGTGGCAGAAACGTCACCGTGAGTCGTGACTGCCCACTTCACCTGAAGACTGCCCACGTTCGCAACGCTCAACGTGTGCTCGGACTGCTGCGAGCGTGTGTTTTGTCGATCACCGCCGGAAGAGTTCCACTCACTGCCCTGCCCTGCGAATGCGCTCGCGTGAACGCACAGCACGGCGACCGCCGCCGCCGCGGTTACGATTGCTCTATGAATCATTGAAATCTCCACATCTGGGTTGTTCGTTGACGAGTCGCCCGGATTTGACCCTGATGTTTTGCTTCGGGCGAAACCTCGGCTGAGAGGAAACAGCGAGGCGTCCTATCGAGGACGGCAGAGTATCAAGTGGCGTTGACGCTTTTTGTGTGAATGCCACTACCACCGAAGTGGTACTTCGGAAGACCTGAGCAACGCTGCCTAGCTCGGCGCACCTCACTGATGCGGCGGATGCGTTTCCACATCCGCCGCCGCTGTCAGCCCGGCGTCGCAGCGCCGGGCGACGACGTCTCAGGGACGGCTCGCGACTTTGGTTGCCGCCTTCTTCTCGACGGAATGCCGGCCGACGACGTAGTCGGTCAACTCAGGACGGTCGACCCGGGCCACAGCGTTGGACAGTGCGAAGTCGACACACGCCGCATACTGATGCTGGTCCCGCAGAGTCGTGCCGCCGCTCTGGCCGCTGCACACTCTCGTCGCGGCGCCCTTGAGGCGATCGAACAACCTTGCCAGACCCGCATCCTTGCTCAGGTCCAGGTCGGCGAATTGCACTGTCAACGTCTTCGGCGCTTCTTCGCCGTATGCAGCATTCAGAGCGAGTCCGAGGACGGCGGCGCTCGCGAGGCAAGTGAAGGTGTTCATGGCGATCTCCTTGGGTTCGGTTGTCGGTCTGGGCGCTGTGACGCTGGACGCGGCGGCTCCGCAGCTCCATGGACGCGCGGTGTTCGGTGTCTGATTTGTTTCTGTTCCGCGTGCGATTTCGATCAACCCGCTGATCTGAATGGACAAGGACCTACGCTTCGGTATTCTCGGCGGCACGTGCTATGACGTCCGGGTCAGGAACAGGGCATGTCACACCCGCGCACAATCCGCTTCGACGGCTGGGAGCTGCGCATGGATTCGGGCGAGCTTGCGAAGGACGGTCGCAAGATCCGCCTGCAGGACCAGCCGCTGCAGATACTCGAGGAGCTGCTCACGCACCCCGGCGAGCTGGTGACGCGGGAGCAGCTGATCGCGCGCCTTTGGCCCAAGGGCGTGGTCGATTTCGACACCGGCCTGAATTCGGCCGTGCGCAAGTTGCGAATCGCGCTGCAAGATGAAGTAGAGACGCCGCGCTACATCGAGACCGTGCCGCGCAAGGGCTATCGATTCATCGCCGCGATCGATCCGGCGCCGGCGACAACGGCGTTGCCCGCTGCGCCGGTCGTGCGGCCGCGGCGCACATATCTATATGCGGGAGGATTTGTTGCGCTGCTGCTTATCGCTGCGCTCACCTTCGTCGCAACTCGCCACGAGTCGACGCGCGCCAGCCAGCCGCCGGCAGCGCCGTCGTTGTCACTCGACAGTCGAACAATTGCGGTCCTGCCTTTCAGTGCCGCCGCACCGGGCGAAGCGAATGAGGAGCTCGCGCTGGTCGTCACTGACGTACTGCGCAACCGGCTCGCGACCATCAACGGTGTCATTGCGATCGCGACCGGCTCGATGGCACGCCTGGCCGATCCGCATCTGGAGTCCCAGGAGATACGCCGCAAGCTCAAAGCGCGCTTTCTGTTGCAGGGAAGCACAGCACGCCTGGGCGACCAAATCAAAACCGAGGCCGAGCTCGTCGATGCGGCGTCCGGCGCCAGTCTGTGGTCGGCCTCGCTGGACTATTCCGTCAGAGATGTCGCGCTTCTTCGCGAAGCGATCGTCGAGCGAGTGGCAGGCACTCTTCACATCTCCGCAGAGCCTGCGGCGGGCCCGGCATCAGCCCCCCCTGCGATCGATCTTGACGCTTACCTCTTGTACGTCCGCGGCTGGCAGCTGATGCAGAACGGGCGGCTCGAGCAGGTGAATACCGCGATCGAACTTTTCCGGCGTGCCACCATCCTCGATCCGACCTTCGCGCGGGGTTACCTGTCGCTGGGGCAGGCACAGCTGCTGGCCGAATATCTCCGACAGGGACAGAGTCCAGAGCTGGTCGTGGAGGCGAACAAGGCGCTCGACCGAGCACTGGAACTGAACCCCGCGCTCGGCGAAGCGTGGATCGAACGGGCCGTTCGCGCGCACAATCGCGATCCCGTCAAGGCCGAGGAGTGGTATCGCAAGGGACTCGCACTGGCTCCCAGCTACGGCGCCGGGTACGCGGAGTTCGCGCAGTTTCTGTTCAGCGAGCATCGCAAGGGAGAAGCGATCGAGATGATCAATCGCGCACGCCAGATCGACCCGCTGACGCCTGACCTCCACCTGATGCAAGCCTTCTTCGTCATGGTGGGTCGCAGCGACATAGCGGAGCACGACCGTCTGGTGCGCGAGGCCCTGAAGATCAGTCCTGGATTCGCGCCCGCGCTGTTTCAGCTCGCCACCTCCAAATACGAATACAGCGGTGAGTTTGCGCAAGCTATACGCCTGGCCGAGCAGGCAATGTCGCAGGAGCCTGCCAGTACGAGCCGCGCGCTGGCGGCGACTATCTATCTTGACCTCGACGACCCGGCGGCAGCGTTGGCAGTACTGAGCAACTCGCAGGAGGACGTGGCCGCTCGGGTCAAGATCGCCCAATATCAGCGCGATCCGCGCCGCGCAGCAGAGCTGGCGTGGCGCGTCGAATTGGACCGGGAAACCGCGCCTGTCGCACCCGTGTCCGAAGCCCTCCGCGACGAGGCCATCGCGACAGGCGACTATGCCCGGGTTCTCAAGCAATTCGAAGCACACTACGCGATGCAAGCGACCGAGGCAGAGCCGCGACTCTGGAGCCGCGGCAGCGGACTCGTCTATGCGCATACGCTCGTGCTTGCTGGTGAGCCGCAACGCGGTCGCAAACTGGCTACCTCGATCCTGGTACAGCTCGAGGCTGAGTCGGTCGGCCGGATGGAAAACTGGTTCTGTCGCGAGCGCGCTGCCGCATTCGCGATCCTGGGAGACGACGAGCGCGCGCTCGCGGAACTGGCAATCGCACAGAGAATGGGAAAGTACTATCGTTGGTGGTACCTGGCCGAGCTCGATCCGCTGTATGCGCATTTGCGAAGCGATCCGAGATTCCGCGCGTTGACAGAGCAAGCGATGAAGTATCGCGCCGAGCAACGCGCGCTGCTGGAGCAGATGCGAAGCAAAGGGGAAGTGCCGAAGCGCGGTTGATATGCGCAATGTACGCGGGCGACCCGATACGACAGCGCTGCGGCAAGTGGGCGGCGCGCTGCTCCTCATGCTGCCGCCCGTAGTTGCGCAAACTGCATCGCCTGCCGAAACTGATTCACTTCAGACTGTGGTCGTGACCGGTTCGCGGATTCGCGGTGAAGTGAGCGAACCCACCGGACCCGTGACCGTGCTGACGAAGGAACAGCTCACGCGCGGCGGCAACGATTCGCTCGGCAAAGTGCTGCAGACCCTGCCTTACAACACCGGGTCGCCTGCCAACACCAACGTCAACGCCCTCGGCGATGGCTCGACCCGAATCGACCTGCGCGGACTCGAGCCGCAGCGCACGGTTACGCTGCTGAATGGCAGACGGCTGCCGAACGGCGGCATCGGCGCCGACGCCTCCGTCGATATCGATTCGCTGCCGCTGTCGATGATCGAGCGCGTCGAAGTGCTGACGACCGGCGCCTCCGCCGTCTACGGCGCAGATGCGATAGGCGGCGTCGTCAACGTCATCACGCGCTCGCACTTCAAGGGTGTCGAGCTGGGCTTGCAGCGCTCCGAAACCGAACGCGGCGATGGCACGGTCACGCGTGCGCAAGCGCTCATCGGGAGCGATGTCGGAGAAGGACACTGGATGCTCGGCGCTGACTACGTGGATCAGCAGGGCGTTTCGATGGCAGCGCGTGAATATTCGGCTGTACCGCTGGAAGTCGCTAGCGTTGACGGCACTCGCGTGCCTTCCGGCTCCTCCGCTATCCCTGACGGTTTCTTCGAAGTGCCAGATGCCAACGCGCTTGCGTTGTCGCCCGGGGTCTACACGCGCGTGCCCGGCGCCACCGGTCAGACCGCGGCTGACTGGCGTCCGTACGCGGACGAGACGTTCAACTATGCGCCGTACACCTATCTGCAGACGCCGAACGAGCGCGGGTCGTTGTGGCTGCTGGGAACTCAGCCGCTGAGCGCCGGAGGCGAATTATTCTTCGAAGGACTGTTCAGTCACCGCGAGTCGTCGCAACAGCTCGCCCCCGCTTTCATCGCGACCCGAAGCGATGTCCCCGCGAACAACATATACAACCCGTTCGGCGTGGACATCTCCTTCGGTGTTCGCCGTATCGTCGAACTACGGACCCGGAGCTTCAGTCAGCGCGTAGAGATGTGGCGTGCCCTGGCGGGCGTGCGTGGAGAGATTGGCGAGTGGCGATGGGAGGTGTCGGTCGCGACTTCCGAGTCCGATGCCGTCACTCATGAGAGTGGCTTGCCGCTGGCTGAACGACTGCCGGCCGGGCTCGGGCCGTCCGGCCATGATGACTCGGGCCGAATCGTCTGTGGAGCGCCCGATCCTGTCACAGGGATTGTGCCGGCGAGCGCAGTGGTCGACGGTTGCGTGCCGATCAATTTGTTCGGCGGCGCAGGCTCGATCACGCAGCAACAGCTCGAGTACATGGCCGGCGCACTGCGCGATGATGGTTACTCCTCACAACGTCTCGCCGCCATCGGCTTCGACGGCGCCTGGGGGCGACTGCCAGCAGGCGAGATCCTCTGGGCGCTCGGCGGCGAATTCAGGCGGGACTCGGGCGCGTATCGGTACGATCCGCAGCGCCTCGGCGGAATCGAGGGCCTGCCACTTGCCGCGGATATTCCCGGAGGCTCGTTCGAGGCTCGCGACGGTTATGGAGAAATGCGAGTTCCGCTGCTCGACGAGCAGTCCGGTTGGGGCAATCTCGACGCTACGCTCGGCGGCCGCGTGTCCGACTTCAGCACGTTCGGCACGCACTCGACGTGGCATTCGGGCATGCATTGGAAGCTATCGAACGCATGGGCGGTGCGAGCGGATTACTCGACCCTGTTTCGCGCGCCCGCGCTCAACGAGCTCTACGAGGCGCAAGTCTCCGAGCCGTCGTTTCAGGAAGCAGATCCGTGCGGAAACTCTCCCACGCCCGAACAACAGTCGAACTGCGCAGCCAACGGCGTACCCGGCGGCAGCTATGTGCAGTCGATGAACGCCACGTACCTCCTGCACGCCGGCGGCAACACCGATCTGAAACCCGAAGAAGGCTACTCGCTCGATGCTGGCGTCGAATTTCGCTCTACGGATGCCGGCGGCTGGCAGGCGAGCGTCGATGTTTTTCGAACGCGACTCGACCGCTCCGTCGAGAGCCCGGGTGAGAGTGCAATTCTGAGCGAATGTGCCGATCACGGCACCGCACTCGCATGCGGCAAGATCCAACGACTCGCCGATGGCTCGATCAGCAGCATCGACACACGGCTCAGCAACTACGGACGCGTCACCGTCGAGGGGATCGACTTCGCTGCCAGCGTCGGCTTTGCATCGCGCGCCGGCGGATTCAACCTGCACGCGCTCGCGACCAATCTGCTCCGTCACGAATTGCAGATATTCGAGGGCGGGGCTTCGCTCGACCGCGTGGGTCGCGCGAATTTCGGCTTCGTTCTGCCCGAATGGCGCGGCCTCGGGGGAGTGAACTGGACGCGAGAGGCATGGAATGCCGGTTACTCACTGCAGTGGATAGGCGCGTATGTGGAGTGCGCCCGAACGCAGGAAGGTGAGCCTTACTGTCACGACGTCCCTTCGGTCGTCTATCACGATCTCGAGGCCTCTTATCGATGGAGTGGAATCGTGATACGGGCGGGCATCAACAATCTGACTGATCGGGATCCGCCTTTCCTCAGTTCCGGCGGGGAAGCGAATACGAGGCCGGCGACTTATCGTTTGCTCGGCCGCACTTACTTCCTGCAGGTCAGTTACGCGATGAAGTAGCGGGGGCCCTAGGCGAAAGAGCGTCAAGTAGAACCGCCCTTCCGCTCGGTTTAGCCCCATCGTTCCCTCTATGATGGCGTTTCAGCTGAAACCTCGCGCCGCAGCCACATCAGCGCATCGATCGCGATCCCATAATCCATCCGCCCACCGTCCCACTTCGTCGCCGCCGTCCTCTCATTTATATGTATCCCCGCCCGCTCATGAACCACCGCGAGCTCCCTCCAATCCCCACTCGTCCGCGACGCACTCTCAAAGCACTCCCCATCCGGCTGCACAAACCTTATCGCGCCATCATCCAGCACCTGCACGATCACCTGCCCTTCATGCACCTTGCGATGATGAAACCGACACAGCGTCACGAGATTCGACATCTTCGTTTCGCCGCCCTTCGCCCAATGCTTGATGTGATGCGCGTCCGTGTACTTCTTGTGCGTGCAGCCAGGAAAGCGGCATCCCTTGTCACGCGCATTGAGCGCGCGCTGTAGCGCCGGCAGAATACTCCGCGTCTTGCGGCCGACGTTCAGCGGCTCGCTCTTCTCATCCTCGACGATCGCGACGAGGCTGGCATCGCAAGCCAGGCGGCGAGCCGTTTCCGCGGCAACGGCAGGGCCGTCTTCGATCCTGCAGTGATGCCCTCCTCCCGCTTGCAACGTTTCCGCGGAAACGTGCACGACGACTTGGTGACGCTCGCCGCCGCTCATCGCCTCGGCACCGTGCGCGAGAAAGCTCTCGAAGATCACGGCCATCGCGTCGGCGCGCTTGTGGGACCAGGTCGGGCGGTCGATCTCGTCCGGCGGGGTCTCCGGTACCGCCGCCTCCAACGCCTTCAGCACCAACGCGCCGACGTCCGCGGGCAGCCGCGTCTTCAATACGAGCGAGCCATCGTCGTCCCAGTGGTAACGTACTTCGCGATGCACCCGCTGCCGCTGCTCGCGCGAGAGCTCTTCGGCTTCCGTCGCGCGTCGATAGGCGCGGACGAGCGTCTCGACGTGATGCGCAGTGCCGTGCAGGGCGATCTGCAGGAAGTAGTGTTCGTTCTCAGGAGTTGCGACGCGCGTGATCGCGCGGACTTTGGAGTAGCTGATCTCGCCGCGCTCCATGGCTGCTGAGACCTGCGGCAGCTTCTCCAAGGCGCGCGCGGTGCGCACCTTCTCGCGGGCGGCGCCGAGGTCGATGCCGCACTTCCAGTTGAGCCAGTGCGCGCAGTCGATCGTTGCGCGGCAGTTCCAGCCTTTGCGGCGGTCGAATTCGGCGATGAGGGAGAGGAAGCGATAGGTACCGGCGTTTAGGTGGCCGACGAGTTCGACGATTTGGTCGGCGAGGTCGTGGGTTGAGCGGATGTAG
>Ga0163163_10000931_pt1 | contig 24846 bp, 21 predicted proteins | sample S65metaG_FD_119766 | JGI IMG/M metagenome (GOLD analysis project Ga0163163, IMG submission 119766) | Switchgrass rhizosphere microbial communities from Kellogg Biological Station, Michigan, USA - S6-5 metaG | ecosystem: Host-associated > Plants > Roots > Rhizosphere > Soil | place: USA...
CTGGGGCGCGAGATTCGTAGTGAGAGCAGCACGCTTGAGGGTTTGGTCCAGACCGATGCGGCCATCAACGAAGGCAACAGCGGTGGGCCGTTGCTGGATTCGCAAGGGAATGTGATCGGCATCAATACCGCGATTCTGGCTCCCAGCGGGGGCAACATCGGTATCGGGTTTGCGATGCCCATAAACCGCGCCAAAGCTATGCTGGAGGACTTCCGCGTCGGCAAGAGCTTCGGACGCCCGCGTTTTGGAGCGTCGACCGTTTATATCGCCGGAGACTTGGCGGCGGAACTAAAGTTGCCCACGGGGGGCGGACTCCTGATCCAGGAAGTCGGACGCGGATCGGCGGCGGAGCAGGCAGGATTGAAGGGCTATCGCGACGTGGTGCTGGTGGGCAATGAGCGGTTGGGCGTCGGCGGTGACTTCATTACCGAGGTTGACGGCAAGGCAGTGACCGAGTCCGATGCATTGGCGCGGGCGATAGCGCGCAAGCGTCCAGGCGACACCATTACAGTGAAGGTTTTCCGCGCCGGGAAGTCGTTGGACGTCGCAGTGAAGTTGGGTGAAGTACCCGAACAGCGGTTCTAAGCGAGTAACAGTATTAGATGCCCGCAGTTCCAGAAATACCGCCGCTCGCACTGGCCAAGACTCCGCTGGGCGGGCCGGGAGCAGGCGCGCCTGCGGGTCCGCGCAGGGCACTGGCGGGATTTTTTGTATCGGGGATCCTGTTGGGGTTCCTGGGGGCCATCCTGCCATCCTGGGGCCATCATCTGCAGCCGGATTACTGGATGGTGGGCCTGTACTTCGTGGCTTTGATCCTGGGGGTGCTGGCGTCGGTGCCCCTGGCGCGGCCGCTGATGGAAAAGCGGGGCCTGGCGTGGAACCTATCATTAGCGTGCGCTCTGGCGTCACTGGCGCTGTTCGATCTGGCGTTCTTCTCGCCGCCCTATAGCGCCTGGTGGCGGCTGCCGGCCATCTTGATTCTGGGCGCCGCGGCGGGGTTGCTGCACACGGCGATTTTTCACGCCATCTCGCAAATGTACCGGCAGGATCCCGCGGCCACGGTCAATATGGGGGGAATCCTGTTTGGACTAGGCTGCTTCAGCGTGGCGCTTCTGATATCGCAGGCTTTTTACTTCTACACCGCGGCGGCCATCCAAATCTGGATCGCGCTGATTCCAGCTTTTTTCGCTATCGTCTACGCACGCACCCAGTTTGCTGCGCATAAGCCGTCCGCCGATCCGCAGGCGCGCGCGGTTTTGGCGGAAATGAAGAGCCCCGGCGCGGTGCTGTTCAGCCTGGTTCTGTTCTTCCAATTCGGTAATGAATGGGCGATTGCCGGCTGGCTGCCGCTGTTCTTGAGCCAGCGCCTGGGGATGAGCCCGGCCAACTCCGTGCTGACTCTCGCGCTCTACTGGATGGCCTTGCTGGTGGGCCGCCTGGTGGCACAGTGGATGCTGCCCCTGGTGCGGCACACGCGGCTACTGGTAGGAAGCGTTTTAATGGCGATGTTCGCCTGCACGATCTTGCTGGGCACCAATAACAGTTTCGGCGCCGTGACGGGCGTGCTGCTGCTGGGAGCGGCGTTTGCGCCAGTTTATCCGCTGGTAGTCGAGAAAATCGGGCACCGCTTTCCGTATTACCACCCGGGATTCTACAACGGCATTTTTTCGTTCGCGATGGTGGGAGGATTGCTAGCTCCCTGCATGCTGGGCTATTTCGTGTGGCTGCTGGACGTTCGCGCTGTGATGGGATTGCCTCTAGTGGGGTCGGTGATCGTGTTCTTGCTACTGGCGCTCATCTGGCTGGAAGCGCGGCTAAGCGCGGCGTTGCATCCTGGCGTCTAGGGAATGCCCGAACGGATTGATAGAATGAGAGTGGATCATGCCTATCTTTGAATATCTGTGCGACGATTGCGGAAGTAAGTTCGAGAAACTGGTGAGGCGGAGCGCCGAAGCGAACGGGGTTGAGTGTCCTTCCTGCGGACACGACCGTGTGACTACACAGGTTTCCAGCTTCGCGGCCCGCACCTCCGCAAGCGCTCCTGACAGCATGCCATCGTGCCCGTCCGGCATGTGCGCCACACCCGGGTTGTGCGGCAGGAATTAGAGAATCAAGCCTTGAGCGCCCGCTCGACGGCTTCCGCCAGCAAGTTGGGCAGAAAAGGTTTCTGCAGAAACTCGACGCCCGCAACGCGGGGTTCGTAGGGATAGCCGCTGGCAATAATGGCGCGCAGGTGGGGAGCTCGCAGGCGTGATTGCGTCATCAATTCGTCACCACTCATGTCGGGCAGAGATAAGTCCGTGATTAAAAGCGCATAGTCTTCGGGATGAGCATCCAGCAACGCCAGCGCGGCATCGGCTTGGGAGCATGCGTCTACCTGGTAACCCAACCGTTCGAGATATTTCTTCAAAAGATTCGCAAGAGCCGGCTCATCTTCTACCAGCAGCAGGCGTGGGGGACCCATGGCGGTTACGGCGTTACCACAGCGACAAGGGAAGACTACCGGGGCTGAAGTTAAAGCCCAGGGTGGCGCGAGAGCCCCTCTGCTTATAGTTGGAACTGTCGACCTGCATATCGCGAAAGTCGTAGCGCAAGGTGAGATGAATGTCACGGCCCAAGGTGTAGCTGATGCCGCCTCCGGCCGAATATTGCGCGAAGCTCCCCAGGCTCTGGCCGATGGACTTGAGAGTGTAGTAGCCGCCATCGGCGCCCAAGTTCAGCTTGCGGAGGCCCGTATAGCTGATGAAGGCCCCGACGTTGTCCAGACGTGCCGTGGTGAAGGTTCCATTCCCGGAATTCACTCCGCGGTAGTAATTGAATCCAAGGGAGGCGCGCTGGAACTGTCGTTTGAGCGTGACCGTGCCACTAGGATAAATGTTCTGCACTGAAATGCCGACTGGAACTAATACGGGCGCGTTGTTGTTCAAAAAAGCAACGTTGAAGACACTATCTACATGCGTCACCGTGATGCCGGCCTCGATCGAAAGCGTCCAGAATCGTCCCAAGCCAGTGGCGTACAGCCCATGGACGGTGTGCGAATCAGACTTGCTGGAGTATCCCGGGAACTCGAAGTGTGAATATGCGTAATTACCGCCGAGTGTTGAGCTCTTGGACATGCGCCGCATCATGCTTGCATTGAGGTTGTAGCCCCACCCATTGGACAAACCCTGGGACTTCAGGTTCTGGAGGAAAGCGCCTGCGCCGACGGTGTACGACATGCGCGCGGATTGCAAATAGGTTGCGTAGGCCGATGATTGGAGGTAATAGGTGCGCGTGTCGAACAAGCGTGTCACGGGAGTGAAGGAAGAGTCGAGTTCGTTGGACGCGGCATTTGCCACCTGGCCCGTGCCGTTGGCGAGACTTCCCGCGGATTCGCGCAAGTCAAGCCTGAGACGCTTGGAAATTTGATCCGTATAGCCCAGGCCCAAGGAATGATTGGTACTATTATAGGCGTCGTAGTTGAAGTACCTAGTGTAGGAGCCAGCGTAGTCCAGGGCCAATTGCGACCGCTTCCAGCTATGCACTCCGTAGACACCGCCACCCGCCTCGATCCCATAGAGGTAGGGAAGGTGAATAAAATTCCCTTTGGAATCTGTCGTGACGGGCGCGATGCTACTATCCGCGATCCCGGAAACGCCCAGGTAGTAACGCAGGTCGACCTGTTCACCGCTGCGCCTGCCGATATCGCCTACCCCGGGGCTCGAAATCCCGGGTCCTTGATAACTGCCTTGATCGGTGTTTTGAGCCATCAGCCCGGAAGCGGCGACCAGCAGTAGAGTTCCGCTCAGCATCCGCCCCAGCAACTTATTCCGCAGATCTGGCGTCAAATTTCTATGCAAGGGTGAATTTCTCCAATCCGATAGACTGAAATGGACAATAAATTAAGTCTGACGCTTGATGCTTGTCCCTGTCAAGCAAACAGGAGGGAACTGAAATGTTTTGGCGCAGCTGGCCTGCTTTGTGTCTGCTTCCCGCGCTCTCTGCCGCGGATTTTCCTATCACTGAAGTAACGCTGTATAAGCACGGGGTCGCCCACCTGGAGCGCGCGGGTGAGCTAAAGCCGGGCGAGACGGCCCGCCTCGATTTCAAGCCGGACGACATGAATGACGTGCTGAAGTCGCTGACGGTAACCGACGGCAGTGGAGGCAAGGTGAATGGGGTGCGCTACGATTCGAGCGATCCGCTGGAGAAGCGCCTGGCGGATTTCCCGTTCCAGTTGGGGGCGGGGGTGTCGCTGGCGGCATTCCTGGATCAAATGAAAGGCGCGCGTATCGAATTGAAGCTGGGCGCGGGCGATGCGGCGGGAACCATTATCAGTGCGCGAGTGGTGCAGGAGACGGATAAATCGCAGCGCGAGGTGCTGGTGCTGTTGATGGATTCCGGCGACATCCGCAGCTTCGATCTGGGTGCGGCGAGCGCTGTGAAGCTGAGCGATCCGAAACTGCAAGCCCAACTGACGGCGTACTTGACCGTGCTGAATCAATCGCACGCGCGGGACCGGCGGAGCGTGTATATCGATGGGGTGGGCTCGGGGACACGGAAGTTGACCGCGAGTTACATGACGCCGGCGGCGGTATGGAAGTCGAGCTACCGATTGATGTTTGGCGCGGCGGGGGAACCGACGCTTGAAGGCTGGGCGATTGTCGACAATACTTCCGGCGACGATTGGAGCAATGTGCGGCTGGCGGTGGTGTCGGGCAAGCCGGTGTCGTTCATTACGCAACTGTATTCGCCGCGGTATGTGCAGCGACCCTACGCGGAGCTGGCGGAGAATCAGGCGGTGGCTCCGGTGGTGTATCAGGGGGCGATGGAAGAGGCGAAGGATAAGGCTTATGCACTCGCGCCACCGCCGCCGCCACCGCCGGCAGCCCGGGCACAAATGGGAATGGCGGGGAATGCGTTTAGAGCCGACGCCGTAGCCCCGTCATCTTTCTATCGGACCGCCGACACACGCGAAGCCGGCGAGTTGTTCGAGTACAGCTTCTCGGCGCCGGTGACGGTGAAGCAGGGCGAATCGGCGATGCTGCCGTTCCTGCAACAGAAAATCGGGGCGCGGAAACTGCTGGTGTATTCGGATAGCTACGGCCTCAATCCGCGGGATGCGGCCGAGCTCACTAATAGTACCGGCAAGACGCTGGATGGCGGTCCAATTACGGTTTATGATTCCGGATCGTACGCAGGAGAAGCGCTGGTAGAGACGTTGCCGATGAGCGACAAGCGGCTGATCAGCTACGGGGTGGATCTGGGAACGCGCGTCACCACTGCGTTCAATTCGTCAAAGGCGGTGGTGCGCGAGATTCATTTCCAGCGAGGGATTTTGACGGCGCGTTCCGCCATGCAGGAGACCAAAACGTACACCATCAGGAACGTGGACGCTAAAGCCAAGACGCTGGTGATCGAGCACTCACAGCGGCCCGGCTACACGTTGATGGAACGCAAGCCCAGCGAGACCACTCCCAGCGCCTATCGTTTCGAGGTGAAGTTGGCGGCGTCGGGAACCGAGACGTTCCCTGTGCGCGAGGAGCATGTCTACGATCAAACCCTGTCGGTAACGAATCTGACGCCGGATGTGCTCGCGGTCTACGTTCAGAACAAAACGCTGAATTCGGCGGCGCGGCAACAATTGGATCAGATCGCGCAGAAGAAGGCCGAGGTGGCGGCGAACGATGCGGCTCTGCGGCAGGCCGAAGCGGATGTCAACAGCCTTACGCAGGACCAGACTCGCATCCGCAGCAACATCGAGAGCCTCAATCGCGTTAACGGCCAGCAGGATCAGGTGCAGCAGTATGCCCGCCAGTTGGCGGCGGCGGAGACCAAACTCGCGGCGCTGCGCGATACGCAGAGCGATCTGCGCAAGAAGAAAGCCGCGCTTGAGAGCGAGTTCAATTCGCTGATGGAGCGGATTGAGTTTTAGCGGGAAGCTGGATGCCGTCGCCGTACTGGGCGAAGTCGGGGATGGTAACGGGCATGTGGCCCGTGATCGGAATTTCGCCGAGCAGCGCCTTCGCAACTGAAGTCTCAGAGGGTGTGGCCGTGCTGAACGCGGCAATGTAAGCGGCAACCTTTGGGAATCCGGAAAGCAGATAAGGGCTTCCGAAAGAGACTAGCGCAACCGGCGTGGGACTCGCAGAAAGTTTTTCCAGATAAGCGGGCAGATCACCGGCCAGCGTCGGGCTCATTGTGAAGGTTGCGAACACCACCGCGGAGCACGTTGAAACATCGCCGGTCGCGGCGTCGAGAGCGGCCATGGGGAGCGAGTTATCGATGAAAACGATGCGGGCTTGCGGGGCGCGCCTGCGAAATTCCTCAGCCAGGCGCTGGCCGAACGACGAGAGGCGGATTCCAGCGGAAACCACCAGGCACGCCTGATTCGGTACCGAGAGCGGCAGGACGGCGCCGTTGTTACGCACCAGAGTCAGGGCACGGTCGGCGACGCTCTGCGAGCGCTGCGCTTCGTCGTCTGAATCGAGCGCATCGCTCACGGCATCCAGGTCCACCAACTTCGTTTTTGGGAGACCAACACGAACCTTAGCCGTTAGCACGCGCAGCGCGCTCTCGTCGATGCGTTGGCGCGTAATGCGGCCTTTCGCCACGGCCGCCATCACGGCCCGAATGGCGGCGTCGGGATCGGGCGGCATCAGCAGCACATCGGCGCCAGCCTCAATGGCGCGCACGGATGCTTCTCCGCTCGCAAACTGTTTGGCGAGCCCGGCCATGTCCATGGCGTCGGTGACGATGATCCCTTTGAATCCCAATTCTTCGCGCAGTAATCCGCTCAGGACCCTCCGCGACACCGTGGCCGGAATGTTTTCCGGTTCGATGGCGGGCACGGTCAGGTGGGCCGTCATGATGGAATCGACCTGATGCGCGACGGCGGCCTGAAAAGGTTTCAATTCCACATCACTCATGCGTTCGCGGCTGGCGTCGACTCGCGCCAGGTCCAGATGGCTGTCGATGCTGGTGTCGCCGTGGCCGGGAAAATGTTTTGCGGACACTAACACCACATTCTTGGGATCGGAGTGCGCGCCGTCGATGTAGGCGGCGACATGCTGCGCGACTTCTTCCGGATTTTCACCGTAAGAGCGGATGTTAATGACGGGATTTTGCGGATTGTTGTTGACGTCGGCGACCGGCGCGAAGACCCACTGGACGCCCAGCGCGCGCGCTTCGCGGGCGGTGGCCAGGCCCTGATGACGCGAGGCCTCGACATCGCGCGCCGCGCCAAACGCCATGTTGAACGGGAAGCGAATGGTGTCGCTGACGCGCATGGAGGAGCCGCGCTCAAAGTCGCCCGCAATCAGCAGAGGCGTCTTCGACGATTTTTGCATCTGATTAAAGAAGAGCGCCATGGCGTGCGGTTCGGCGTTGCGAACCAAGCCGTATTGCACGCGATTATTCATGATAAGTCCGCCGATATGGAGGTCTCGCACCCAGTGGCGGAATTTCACATATTCCTTGGTGCCAGCACCGGGAACGTCGCCGTAACAGACGCCGATGACTATCTGCGCGATTCGATCATGCAGATTGAGCGATCGCAACATGCTTTGCGCGACGCGTTGCTCGGCAGTGAGCTTCGGCGCGGGCTTGGCAACGGGCTTGGGTGCGGCTTGAGCCAGCAGTCCGAACAGCACGAAAGTGACGATGGTTCGCATCGCCCTCTAGGATATCTTCATTTAGGAAGCGAAGCGGCGGCGATCTGGGCGATGTCGAGGAGTTGTGGCGGAGCACTGGTGCCGGCTGCGAGCGCATCGCGGAACATCGTGTTGCAGAACGGGCAGGCGGTGCCGACGATGTTCGCGCCCGCGGCCACCAGTTCTTGAGCGCGATTATGGCTGACGCGCTCGCCGGTTTCTTCGCCCAGGAACGCGAGCCCGCCTCCGGCGCCACAGCAGAAACTGCGCTCGCGGGAGCGCGGTGGATCGATCACTTCTCCCGAGCGGGCCAGCACCGCACGCGGTTCGTCGTAGGTGCCGCGATAGCGTCCGAGATAACAGGGATCGTGATATACGATCTTGTCGCCAGTCTCAGCGCGCGGAAGCTGATTCTGATGACGCGCCATGAATTCGCTGTGATGCTCGATCTCGGGCGCGAGGCCGAACTCTTTCCAGTCGACCGAAATAGTGCGGACGCAATGCGGACAGATGGAGACGATCTTGGTGACCTTCGCCTGCTTCAGGGCTTCCAGATTTTGCTCGGCGAGTTGCTGAAATACCAGGTCGTTGCCCAAACGGCGGGCCGGATCTCCGGTGCATTTTTCTTTTTTCAGAACGCCGAAAGTAGTTCCGAGGTGCGCCATGACGCGCGCGAATGACGTGACGATCTCCCGGCCCTGCGGATCGTAGGCTCCCATGCATCCCAGCCACAGGCAGTATTCCTGAGTGCCGTCGAACATCGGAAACTCCTGCTTTTGGATGAATTTGTCGCGCTCGGAGGCGCTGAAGCCGAGCGCGTTGCCGCTACGCTCAAGCGCCAGGAAAAGCTTTGTGCCGTACTCGTTCTCCCACTTGCCGGTATTGACCGCACCGCGCCGCAATCCGATGATGATGGGTACATGCTCGATACCGACCGGGCACTGGAATTCACACGCTCCACAGGTGGTGCACTGGAATACGGCCTCCTGCGAAAGATGCTTGCCGAGCAGGGGTTCCTCGGAGGCGGCGCCGAATTCGTTCAGGTAATCGCGAACCCCGAGTGCGATTTTCTTGGGGTCGAGAACTTTGCCGGTGTTGGCGGCGGGACAATGCTGCGTGCAGCGGCCGCATTCGACGCAGGAATAAGCCTGGAGCGCAACGATGCGCGTGAGATCCTTGCCGGTGTCGAGTCCGAAATCGTCATCGCCGGCGAGCGGCGGAATATGGGCGAACTCGCCGCGTGAGAGAAATACGGTGAGCGGGCTAAGCACCAGGTGGAGATGCTTGGTATGCGGGATCAGCGGCAGGAACACCAGCAGAGCCAGCGTGTGAGTCCACCAGAGCGGCTTGGTGTCGCCGTACCAGAAGGCCGCCAGGTACGTGACCATCAGCACGAAGATCAGGAACGCGATGACACCGGATTCGGTGGAGACTTTTTCGCCCAGCCAGCGCGGCCGGACGAAGAAGCGCCGCACGAAGAGACCGAAGATCGAGCTCGCTACGGCCAGTGCGAACGCCGCGGCAAAGTCGAAATAGAATATGCCAAACCAGCTTTCGCGCGACAGGAATGAGAGCCCGGCTCCGGTTGCGAAATGGTTCAGCGTAATCAGCGCGAAAGCGCAGAATCCCCAGAAGACGAAGGCGTGGGCGAGGCCGGGCAATGGACGCTCGCGGATGACTTTGCTCTGCAGGAGCACTTCGGAAACGAAATCCCAGGCACGCTTGCCGAGCGATCCGAGCTTAAAATCGGCATCCGGTTTGGCTTGCCGGATCCTCTGCACGACTCTGCTGAAGCGCAGCCCGAAAGCGCAGGCCGACACGACAAGCAGGATTAGAAACAGTGTGGTTTCAAGCGGTGAGAAGACCGGCACGTTTCCAAAAGTAGCACGCGCATTCCCGCAGACGTTAAGATCTAGAGAATGGAACATTTGGTTTCGGGGGCCGCCGGCTTCATCGGCTCACATCTGTGCGAACGCTTGCTGGCGGACGGCCACAGCGTTGTCGGCCTGGATAATTTGATCACCGGCGCGCGGCGCAATCTGGCGCACCTGGCAAATGACTCACGATTTCGCTTCATAGTGCATGACGTCACGCAACCGCTGGCTCTCGAAGGGCGCTTCGATCACGTCTGGCACTTGGCTTCGCTGGCGAGCCCGAAAGAATATCTAGGACACCCCATCGAAACCCTGGAATCCGGGTCAACGGGAACGCGCAACATGCTGGAGATCGCGCGCCGCGATGGGGCGCGGTTTCTGGTGACCTCGACATCGGAGTGTTATGGAGATCCATTGCAACACCCGCAGGTAGAGACCTATTGGGGCAATGTGAACCCGGTGGGTGTGCGGTCATGCTACGACGAGAGCAAGCGTTACGCGGAAGCCATGACCATGGCTTACCATCGCTATTACGGGGTACGCACCAACATCGCGCGCATCTTCAATACTTATGGGCCGCGCATGGCCTTGAAGGACGGCCGCGTGGTGCCGGCTTTTCTGGATCAGGCGCTGCAAGGCCAGCCGCTGACGATTTTCGGTGACGGCACGCAAACGCGCAGCTTCTGTTATGTTTCGGACATGGTGGACGGGCTGGTGCGGCTGGCGTCGTCCGACGAGCGCTTTCCGGTCAACCTGGGAAATCCGGTTGAGTTAACCATACTCGAATTCGCGGAGCGCATCCGGCGGCTGATGGGTGCCGAATTGCCGATCGTTTTTGAGCCGCTGCCGCAGGACGATCCGCAGAAGCGGCGTCCGGATATCACGAAGGCCAAGGGTTTGCTGGGTTGGGAGCCGAAGGTGAATCTTGAACACGGTCTGCGCGAAACCGTCGAATACTTTAGGGCGTTGACGCCTGGGTGATCCACACCTTGGTGGCTGCCGGCCGCCCGAGCTGCACTGATTTGCCACCGACTTTGAGCGTCAGCGTCTCATCGTAATTGCGCGAGATCATGCGCAGCTTTGCGCCGGGGCGAATCCCCAGGCCATCCAGATATTCGAGGAGACGGCGGTCGCGCTCAAAGACGCTGGTGACCTGAGCGGTGTCGCTGCCGGAGATTTCGTCGAGAGGTTTCCAGCCGCGCGCGCGACGGTCCTGCGGACGATCCATGGCGACGCGATTGCCGTGCGGGCAGGATTCTTCTTCACCTAGTTTTTCGCGCAGCCGGTTCTCGAACTCGGCGGAGACGGCGTGCTCCATCTGCTCGGCTTCGTCGTGGACTTTGTACCACTCCATGCCGAAGATTTCGGTCAGCATGCGCTCGATCAGGTGATGCCGGGTCATCACGCGGTTCGCGATTTCGCGACCCTCGCGCGCGAGCGTAATTTCACCGGCGGCCGTGACGCGGATCAGGCCATCGCGCTTGAGGCGGCGGATAGCCATAGTCACCGCGGGGGGCGATACCTGGAGCCAGCGGGCCAGCGTGGCGGCGATAACCACTTCGCCTTCGCCTTCGGCCTCCGCAATAGCCTTCAGGTAGTTCTCTTTCGAAATGGTGATGCGCACTCACTGGTGATTGTAATATGCGGGCGTTATGCCGAGTGGAAGCGCATGCCGGCGAAGCTCACGACGCTGGCTTCGTCGATGTTCCACTGCTGGTAGCCCAGGAGCTCGCCACGGGCTTGCGGCACGGCTTTGAGGAACGTATAGATCGGCGCGGAGCCGCACCATTTCAGGTCATCGTGATTCGGCTGCACTAGGTCCCAGAAGCCACGGGCGTCGCCGGATTCCATGCGTTGGATGCGGACGCGGTCGCGCTGTTCCACTTCGGCCATCTCGTCGCGGCCGGCGATGGCGGTCATGCGGTCGCCATAGCGCTGGCCCATATGCGCCATGTCGATGCCGAGAACCCAAAGCAGTTTGCCGTCCTCGCGAGCGGCAAGGTCGCCCAGCGTTCCTAGAATTCGGCTGACGTTCTCATCGTCCTCCGGCATCCCGCCTTGGTAGATGCTGCGGAGATAAGAACCGCATAGGATCGGCAGGATGCGGATGCGCGGTCCGAATAGGTGTTGCAGGAAGACCACTTGAAACTCGATGGAGTGTTCGATGGCGTGACAGTAATCTTCCATCTGCGCCGCGGGGCCGAGTGCGCGCTCGAGTTCGTCGACCAATTTCGTGTCGGTGACGGCGTCGCCGTAGGGAGTGGCGAAAGGTTTGCGGGTGAGCCCCAGGCGCTCGGGATGGCCGTAGTGAGACGTGCCCAGGATTACGAAAGTTCGATCGGCGTCGGCGGGAGTGAGCGCGGAATAAGCAGCGCGGTAAGCTTCCACTCCGCCGAAGGGACTGACGTGAGGCGCGGCAATTGCGAGCGTGCGGCTCGGTGGAGAGCCGTTGGAGCTTGCACCATTCAGGTATTCCGCGAATGTGGTTCGGAGTTCGCTCGGCTCATCCGGGTAGCCGGTACCCGCGTGCGCGGGTTCACGGACAGCTGCTTCGGTAAAGGTGCGCTCGGTTTCCGCACGGCGGCGCTCAAAGCTTTCATCTTCGAGAAAGCCGGCCTCGCTGAGCGCATTCAGCAGATTCGTTTCGATATCGCCGGCTTGCAGGTCGCCGGTGAGGCGCACCAGATGCGCCCGCAGGTCGAGGGCGTTGTGCTCACCGTCGAAAAACTCCAGACATTCGATGAGCGGAGGCGGGACGATTAACGTCGCTTCGGAAAAATGGAAGGGATCGCGAATCATCAGGCCGGGCTTGTCCTCAAAGGGCGAAGGGCTGAAGTCGAGAGTCATTCGCAGGCGGGGCAGCATGATGGGTCCCTGAGATTGGGAACCACCAGCATACAACGGCGGGCGGCGGCGGGCAGACTAGAATTGGAAGAACCCTCGTGTCCATTCAAGACGCATCCCCACTGGAAGAATATCGCTCGCGATTGGAGCGCTGGCAGACGGAGCACGCGGCCAGCGGCGTCCGCTCACGGCAACTCGGCAACGCGCGGCTGGTGACGGGCTTGGCGGCGGTGGCTATCGCAGGGCTGGCGATTGGCGCGGGGGTTCTGTCGCCCTGGTGGTTAGTGCTTCCCGTGGTGGTCTTCATCGTGCTTGCGGTTCTGCACGATCGCGCGGACAAACGGTATGAGGCGGCGCTGCGCGGAAGCGCGTACTATGAGCGGGCGCTGGCGCGGATGGAGAACCGGTGGGTCGGGAAGGGCCACCAGGGCGAGGCTTTTCGCGATCCCAAACATTTGTACGCCGATGATTTGGATCTGCTGGGTCCGGGGTCCGCGTTCGAATTGCTTTCGACTTCGCGCACGGCTACTGGAGATCGAATACTGGCCCAGTGGCTGCTGGCGCCGTCAACTCCGGAGACAGTGACGGCGCGCCAAGCAGCAGTGGGGGAGTTGCGCGGAAGGCTGGACCTGCGCGAAGACATCGCTTTGATGGGCGAAGATATTCGCACGGCCATCGACGACCAGGCTATGAAGACCTGGGGCGAGCGGCCTGCGGTGCGCTTTTTCCCAGGTGCGCGATGGGTGGCGCTGGCGCTGGCGTGCGCGGCGGTACTGACTTTTGGATTGTTTCTGGCCCAGGTCCTTAGCGTTAGGCCGTTTATGGCGGTGGTCCTGGCGGAGTTGATTTTTGCCTTGATAGTGCGGGACGCGGTGCGCAGGGTGGTGGTCCTGGTGTCGACGCCGGCGCGGGAACTGAAGTTGGTTCGGCTACTGCTGGAGCGTCTGGAGAAGGAGCAGTTCACGGCGCCGCATTTGGTGCACCTGACGCACGCGCTTGACGTGCACGGGTTGACGGCGTCCGCCGAGATTCGCCGGCTGGAGCGGGCGGTGGAATATCTGGACTCGGCCCGCAATCAATTTTTTCGCGTATTCGCCGCGCCGCTAATGTGGATACCGCAATTCACGATGGCGATTGAAACGTGGAGGCAGGAGTGTGGTCCGCATATCGGCGAATGGATTGCGGCGGTGGGTGAGTTCGAAGCGCTGTGTTCGCTTGCGACGTTCGCGTATGAGCGGCCGGACGCGGTGTTCCCGGATTTGGCGGAGGCGGATGAAGGTCCGCTGTTCGACGGAATCGACGTGCGACATCCGTTGATACCTCGCGACCATGCTATAGGCAACGACGTGAGCTTAGGGGGCGAGTGTGCGTTGTGGATCGTGAGCGGCTCGAATATGTCCGGAAAAAGCACACTGCTGCGGGCGGTGGGGTTGAATTCAGCACTGGCGTGGGCGGGGGCACCGGTTTGCTGCGCGCGCTTGCGAGTGTCGCCGCTCCGCATTGGCGCGTCAATCCGGGTGAACGACTCGCTAGCAGACAATAAATCGCGGTTCTATGCCGAGATCAGCCGATTGCGGGATATCGTGGACCTGGCGCGCGCGGGCCAGCCGACGCTGTTCTTGCTGGATGAACTGTTGAGCGGGACGAACTCGCACGACCGGCGCATCGGCGCGGCGGCGGTAATTCAAGGCCTGGTGGAGCGCGGCGCGATTGGACTGGTGACTACACACGACCTGGCGCTGGCCGAGATCACGGCAACGCTGGGCGAGCGGGCGCTTAACGTACATTTCGAGGATCACATCGAGAATGGCGAGATTCATTTCGACTATCATCTGCGGCCGGGAGTGGTGGAGCGGAGCAATGCGCTGGAGTTGATGCGCGCCGTGGGTCTGGATGTATAGTGAGCGTATGAATGTCCTGATAACGGGAGCGAACGGCGGGCTGGGTACAGCAGTGTGCCGGGAGTTTCTCGCAAGCGGAGCGAAGGTGATCGGTGTGAGCCGCGAGTGGAAAGCGGCGGCGCCATTTGCGACGATTTCAGCGGATGTGTCGACAGCGGAGGGCTGCGAGTCCATGGTGAAGCAAGCTCTGGAACACGGGCCGCTGGACGCATTGGTGCACCTGGCAGGCGGTTTCGCAGGTGGCTCGGCGGTGGCCGAAACGAGCGACGAGACTTGGGACACGATGATGAACGTGAACCTGCGCACAGCTTTTTGTTGCATTCGCGCGGTGTTGAAACCCATGCAGGCGGCGGGGCGCGGCAGGATCGTGGCTGTGGGAACGCGCATGGCGCTGGAGCCATCGCCGAATTTCGCGGCTTATGCAGTGTCGAAGGCGGCGCTGGTGGCGTTAGTAAAGAATGTAGCGGCCGAGGGCCAGAAGTTTGGCATAACAGCGAATGTGATTCTACCTTCGACGATCGATACGCCGGCGAATCGCGCAGCTATGCCGAAGGCGGATTCTTCGCGCTGGGTCAAGCCGGAATCGATCGCAAAGCTGCTGGTGTTTCTGACGTCGGACACGGCGGCGGATACCAGCGGCGCGGTGATTCCGATTTATGGGAGGGCCTGATGAAGAAAATGACGGATGCGCAGATTTCGGCCGCTTTGCCGAAGCTAGCCGGATGGACGTTGAAGGGCGGTAAGCTGCATCGTGAATACAAGTTTCCGGATTTCAAGCACGCCATGGATTTCATGCAGTCGGCCGTCGCTGGCATCGACAAGATGGATCATCATCCCGAGTGGTTCAACGTCTATAACAAGGTGATCGTTGATTTGAACACCCACGATGCCGGCGGGATCACGACCAAGGATTTTGAGCTCGGAGAATTGCTAGAAGGGTTGTCGAAGCGGGCGCTATGAAGGTGGTCTGGATTGTCGTCGCAATGCTGTTCACTCAGATTGCGCAGGCGCAGGAAACATTTTCCGCATCTGCGACGCTCGATGGGGTGGTGGACGCAGCGGTGCGCGAGGGCTTGATTCCGGGCGCGGTGCTAGTCGTTGGTCACGACGGCAAGATTGTTCATCGCAAGGCGTACGGGAATCGAGCGCTAGTGCCGTCGCGCGAGGCGATGACGGTGGATACGATATTCGACATGGCCTCGCTTACGAAAGTGACGGCCACCACGCCGTCGCTGATGAAGCTGTTCGAGCAAGGTAAGCTGCGCATTAACGATCCAGTGACCGCATATCTGCCGGAGTTTCAGGGTGGGCAGAGCGATATCACGGTGCGTGATTTGATGACGCATTTTTCCGGCATGCCTCCGGACCTGGCGCTGGAGCCGGGGTGGAGCGGCTACGAAACAGGCATCCGGCGCGCGTTGGTGGAGAAGCCGATGTCGCTACCTGCTACGCGGTTCGTCTACAGCGACGTGAATTTCGAATTGCTGGGAGAGATCGTACATCGGGTGAGCGGCAAACCGCTGAACGAGTACTCGCGTGAAGCTGTGTTTGCGCCACTGGGGATGAAGGAAACGGAATTTCTTCCTCCGGCGTCGTTGCGCGCGCGTATCGCGCCCACTGAGATTGACGTAGCAACCGGCGCGCCCTTTCGAGGGGTGGTGCATGATCCCACTGCGCGGTATATGGGCGGCGTGGCGGGGCATGCGGGCTTGTTCTCGACTGCCGACGATCTGGCGAAGTATGCGCAGATGCTCGTGGACGGTGGCGGAAAGCTATTGTCGCCCCTAACCGTGAAGAAATTCGCGTCGCCAAATTCGCCGCCGGATCAGCCGATTCTGCGAGGGTTGGGCTGGGACATCGACTCCGGGTTTTCTGCGCCGCGCGGTGAGTTGTTTCCGGTCGGGTCGTACGGGCACACTGGCTTCACGGGCCCGTCGCTGTGGATCGATCCGGCGTCGAAAACCTACGTGATCATCATGACCAATTCGGTGCATCCGAAGGCGGGCAAGAATTTGAGTCCGCTACGGTCGAAGGTTGCGACGGTGGTGGCCGCGGCGCTGGGCGTGGAAGGCGGCGCGCCAGTTTACGAAACTCTCGAAAACGCAGGCGTGCGACGCATGATCGCGACCAATCATGAGGTGATGACCGGGCTCGACGTGATGGAGGCCAACCATTTCACAGAGCTCGCAGGCAAGCGTGTTGGATTGATCACCAATCAGACTGGCCTTAATCGTGTGGGTCAGCGCAACATCGATGTCATGCGCGCGGCCGGTGTGCGGATCACGGCGCTTTTTTCGCCGGAACACGGGATCACAGGTAAAGAAGACCGACCGGATGTGGCGGATGCCAAGGACGCGGCGACGGGATTGCCGGTGTGGAGTTTATACGAAAACAGCCGCTATAGGATGACACCGGCGATGCTGAGAGGCGTTGACGTCCTGGTGTTCGATATTCAGGACGCTGGGGCGCGTTTCTACACTCATTCATGCACCATGCTGTACGCGATGGCGGAAGCTTCGAAAGCCAAGATTCCGTTTTACGTGCTGGATCGCCCGAATCCGGTGACGGGTTTGCACGTCGAGGGCCCGGTGCTGGATCCTAACCTGCACAGTTTTGTTGGCTGTTTCGCGATGCCGGTGCGACACGGGCTGACGCTGGGCGAACTGGCAGCGTTTGCCAATGAAGAAAATAAATTGGGCGCGAACCTGCATGTCGTCAAGATGAAGAGCTGGCAGCGCGGGGATTGGTTCGATTCAACGGGCCTGATGTGGACTGACCCTTCACCTAACATGCGCAGCCTGAATGCGGCGGCGCTCTACGACGGGCTGGCGCTTCTGGAAGCGTCACCTAACTATTCGGTGGGGCGGGGCACGGATGCGCCCTTCGAGCAGATTGGCGCAGATTGGATTCACGGCGCGGAATTGGCGCAATTCCTCAACCGCTGGGTGTTGCCGGGAGTGCGGGTTTATGCCACCAAGTTCCAGCCCTCGTCCGGGCCGTTCGCCGGGAAAGCTGTTGAAGGCGTGCGGTTTGTGATCGTGAATCGCGAGCAATTGAACTCGGTGCGCCTCGGGCTGGATGTGGCGTATGCGCTACAGCGTCTTTATCCCGGCAAAATCAATTTCGAGGCTTGCCGTTTTTTGATCGGCAGCCGCGACGTGGTCGATGCCCTCAAAGCTGGTACGGCGCCGGGTGTTATCGAGGAGCGCCTGCGCGAACAAGTGCTGAAATTCGAAGACGGGCGGCGGAAGTATCTGCTTTACTGATCCTGCCAACGATGTGCCGATTGGCATAAAGTCCGATGTCGGACAATTTTTTTTTGAGAAAGCGTAACCTGACTGGGCCGGATCGCGTTTTATAGGTAATTAAATCCCCGTTACGACAGCGGGCGCCCTCACCCTTATCACCCAAACTGGCGCCCGCTTTTTCTTGCCCTAAAAGATCGCGGCGAATAGAGAGTGCTGATTTCTCGGCGGCAGGTCAATCCAGATCGTCCACCAGCGCGGAACTCAAATAGCGTTCTCCGGAATCCGGCAGAATCACGACGATCATTTTCCCCTTCATCGCAGGCTCATGCGCGAGCTTTACGGCCGCGCTGACCGCCGCCCCGCAGGAAATCCCACACAGTATCCCTTCTTCTTTCGCCATGCGCCGGGCCATCTCGATGGCTTCTTCATCGCTGACTTTTTCCACGCGGTCTAGCATTTTTAGGTCCAGCGTTCCGGGGATGAAGCCGGCGCCGATCCCCTGGATGGCGTGTGGGCCTGGTTCGAGCGGTTTCCCGGCGAGAGTCTGGCTAATGACGGCGCTGCCGCGCGGCTCCACGCCCACCGACAAGATAGGTTTCTTTTTTTCGAGCTTGATGTAACGCGAGACACCGGTGATAGTGCCGCCGGTGCCGATGCCCGCCACGAAGGCGTCGATTTGACCTTGAGTGTCGTCCCAGATTTCGGGGCCGGTGGTCTTAAAGTGGATGTCGGGGTTGGCGGGATTCTGGAACTGTTGCAGCAGGACCCAGCGGTTCGGCTCGGCGGCTACCATTTGTTCGGCACGTTCGATAGAGGCGCCCATGCCGAGAGCGCCGTCGGTGAGAATGATCTTGGCGCCCAGTAGTTTTAGTACGGCGCGGCGCTCAATCGACATGGTCTCCGGCATCAGAAGTGTGACTGGGTAGCCGCGCGCCGCGCCGACAAACGCGAGCGCGATACCGGTGTTGCCGCTGGTGGGCTCAATCAACTCGCGGCCGGGCTTGAGAAGGCCGCGGCGTTCCGCGTCCCAGATCATCGCTGCTCCGATGCGGCACTTCACGGAATACGCCGGATTGCGGCCTTCGATTTTGGCGATGACGCTGGCCTGCGCGCCGTCGGTAACGCGATTGAGGCGCACTAAGGGAGTGCGCCCGATGCTGAATGAATTGTCAGGAAAGATCATGTTCTGAGGTTTCTCGGTTAGATGTCCCAGTTTGCCACGTAGCGGGTTTGGGATTTCTGCCAGGTACGCGCGAGCTCGGCAAAGGTGGTGTGGTCGAGGATGTTCGCGACGGCCGCATCCACCTGTTGCCAGATCTGGTGAAACGGGTTCGAAGCCACGCGCTTGGTCTGCTTGTTGTCTTCAACGAAGCGGAGAACTTCGCCCACCGTGATTTCATTGGCCGGCTTGGCCAAACGATAACCGCCTTCGGCGCCGCGGCGGGATTCGACAAAGCCTCCCTGCTTGAGTCCGGCGAGGATCAGCTCGAGAAACTTTTGCGGGATTTTTTGGCGGCGCGCCACATCAGCGATCTTGACGGGCTCGCCCGGAGGCTGCAACGAGAGGTCGAAGACCGCCAGCAAGGCGTATTCACTTTTTACGGAAATGTTCATGCGGATCGCGCGAACGGGACGTTCTACCTAGCGATTGTAGGGGTTGGCGGGGGAGTGTGTAAAGGTCTGTGCTGCGCGTTCACAAGATCCTCAGAAAATATATCTCGTGCAGACTCCGTGAGTTGATGTGAGGACGTTCGGCGGGACGAGGGTTGCCGGCTGCTACGCTGCTGGTCGCGAGGGAACGATGGCGGATGACGAGCAGCAAGACGATCGGCAAGGCGGGGCCAAAGAGCACAGCTGCGCGGGGCAAAAGCGCGGCGAAATCGAAGGGCGAGACGGTGACGAAGACGGGCCCCGGAAGCCAGGCGCAGGCTGTGAAGAGCATGCTTACGATGATCGAGACCAAGATGAACGGCGACGAGATGAAGGCCACGTTGGGAGATTACATCAGGCTGGTGCAATTGCACAAGGAGCTGGATGATGAGTCGCCGAAAGAAATCAGAGTGACATGGGTGGAACCGGCGAAGACGGGGTCCGCGAGAGAGGAATAGAGTATCATCCGCTGCCATCGCAGCAGCGGTTCCACGAATCGCGGGCGCGGTTCAAGGGGTTTTCGGGGCCGATCGGGTCGGGGAAAAGCCAGGCGCTGTGCCAGGAGGCTTTGAAGCTGTCGTATTTGAATCCGGGGCGGACGGGGCTGCTGGGAGCTCCGACGTTTCCGATGTTGCGGGATGCCACGCAGGCGGCGCTGATCGAAATTCTGGAGCGGAATCGGATTCCGCATGAGTGGAATCGGGCCGAGAGTTATTTGAGGCTCAGCGAAACGCGGTCGCGGATTTTGTTTCGTGCAGTGGAGGAATTCGAGAGACTGCGCGGGACGAATCTCGCTTGGTTCGGGTTGGATGAGCTGACGTACGCGCCGCGGGAGGCTTGGCTGCGACTGGAGGGCCGGCTCCGCGATCCGAGGGCGGCGCGGCTGTGTGGGTTTGCGGTGTGGACGCCGAAGGGCTTCGATTGGGTGCATGAGCGGTTCGTGGGGTCGCCGGTAGAGGGATACGAGACGGTGCAGGCGAGGCCGTTCGAGAATCAGTTTCTGCTGGAGCGAGTGCCAGATTATTATCAGCGGCTGAAGCATAGCTATGACGGCCGGTTTTATGAGCAGGAGGTTCTGGGTCAGTACTTAGAACTGACGGCGGGGCGGGTGTATTTCGCGTTCAGCAGGGCCGGGAACGTGGTGGAGGTGGAGGTCGCGGAAGCACGCCCGCTGCTGTGGGCGCTGGATTTTAACGTGGACCCGATGTCGTCGGTGGTGGCGCAGATGGATGGAGAAGAGGTGAGGGTGCTGGACGAAATCGTGCTGAGTCGAGCAAGCACCTACGATGCGTGCGCGGAGTTCGGGCACCGGTTCGCGGAGCACGCGGGCGGTCTGGTGATTTATGCGGACGCGAGCGGGGCGCGGAGACAGACGTCGGGGACGACGGACGTCGAGATCCTGAAGAAGTTTGTGAGCGAGCGCTCATACGGGGACGTGAGGTTCAAGATTCCGAAGGCGAATCCGGCGGTGCGGGATCGGGTGACGCTAATGAATTCGAAGCTGGAATCGGCGGCCGGGGAGCGGAAGCTGGTGATCCATCCGCGATGCAAAGGGTTGATCAAGGATTTCGAGCAGGTGATGTACAAGGAGAACAGCCAGGTGATCGATAAAGATCGCGATCCGAAGAGGACGCACTTGTCGGATGCGCTGGGGTATCTGGCGTGGCAGGAATGCCGGGCGGGAATGAAGGTTGGGTTGCAGGATCGACCGCTGTTCTAGATGGTGCGAGGAAAGAGGACCAGGTGTTGGATATTGACCGCGAGCATCCACAGTACAAAGCGCGCAAAGAGGTCTGGCGGTGTTATCGCGACCTCTACGCCGGGGGAGAACAATTCAAGCAAAACGCGCAGCGCCATCTGATTCCTCGGCAGAAGGAACCGGGCGATGTTTACCGCGAGCGGTTGACGCGCGTCTTTTATGAAAACTATATCGGCTCGATTGTCGACTGGTATGCGGCGACGCTGTTCCGCAGGGAACCGGTGCTGACGTTTGAAGGGACCAATGAGCAAGGGCAATCGTTCTTCGGAGATTTCATAGAGGACATAGACCGGAAGGGGACGGCGCTCGCGGACTTCCTGCGCAAGCAACTGGTGGAAGTGATGGTAGCAGGCGCGAGCTTCGTGCTAGTGGATTTTCCTCGGATGGGGCAGAAGCCAGGGAGCCGGGCCGAGGAAGACGCCCTGGGGGCTGCGCGGGCGTATCTGGTTGAATTTGCCGCCGAGGATCTCATCAATTGGAGTCTGGACGAGCAGGGGAATTACGAATGGGTGGTCCTGCGCACGGAGGTGACCAAGCAAGACGGCGTAGAAGACACGGAGTGGCGGCGCGAAAAGCGCTGGGCGTATTACGACAAGCAAAATTTCCGGCTGTATCGCCAAGTGATCGCGGGCGGGGGAGCGGAGCCGGTCGAGTTGATCGACGAAGGACTGCATGGTCTGGCGAAGCTGCAGCGAGTGCCGTTGTTCGCGCTGCGGATTCCGGAGGGGTTATGGATGTTGAATCGCGCGGGGTCACTGCAGCTGGAGCACTTCAATAAGTCGAATGCGCTGTCATGGGCGCTGACGATGGGGCTGTTTGCGATGCCGGTGGTCTACTCCGAACGGGAGTGGAGCCAGATGGTGGGCGAGAGTTACTACATCCAACTGGGCCCGGAAGACCGCTTCGGCTGGACGGAACCGGAGGGCAAGGTTTACCAGATCGCTGCGGACAACTTGACGAGCCTGCAGGAAGAAATCTACCGCGTCTGCTACATGCCGCAGGCGGGCGGGCCGCTGGGTTTGGGAGGCAGGCAATCGGGAATCAGCAAGCAACTGGATTCGTCGATCACGCAGGAGGTGCTGCGGGCTTACGGGGACGCGGTGAAGGATCTGGTGCGGCGGGTCCTGAAGGCGATCAATGCGGCGCGTGAGGATGACCTGGCGATCGGCGTCACTGGATTGGATGAGTTCGATATTTCCGATTTTGCAGTAGAGGTGGACGATGCGCAGAAGCTGCTGGCACTCGGCGCGGAATCTCCCACGCTGCGCAAAGAAGTGCAGAAGAAGCTGGCACTGAAGTATCTGGCGGATGCGCGACAGGATGTGAAGGATCGGATCGTGGCGGAGATCGAAAGCGCTGGGATAACAACCAATGGATGACATTCGAGAAATCGTTCAGGCGGTGGTGCAGGAGTTTATGCCGCAGAAGACCGAACTGGAGGATGAGCGCAAGCGGCGTGAGGCGCTGGAAGAAAGAGTTCGCGAGCTGGTAGTGAAGGCGGACGAGGCGGAGCGGAGCGCGGCGGTTAGGGCGGAACTGCAGAGGCAAGGCGTTGCCAAGTTGGACCTGGCTTACAAGGCCATCCGGGACGAGATTCAGCGGGGCGAAGACGGAAAGCTAATCGGAATGCGGGAACACGTGGAGCAGTTCGTGAAGGAGAATCCGGAACTGCTGCCGGCGCGGCTGGGCGGCGGTTCTGGCGCGGGTGCGGGGCAGAGAAGCGCGTCGGGTGAGACACGAGTGGATTTAGAGACGATTCGTCCGGGCATGAGTCCGGAAGAACTGGACAGAGTCCGAAAGGAGATCGCCAGAGTGGCGTCGCTGACGCTGCGCGGGTGGTAGAGGAGAGAGAGAACAATGGCAACAATAACTTCGGCAAACGTAGCAAGCGCGATTGTAAAGCTGGTGGCGGCGGACGCCCTGCCGGCGTTGATGGGGAACCTGGTAATGGGGAACCTGGTCAATCGCGATTATGAGCCGGCGCTGGCGCAGGCGGGAGACACCATTAACGTCCCGATTCCGCCGACGCTGGTGGCGAACAACATCGCGGAAGGCGGCACGGTGCAGACTCAGAATCCCAGTCTGGGGAATGCGCAGATTGTCTTGAGCACCCATGCGGAAGCTACGTTCCAAGTGCCGGACGTGACCAAGATTCTCGCTGTGCCGGATCTCTTGAAGCTGTACATGCAGCCGGCGGTGGTGGCATTGGCGGAGAAAATTGAAGCCGACCTACTGGGGCTGTATCCGCAGTTCACGGCGAACACGGCAGTGGGGACAGCGGGCACCACCATCACGGAAGCGGTGGTGGATGCGGCGGAGACGGCCCTTTTCAGCACCAAGGTTCCGGCGAGCGCGTCGAAGTACCTGGTGGTGGATGCGGCCACCTACTCCTCGCTGCGGCAGATTCCGCGTTTCAGCGAATACCAGACCGTGGGCGAAGCCGGGTTGCGCGTGATCGTGGACGGGGCGGTGGGCAAGATGAAAGATTTCTATATCTTCCGCTCGCAGTTCGTCGCGAAGACGGGCAGCAGTCCGGTGACGACGCATAATCTGGCGTTCGCGAAGAACGCGATCGGCTTGGTGGTGCGCCGGCTGCCGCAGCCACTGCCGGGGACGGGCGCGATTGCGGAGTACGCCGAGCTCGGCAACTTCGGGATGCGCGTCACCATGAGCTATCAGCCGAATACGCTGGCGCAGCAGTTCACTGTGGATGTGCTCTATGGCGTAGGAGTGCTGCGGAATAATCACGCAGTGCAAGTGAACAGCTAGTACGGGGCTGGTCGCGGTGGGGGACGGGTCTTAGGGCTCGTCCCCTTTTTTATTGGACGATTTTTGTTGAACGACAAAGAAAACGGAGATCAACTATGGCCCTGCTGACGGACGGCAATCCGAACGATACCGAAGCGTTGCGAGTATACGAGGCGGCGATTCTGGACGTGGCGAAGGTGGAGAGTATCGATTTGGACGCGAAGCTCGGTCTGGCCACCGTCGAGATTTCTCAGGACGTGCTGGATGTGCTGCTCGGTCACGCGCTGGCAAATGGAGACCGGCGGAAGATCGGAGTGTCGGACGTGGTGGTGAGTCCACAAATGAAGCGCTGGCACGCGCTGCATACGCTGGCAGTCTTCTATCGGGACACCTACAACAATCAATTGAACGACCGCTATAAGAACAAGTGGGAAGAATATCGCGAGCTGGCGCGCGGAGCGAAGGAACGGACGCTCGAGTACGGCATTGGACTGGTGGCGGGGCCGGTGCCACGGGCCGGAACGCCGGTGCTTGGGGCGACGGCAGGAGCGCTGGCGGGGACGATTTACTACGCGCAAGTGAGTTGGGTGTCGGCGACGGGTCAAGAGGGAAGCGCGAGTCCTGCTACGACTTTTCAGACCGCCGACAACAGTTCTTTGACCGCTGCCACTTTGAATCCGCCGACAATCGCGGCGGGATGGAATGTGTATCTAGGGCTGACAGTATCGACGCTGATGCTGCAGAATAGCGCGCCATTGGCGATTGGTGCGACCTTCACGCTGCCTGGCTCGGGATTGGTGGGCGGGGCGGTTCCCAGCGATGGTCAGGCGGCGGACATGTTTGTAACCGGCGGCCGAATTTTGAGGCGGGGGTAACGTCATGGCGCAGGCTGCGAGCATAGCGGCGGGGAAAGTGGTGGCGCTGTTCACGGACTCTCTTGCAGGATTGGCGTCGGTGGCGGCACAGATCGCTGTGAATGTCGGAGTGGACTTGCCGTCGATTCCAGCGGAAAACGTGATTCCGCAAAACGCCCTGGTGGCTCTGATGGAGAAGAGCGCGGCGGTGAAATATCCGGTGGTGTTGGTATACGCCGATCGGGTACAGAACCTGCTGACCGAGAAGTTTCGCAATTTTTCGGGAAAAGTGCGGATGGTGGCGGAGGTTAGAGCGTCGCAGGACCGCATCGAGGGA
>Ga0163163_10000932_pt1 | contig 24822 bp, 17 predicted proteins | sample S65metaG_FD_119766 | JGI IMG/M metagenome (GOLD analysis project Ga0163163, IMG submission 119766) | Switchgrass rhizosphere microbial communities from Kellogg Biological Station, Michigan, USA - S6-5 metaG | ecosystem: Host-associated > Plants > Roots > Rhizosphere > Soil | place: USA...
AGTCTCAGATATTTCTGCCCGACCCGGTTGTCACTTCCGACAACACGATTCTATTCATCAATAATATTGTGGATGGCAGCAGTCCGCCGTGCGAAGGCGCCGTAAAGCGGTTGCGGGTGAAGCGACTGAATGATTCAGGGCCTGATGTCTTCAATTCTCAGTGGCCAGACTCGTCGTGTGGTTCGGCGATTTCAGTTGCTTCCAACGCGACGGGTAATCAATCTTCAGGGGGGTATTTCCAGCAGCCTTACGCGCTGACTCTTCTGAAAACACCTGCGGATGCGGTCGTTTGCACTGCCGTTGGGGATGACCAGTTCGGCAATCCGCGACAATGCCTGCTGGGCGCGGTGGAGGCGTTGCCCCAAAGTGTGTTTATTGATCCTCCGGTCTATTCACCGTAGCGAAAAGGCGCTGTCGGCGAAGGATGCATTGCTTGACCCTTCGGGTCATTCATGAAGATCGCTTGCATGAAAGGAAATTCTTGGCAGGTATTGTCTACAGCATTGTTGTTTGGTGCGGCGGCAGTGGGCGAAATCGCGCATGCGCAAGTCCCGCCGGCGGAGCGCGCCGCACTGATCGATTTTTACACCAGTACTCATGGTGCTGGCTGGAAAAGCCAGGGTGGCTGGCTTGGCGCGCAGGGCACGGAGTGCAACTGGCTCGGAGTTTCGTGCGTCGGCGGATACATCGCTTCGATCAATCTGTTTGACAACGGGTTGACAGGTACATTTCCAGCGACATTGACTGCTTTGACTGAACTCACGGAGTTGAACGTCACGCACAACGCCATCACTGGCCCATTACCGGCGCTTGGTAGCCTTCCAAAACTACAAAGATTTGTCGCTACGTCAAACGCACTAACCGGCCCGATCCCTTCGCTGCAGGGCGCGACGGCGCTTCAAGATGTCCTTCTCGGAGACAACCAACTAAGGAACCTCTGAACACGTTTGAAAAGGCTGCTTATCGAAACCTGATCTGCCTGACTGACTCGACGCATTCTGAACATTGGATTTCTGCCATGTTGCTCAAGACAATCGCGCTGCCCATGCTCCTGGTACTTTCATTCGCCCTCTCCGCCCAGTGCGCCACTTCAGCCCAGCAAGCGGAACTGAGCGCCTTGGGCATCGATCCATCCGCGGCCGTCCAATATCTCGATTCCAACGGTGATGCCATAACAATCGACGAGTTCATGAAAGCAATTGCTGCTGACCGGAGTTACAGGATGAGAACGAATCCCCTCGAGCATACCGCAACGTTGCAGCTAACGGTTGTGGTCATTCCGCTGAAACCGGGAGACGCGATTCCAAATTTCAGACTGTCTTCGCTTCATGCAGAAGAAGTTACAAATGCCGCGCTCCAAGGCCATTTCACCCTAATGAGCTTCTTTTTTTCCGAATGCGCATCGTGCATTGCGGAAATACAGGCACTCAATTCATACGCACGCAAGCATAAGGATGTGGCAACAATGGCGGTCACATACGATGATCCAAAAACTGCTGCCGCTTTTGCTTCGAAGTGGCACTTCAATTGGCGAATCCTTACTGACGCGCAGGCCTTCGAGGACCAAATCGGGGTAAGGACATATCCACTTATAGTGCTCATCGGCCCGGAAGAAAAAGTACGAGCAGCGGCAATTGGTTCTAGCCTCCCGCAGAAAGGGAAAGAACTCTCAGCAGGTGATCTGGAACGCTGGGTTGCGAGGAATGTACAGATAACCTCCGCAACAGCGGCATCGAACTAAATCAAAACGAGGGCCGCCGGCACTCTAAGGTAGGTGGGAATAAGTCCCCGCGACAATAGTATACTTGTGCGCAGTGCATTGGCCAGGGATTTGCGCATGAGTCAGATGAGTTTCGGGGACGCGGAGTACAGCGGCAAACGGAAGCAGACGCGGCGCGAGATATTCCTCGCCGAGATGGAACAGGTGGTGCCCTGGAATTCGTTGCTGTCGCTGATTGAACCGTTCTATCCCGTGGCTGGACGTGGCCGGCATCCGTACCCGATCGCGACGATGCTGCGCGTACACCTGATGCAGAATTGGTTCGCGCTGAGCGATCCGGCGATGGAAGAGGCGCTGTACGAGATCGTGTCCATTCGACAATTTGCGCGCTTGACGTTGACCAAGGCGATTCCGGACGAGACGACGATACTGAATTTTCGGCGGCTGCTGGAAGAGAACGAACTGGCGCCGGAGATATTCGGGCGGGTGAACGCGTATCTAACGCGGAAAGGTTTGTTGCTCAATGACCCTGTACCCGATTCAGTAGCAGTCAGAAGTGGAAACTTCCGGCTTCTGACCCTGTACCCGATTCAGTAGCAGTCAGAAGTGGAAACTTCCGGCGAAGCCGGCTGTTGAACGATTCGATGTACGCGTTCTGGTTGGGCTTGCCGGGTTCGATGAGGCGCAGCGTCACACCGCGTTCGTGCGCCCAGGTCAGCATGGCCTTGCCACAGAACTCCTTGCCGTTGTCGGTGCGAATGACGTTCGGCAAGCCACGCTCCATCGCGAGCCGATCCAGAATGCGTGTCACGGCGATGCCGCCGATCGCGCGCTCGGCCTCGGTTGCCACTGACTCGGTTGATGCGTCGTCGACGATGGTCAGGCACTTGATCACGCGACCTTCGGCCGTGCGGTCGAACACGAAGTCCACCTCAGCCTGCGATTGACCCCGCGTGGGAGGCGCCCACCGACTGGGCGGTCTGGTGGGAAACCAGCGCGTCGGGTAGTCAGTGTGATCTTCTGTTCGTCGTCGATGCTCCTACCTATGCGCAGTAAACGTCGCATCTAGAAAATATGCACGTCCGATGCGGCCGTACTCGGGTCGCGATGGTCACTAATGATAGTGAGCACCGAAACCTACTGGGCTAGCTCTGCATGTGCGCGGCGAGCTTATCGGACGTTTATTGAATCATTGCTCGATGTTCTTTCCAACAACCCATGAATACATATGTCTCGACTGTCAGCCTCGCTTCCTCAAGATGTGGCAAATTCAGCATTTCGGCGTTCGAAATCGATAAGACTCCTTCCTCTCAGATGGAAAGTACGTCGAGAAATGCTTGCTGAATATGCCAAACAGCATCGCGAGGTGGCTGATGCATTCGCAAAGCGTTGCACGGATTACAAAGCCATTGCAGGCTCGCCGACTGGGCCGGCAATGTTTCTTAACGCTCCGGTAAGCGAAGCAATTCGCCGTCGACTTTGGCCGGACTTGTCGAGCTATGCCAACCGCGTCGATGCGCAGCAGGACCTTCGCGCATGGAAATGCTATAGGAACATCGTCGCGGCTGTCATATTGGAAGTCACATGTGCGGATATCTGCGGCAAGTGCGGCGGAGCTGGGCGCGAGGGCATCGCCTGTGAGCGATGCGGTACGCTCGGATTTATTGCAGCCACGGATCACGAACGCGCAGCCGTGATTGGTGTATCGCCGCTCTCGTATGGAGCGTCATGGCGCAAAGTTTATGAGTGGGTATATCCGCGCTGTGTAGCTGCGTATGCAGAATGTCGCGAACACTGGGATTCATCGCTAGCAAGAGTTTGATTGCCCTTTGCACCGCTGGTTGAGCAAACGTAACAACCTGCTCAGTAACTCACGGAAACTGCTGCCGATTGAATCGATGGTGCAACGCAACGGATTCGATGCTGTCTAATCACTGCGACCGTAGAGCTGAAAGCTCGCCCACACGTATGGATGAGCTCGGGTCATTCTTGACGTGGGGGGGGGCGCGAGTCCTCCAGCGCCGCGCGTATCTGTCATCACCAAAGGGACTGTCGAATCGATTGTCCCTGTCAGAGCCCGCTGCAATGCTTTCGATGCACTTTCACCGGTTGCCACAGACTGGTAGAATTTCTCCATGAATTCCGCAGTCGGTCGATCCGACACTGGCCACAACGACGCCATAACTGCATCAGCTCCCGCAAATTGAAATGCACGGGTGAATCCAATTAGTCCCTCACCATTTAACGCTGTGCCTCGTGCTGTATCGCAGCCCGATAGCACTACCAGATCAGCCGACAAATCCATATCATCCAGCACTTCCTGCACATGCAGGAGCCCGTCTCCCGCCGCGCTGGCATCGGCGGAAGCAAACACCAGTGACGAATCCAGGGGCTGACGCGCATCCAATAGGGCATGGACCGCAAAGTGCAGGAGCCGAGCCCCTGGAGCTTTTTGGCGGACGCGGATCTCATTTGCGTCAGCGCCGAGCAATACATCGGTTAATGTCGGCGCCGTAGTATTCAGCGCTTCGACCTCCACGCGGGCTCCGGGCAATTTTGGTAGTGCATCAATTTCCGAGGACGCAAGTATCCGCGCAGGTAGATCTGGATCAGCCACGGCCAACCGCCTTTTCGAGCGGGTCACGCGGTGGCGATGCGACAGATATGTCCATGTGGTTAGCGAATCGGAAAAAACCAATGGCCAACGCGCACCGAAATAACTTGACTCCGCATCACTCCATAGAGCCGCGAATGGCAGGTCGTACAATGGGCCATCGGGAGAGATCACTAACACCTCAGCCTTGGCGATCGTTTCCTGCACCGGAGCTAGTAACAATTTGAACAATGCCGACCCTTGTTCGCGTAGAACATCCACGTCTGCCAGGTCGCGTCGCAATATCCGCTGACGAAAAGCCAATATCTGGCCGATTAGCGCGTCCCGACCGACAGGGATACGAACGACCTGGACGGCACCCTTGCTGAGCACGAACAGCAACGTGTCCTCGAACCCTACGGCGTATTCCAGCGCTACGCCCCCCTTGGGGAGAGATTCCTGAATCTTGTCGACTGACTCGACCACTTCTCCTTCCAGCGCCGCGATCTCAGGTGCGACTCGCTTCAGTGTACCAATTGCGCGCTTCCGCCGCTCGCCCAAAGTCACCAGATCACGTTCCAGTGAAACGCGCTCTGGCGGGTCAATTTTTGCTTCAGCAAGGCGGCGTTGAATTCGCGCTCGTTCACGTCTCACGTCGTCAAGTTGTGACAGCAAAGTCGCCTCATGGGGAACTCGGCGTGACAAGTTGACCTCTCGTGTCACGAGCGCATCCAGGAACCCACGAGACCGGCTCTCTTCCAGCTTCAGAAGCGCGCCACGCCAATCGTGTTGCGAAAGCCTGGTTTCTACACAGTCTCGAAAAACATCTGAGTGCCGCTCGCGGTAGACCGCTTGCGCCATTGCGTCGTCTGCGACCCGCCGACTCGCTCGCCGGAGGACTTCGGCTGCCTCGCAAGAATTGTTCGCCGCCTCCCCATGTTTGCCAAGGTCGCGGTAGACGCGAGCTCGCGCATTGAGAGCGAGGGCCAATTGTTCCTGATCGGGCGCGTCGCGCCGGAACAATTCAATGGCGCGGGAGAAATTGATCAATGCATTCTGCATATTGCCCATCTGCAAGAGCGATTCGCCAAACCCGAAGCGGGCTCTTGCTTCGAAAATGCCACCGGCCGGTAGCGCCTGAACAAAACCTTGGATGGCCATGTCAAAGTATTGCGCGGCTTTTTCAGGTCGCGCCTGATACATTTCCAACCACCCCAGGCCGATCTTGATCTGTCCTACTGCCAGCCAATCATTCTTGAATCCTGCACTAAGGGCCTCAGCTCGCTGAAGTGCAACAGCTGCTTCATCTGGCTTGCCAAGTGAAAGATATACCCGCGCCATTGTCGTTAGAGTGCCCGCCAGCAGTTCGCCCTTTACTCCTGCGGCACCTTCAATCGCCATCGCTGAATGCAGCTCTTCAAGCGCCTGGCTGTGGCTTCCTCCCTGCTCGAGCGCGTTTGCAAAATTCACGTGCGCTCGTGCTTCATTTCCTCCCGGATTCGGAACCTGCTTTAGCGCGGCGACCGCAGATTCGAGCACCTTCGTTGCTTCACCAACGTTGCCGGAATACAACAATACCACTCCCAGATTATTTCTGGCGTTTCCAATACGGTCAGAGCCGATTTTTTCCCAGATATCCAAACATATTTTGTCTTCCTTGATCGATTCGCTATATTTTCCGAGGGCCCATAGCACCGCCCCCAAGGCAGAATGGGCTTTCGCAAGCTCATCGTCGCTGGCTTGGACGGCTAACATCAACGCAAGCCCCCCTCTAGAGAGACGTTCTGCGAGAGGATAATCGCCGATAGCCCGCGTCGACCCAGCAAGAGCAATCATCCTTAGCGCTATCTTCCGGGAATCAAGCGGCTTGATTCGTTGCAACAAGGCCAAGACGTTCTTACCTAGTGCAACAACCTCTTCATTCGGATCTGGCTGCAGAATCCAGTGCTTCGTGGCCATGGCATCTGCCAAGGCTACGCAGTCCCCACATCCACTTTTCAAAATGTCGATTGCGGCATCGATTTTTGAGATGCCTTCCTTAGCCGAGACGATGACAGCCTGGATCGTCAATGCGCGGCCATAGATCACGCTACGCGGCGCAGAAGTGTGCAATCGACGAATGGCCTCGTCTGCTTCGGCGGAAGCTTCAAGGTCCCGTTGAGCAAGATGCAAAATTGCTGCATGTTCTACTTTTACAGCGGACACAAACAGGTCCGAATTTTGGCGTAAAGTTAGCGCACCTTGAATTCGAGCGAGCGAGCTTTTTGAATCGTAGTTCGCCAGTCCGAGATCAGCGGCATCGAGAATAAGCCATGCGCGATCAATTTCTGGAATAGTTTCCCAAGCTCGATCGATCTCCGCCAGCACTTGCCTGGCTTGCGCGTAGTCGTAGCGATCCAACGCCGCACGCAATGAACATGGCAATGCGTCCTGAGCCGCCAGCCCCTTTATGCTAAAGGACAGTCTCTCTCTTCCCTCGCTCACCTTCCACTGTCTTTCGGAACCGCCCCGCGTGCCGATGACGGTCACACTCCCCAAGGGCATGTGCTCTGTCTCCAACTGACGCCAATTAACACATCGATTCAATAGAATCTCTGCACCAGACACATCCAATGCACGCACTATGCGATCGCCTTCGCGGAAGGAGCTCGCCTTTCCGGCTATGTTTGACCATGCCCCAGATATGACCAACTCTGCCCGAGCTGGAGACAGGGAAGCTCCGAGCATAAGCAAACAAACGCACTTGATTGTCGATCGCGCCAGCGTCAAGACGGGCTCCAAGGGGTTTGTCGGACGGATTCTAACCAATGATTGTGCACCAAAGGGATCCCAGAGTCTTGCAGTCCTGAAGGCCTGCAATTCGGAAGCGATCGGGAAATCGTCACTGTAAGCCAGGAGGCGGCATCCGCCTCGCCGGTGGCAGAAATGCGTGGCGTCTGCGCCTCGCCTGCCAGTAAGGATATCGAGCGTATTCAGCTTACAGTAATAGGCGACCGCGAGGGCGGCGTTGACGCTGAAATAAGCTGAATATTCTCAGCCACTGAATACATTGTCTCTGCGAAGCTGACCACGCTGTACCAATGGCCTGCAAGCTTGTCCAGTCAGCGCTCCCTGTGAAGCGATAGTGAAGTCACCGAGAGCACTGGCAGCAATAACGAATAGTTCGGCGATCATATTTGCCTGGATGGTGCGGCGTTACCGCCGAATTTGAAGTGCTAAGGTGGACGGCAACCAGTGGCTCACAGAATCGAATGCCAACAAGATTGCATAGAGATTTCCTGACTTCCACACCGGTCAAGATCGACGGCTACATGAGCGGCAACTGGTTCGATCCGGCGCAGAATGCCGGCCGGCGATGGCGCTCCGTGACAACGCATCGGCCTGTCGAGTCTACGTAGGGTGAATCCCAAGGGTGTGCATTTCTCACGCTGCTAGCGTTTGGGTTAGATATTGTTGCTTCCATCACTGTGATAGGTATTCGGGAAATGAGAAGTCGTTCTTGCCAGATTGTGCCGGAAGTGCTTAATCGTGAGTGGCGATGGATACACCTCATCCGCGTCGGAGTACTTGTGAGCGCTGTGACCTCACACATGGCTCTGTCAGCCGACTTGATCGTTTCCGGTATTGAAGGAGTCCATGTCTGGCTATCTCAGCCAGGCGGTAAACTCGTTAGGAAGCAAAGCCTTTCGAATGTTCCTTATAACGCGGGTGGAGTGCTTGCCGACTTGAATGGCGACAATAACCTTGATTGGTTTGGCGTTACGGTAAATCCCACTCCTCATCAAGTCTGGTTTGGGAGAGGCGACGGGTCATTTGTTCGAGGCAAGCAGATATTCGGCGGCAAGCATGCGAGTTGGGGCGTCGCAGCCGCTGACATCGATCGAGATGGTGATATCGATGTGCTTGTGCCGACTCCCGTTGGTTCTGGTAGGTGTCCGCCATCGGAGCTGTGGATGAACAATGGGCGGGGCAAATTCAACCTTGGACAGCTGCTGGATATTGGCTGCTCGAGATCAGCGGTATTTGCAGACGTCAACGGCGATGGCAGCGTTGACATCATTTCCGCCGATACATCAATTGTCGGCGAACAGCCTACGGGACCGAGCTCGAACAGAATCTGGCTCAATAATGGGCACGGACACTTCCGCGACAGTGGCCAGAGATTTAGCAATGCCGCGAGCTATGGCGTAGCGAGCGCCGATCTGGACGGTGACGGGCGGGTTGATTTGGTGTTTGCAAACCAAGGCCACCAATCAGTATACTTCAATCGTGGTAATGGGATATTTGAAGAATCGACGCAACTTATTGGTGACTTCAGCGCATTCGCGGTAGCCGTAGGTGATCTAGACGGAAACGGCAGTGCCGACTTGGTCTTCGCTGCTGCTGACAATTCCGGAAGCAGAGTCTGGCTCAACGATGGGCACGCTCACTTTCATGAGCTGGACCAACGCCTGGGGAGCGGGAGCGCCTTGGATGTAATCTTGGTAGATTTCGACCAGGATGGTGACCTTGATGTAGTCCTGTCAAACAGGAACATGGCGACCGAAGAGGAGATCGGCGGGATTTTCATTTGGCTCAACGATGGCGCCGCACATCTCAGCCCGAGCGGGATCAAGTTGGATTCAGGACATTTTCGAAAAGCCGTATCTGGATCATTGCGTTCGATACTTGTCGGCTCCGTTAATTGATGTCTTGGCACGACTTCACTTCAGATCCAGCGCTCGCGGATGCGATTATTGATCGGATTATCGACGGCGCACGCAAGATAGCGGTGTGCGATGCATCGCGCGCGACATGCAGGTTGCCCGCTATACCATTCGATGGTATCTGCGCAATGAGCAAGCGATGCAGGGCACCGCGCCGTGCCCACAAGCTCGACCCCCATAGTACATTTGCCGAACGCATTCGTGCAGCACATCCGGTCTGGTTGCCGGCGACCGTGCCGCTCGGCGAGATAGCGTCTCGGGGCTACCCAGCGGGTTATCGCGCTTGCGTGACTTCACGCGCACCCTGCGCCTCATCAAACCTGACCTAGTTCGACAAGTGTTTCATACAACGCCGATATGCCCATTCATAGACTACTCGCCATTGGGCGGCATAGGAACGTGACTGGACGCCGATGGCGACAGCCCGTCCATCATCGCAGATTGTGGAAGCGCTATAACGATCACCACCTGCCAGTTGTGTCTCGACCTCCTGTCGAACCGCACTAACGATGTTCTTGTAGCACTGCCATGCATAAATATGGCAGCGCGCATCGATAGTATTGGCGTACGTCAACAGATCCGGCCACATGCGCCGGCGGATTTTTTCAACGTTGCATGCTTGTGCATATACGTGAAGCGATCCGGCAGGTGCTTCGGCAACCGGCTTCTGGGCTTCCGAAGACAGGATAACAGCTTCGGTCAGTTCGCGTCGTTGTGCCGCGTACTCCGTGAGTATCTCACGGCGGAGGCGCCAAGCCAGAGCAAGGTGCTGCACCGTTGCTGCCGAAGGAAGGACAATGCTCGGACTTCTGGAAAGCATTTTCGGTTGCGGACTATCCTAAAGAGGTTGCACGGCTAAAGAATGCACCCGGCACCTTTCATAACGGGACAATTCAGAATCTTTCTGACTCGACAAAGATCTATACACCACGGAAAGGCTCGTTCTACGGCGGCGCTGAACAGCCATCAAACGCGGTATTGAAGACAACGTCGTATTGCTGTACTTCGTAGGCGCCAATATCGACGACCGCGGGCGTGTTTAGGGATATGGACGGGCGTAGATAGTCGCTCCCGCGCTGGTCCGTACCATCAAACAGGAAAAAAATATTTCCCGCGTCAAGGGCCGGGCTGGAGCTCATCAAGGCATGGGTGGCAGTCGGCCCACCGTTGTCACGTAGAGGGCCCAATAACGGACATCCCGATTGCGTGTCGATGGGGAGCGACAGCGACGCACTTGAGAAACGAATCAGATTGCTGGCACCTTTAACTGTAATTCCGTACCCGGCGACGCTCAGGTCATCCTCAGAGGCACCGCAAGTATTGCTAGAAAGTATTGAGTTGTTTATCTCCACATGGACGTCGGCGGCTTTTGCGCCTATCGCCACTCCTGAGCCAAAATAGTCTGTAGCCGTTTTTGCGGAGCCTGCCGAATTGTAGGCAATCGTTGAACTTGCGATGACGATCGAATACCCCGCATCCGTATACAGGCCGCCAACCAAGCCACCTGCCGAATTTCCGGATATGGTGCTGCTGAGGATTGTTAACTTCTTGCCAAGAAAGTTGCCACCGAACAGAGCCAGACCTCCTATGCTGCCGCCAGCAGAATTACCTGAAATCGTAGACTTGGAGATGTACGCAGCTCCAGAGGCCAAAATACCGCCACCAATGGCAGAATAACCTGTTGTCGAATTGTTGCTGATCGTGCTATATGTGACGTCGACATCAACCATCCTGCCACCTCCCGCAGCAGCGGACGTGCTGGAGTTGGCGGAATTCCCACTAATTATGCTCCTGGACAATGTGAGTTTTCCTGTTGTGTATACGCCACCACCGATCGCGTCGGATGTGCCAGATATGGCGGAATTGCCGGTCAGAGTGCTTCCGTAAAGTCCTACATCGCCCTTGGCGTATATGCCACCACCCAAAGCCAGGTCTCCGTTGCTCGACGCGGAACAGTCGTGTGCAACTACTCCATAAAGGTACAGGCTGCCGTTGGAATTGATGCATCCGCCTCGCGAAGGATATGATGCCGCGACGTGGTAGACGTGTCCTGCCGTCAGTCCGATATTTTTCAGCGTGAGCAATCCGTTTCCGGTGTGGGTCAGAATCCGGTAATCGCCTAGTAATCCCGGGTTGTCGTTGCTGCCATCAATCTGCAACGCTGACGATCCGGGACCGACTATAGTCAAGTTGTCCTGGGCTATCTCGATCGATCCGGTCGTCAGTGAAATTTTGCTTCCCGAGCAACTCAGTGCTTGCAGGTCCACGGTATCTCCGCTTGCAGCATTCGCCACGGCAAAACGCAGTGTGCCGCTATAACTCGGATCGCCTGAAACGGAATCGTCGCAACTGTTAACGTACCAAACCTCGGCCGCCGGACTCGACGTTGCAACAGATCCAAGAAGAAGTGTTGAAATGCACAGGGTCAGCTGCTTACGTGGCGACGTTGGACGAACAGGTTGAAGAGTGTGGTTCATGACGATATCCGAAGCCCGCTCAGCCTTATGGCTATAAAGCAAAAACGCTATTCAGGCCGATAATGCACAAGGAAAGGGCGTGCATGGCAACGCTGCAGGCCAGTGGTTCTGCGCTGCGTCAAGGGCATCAGAAACATACTCGAGTGGCACGTACCCGATCACACATTTCGAATTCGTAATGCTGGTTTGGAGACGGCGTGGAACATCGAGCTGGTCACAGGCGGAGCTCTTTGAATGACCGCCGAAAGGCTGGCTACCGGACAATTGACAATTTGCATGCACGCCAAGCGGTGCACAAGGTCTACCCGGTGACGACCAATTTCGATAGTTGATCAAAAATGCGCGTTGGCTGGTGGCCCCTGTGCAGGAAGACATGCAGTTACGTTTAATAAAAGGGTATCCGGATTTGGATGTGTGAAACCTTTGCTCGGCCGAGCAAGAGCGTCAGTGTGGTTCTCTCGGCCTGAGAGTTGGTCCACAGCCGCGATGGCGCCTGTAGTCTTCGACATGACATGGTTCGCCCTAGCTCGGCTTAGGGTCCTTGTGCTCCGTGATGCGCTCTGACGGCTGCAGCAAGATCACGCTCGGTGAGACCATGATTTCAAAGCACCTAGGTGCCGCGACTGTGTTTGCTTATGGATGCCTTCGGTGAATAGTATCTTTGCGCGCAACGCTTCAAAGCTGTATCCACGACCAAGGCGGTTCATCACGCGGATCAGGTTGTTGAGGCTCTCCGTGTAGGCGTTGGTCACCGGATGCTTGAATTAGTTGAGGATATAGGGTATCCAGTTCTGGAAAGCACGCACCAGATCTGCGAAAGCAGTCCTCACATCGGAGGTAATAGATCTGCGCCAAGAATCGTAGTGCCGCGCAGCTTCGTGCGCATCGCGTGACGATTCGTATATGGCATAGAAGCCTTCTTTCAACCGGTGGGCTACGCATAGGATCGGATAGTTCCGGCTCCAACCCGACAGTAGCAGGCGTTCCTCGTCGTTGAGGTCGTGCTCGCGCTTGAGCAAGGAGCCTCCCGGAAAGCTGGGGCGGTTCAAAATGCAGCGCGGAACAGGTGTGCGGATTGTTCCCTGCAGACGTTTTAACTCAATGGGTCTGGAACTTCGACTCTTCAATGGTTGGGAGGCAGAAAGTCGCCGGCCACATTCGAGCCGCTCTCGCCTTGCTGGTTTTTGCATCCCCTTAGATTGTTTCCCCCGAAAATTGAATGAAAAACATGTATCAAAGATTAGGCGTTGCGATGCCAATCGCGTACAGAATTCTTATGCTGGTTAGTCAGGAATCGCGCTAGCGCGCTATTTATCAAATCCGCAGCAATTCCCCGAACGACGATGCGGCCACCAAATTGATCCGTCTGGTGCATGGATATTCGTAACGCGCTCACGATTGCGGCAGGGATTGTTGGCGGACTGGCGGCGACCCGCGCCAGTGCGGACACTAATATCTACTGCATATCAGCAGCGATGGAACTGAGCGAAGCGCTCTCGACGATCTCCGCGACTCGTGTCGATACGAATGCCGACGAGATTCGCATCCGCATCGGCACGTACCATGCGCCTCCTGCTGGTTTTGCCGGGGCGGCAACGACGGGCCACAATCTGTCCATTCTTGGCGGCTATGTTGACGCCGCCTGCCAGGAGCGTACGTTTGATGCATCAATGACGATTCTCGACGGCAACGGAATGTCGACAGTGGTCACGATCGACACGGCTTCCTCGGATGCCAATGTCGAGGTCAGCGGGTTGACCTTTCGGAACGGGAAAGGCGTGGCCAGTGACATCAATGGAGTGGGCGCTGGCGGTTTGAAGGTCGGTGATCCGGGACCGATAGGCACCGGCGGAGTGCTAATCGATCGAAATATCTTTCTTGCGAATGAAGGCGTTCCTCTGTACTTCCCTAACACGTCCTTCGCAACTGGAGGATTGCTCGCAGCGACGGACGGGGTTTACCTGATTGTCAGGAACAATCTCTTCTCGGGAAACATTTCGTCGAATGCCTCAGCGGCATTCGTCTTTTCGAACAATCCGATCGATTTCAGCAATAACACCGTAGTTGGCAACATTGCCAATGACCAGAGTCAGATGCCACGCTCCAGCGTTTTTCATTTCACGATAACGGCGCTCCGCTTGACGAGCAATATTTTTTGGGCAAATGGGGGTGGCGAAAACGCGGTCGACTTCGATTTCGACGGGTATGCGCCGGACACGGTTGCTTCGGCGGCCAATGACTTTGAGTTAGTAGCGGGACTTCCGCATTCGACGATTTCCGATCGTAACGTCGACCCGCTATTTGTCGGACCTACAAGCATGCGGCTTTCAAGCTCATCGCCATTGATCAATGTTGGCACGTTAGCTCCTGGTCCAGGCGGCCTCTCCCTCGTCGACCTCGATGGCGCGCCCAGAGTCGATAGTGCGGCAGTCGATATAGGTGCCTACGAAACCAGTTACATTTTCGTGGATGGATTCGGAGACTAAAGATGCCGACATGCCGTTTGCTCTTAACACAATTTCGATAATTAGGATTGGACGTGAAAAATGGGATCCGCGCGCGCCTGTTTGCGTTGGCGTACTTTACTTGGTTTGTCGGCACAGCCGCGGCGAACTTGCTCGATATTACAGGTCCTTCGAATAGCGGAACGTTTGGCGCACAAGTCGTTGTTTTGCCGAATCACAATATCGTCGTCGTCGACCCAACATGGCCATCTGGAGGCAGTGCAGGTGCTGTTTATGTGTACAGCCCCAAAGGAGACGTTATCAGCACGTTGACCGGAAATGGGGGAACCGGTAGCGGTGGCATCTTTGTTCTCACCAACGGCAACTTCGTCGTTGCCAGTCCGGGATGGAGCAGCGGAAAAGGCGCTGCCACATGGATTGATGCCAATACCGGTCTGAATGGACAAATCTCCTCTTCCAACTCCCTAGTAGGCAATACGACCGGTGTCAGAGTCGGGTACAACGGAGTAGCCACTCTGGCCAATGGAAACTATGTCGTCAGCAACGGTGATCACAGTGTGACGTGGGGAAACGGTACGTCGGGAGTGATAGGCACAACGTCAATGGGAAATTCCTTTTACGGAGGGGTTGTCAAAGCATTGCCCAATGGCAATTTCCTGATCATCAACTCCACCTGGAGCAACGGCCAAATTAGTTATGCCGGAGCCGTCACGTGGGCAGATGGGAGCATGGGGATTACTGGGACGCCGTCACCGCAGGTCTCGTTGGTAGGGGATCAACAAAGCGAGTTCGTCGGCCAAATTGTGAGCGTCCTGAGCAATGGCAATTATGTAGTTACTACATATTCTTGGGACTACGGCGTGGGTGTCGGTGTCAACGCAGGGGCAGTAACTTGGGCCGACGGGACAAAAGGAGTCAAGGGAACCGTATCCTCCACCAACTCGATGACGGGAATAAATGATGGCGATGGGGTAGGCAGCGGAGGGATCGTTGTGCTGCCCAATGGCAACTATCTGGTGAAAAGCCCCAGTTGGCACGAAGGGGCTGCAGCGAATGTCGGAGCAGTGACGTTAATGAATGGGAACCAGCCGGCGGCAGGCAATGTCTCGGCGATCAATTCGCTTACGGGAGCCTATGCCGAAAATCAATTTGGATCCGGCGGGGTGACAGTGCTTACCAATGGCAACTACGTCGTTCTGACCAATGGCACCTATCAATCCGGGAACCTTCATCCGTGCAGCGCGACTTGGGGGAGTGAAGGCGGTGGCACCGTCGGCCACATCGACGTATCGAACTCGCTCATTACGCAGTCGATCACTTCTGGCCCTGGCCTATGCAATGTGACTCCGTTGGCCAATGGCAATTACGCAGTAAGCGACATTTACGGGGTTGGTGGAAGGGGTGCTGTTATTCTTGGCTCGGGAACTTCCGGAATTTCTGGGACGATGTCTTCGGTCAACTCGCTCATTGGGCCATCCACCTTGTACACACAGGTTGGCAGCGGCGGTGTATTTGCTTTGCCCAATGGCAACTATGTAGTATGCAGCCCGTTGTGGTTTGCTGACTTGGCTGGTCCCAATAACCTAGGCGCTGCGACTTGGGGCGATGGAGTGTTAGGCACGGCCGGCGAGGTTGGGCCAGGAAACTCCGTCGTGGGCTTGGTGGATGGCGACAGCATTTGCAGCGGCGGCGTGAGTGTACTCAACAACGGCAACTATCTCGTACGCAGTCCGCACTGGAACAACGGAGCAACGGCAAATGCAGGAGCGGTGACGTGGGTGTTCGGAGGAGCAAGTACGTCCGGAATCGTTACGAATCTCAATTCACTTGTGGGAACTACTTCAAATGAGCTGCTGGGATCGGATCCCATCATCACGCTTACGCATGGAAACTATGTCATCTCCAATGTCTCTTGGGACAATGGTGCCGTCGCCAACGCGGGTGCCGCAATATGGGGAAATGGCCAACAGGGTGTATTCGGACCTGTCTCGCCGCTGATCTCACTAGTGGGTACGCAAACCAACGATCAACTCGGGAAGTCGATTGTTGCGCTCCCCAATGATCGTTACGTGGTCAAGTCGCCCAGCTGGCACAACGGCATGTCGGCATCCGTGGGTGCCATTACGCTCGCCTCGGGCGGAAACTCGGGCCCCACCGGCGTTATTTCACCCGCAAGCACCGTCTTTGGCACAATACCCGCTCAAGGTTCCACAATGATTTACGCCTACGACGCAGCAGCTGATCGACTCGTTGTCGGTCAACCGGCGAGCAACGTAGTCACGTTGCTCGATTCGGACACGATCTTCTTTTCAAATTTCGAGTAGAGCAGGGCTTGCTGATCGACCGAAGCGTCCGATTGCTGATCGTATGACTAGTGCACAATCCGCATGGCGCCCCCGTCAAAGCGAAGTGCTAAGCGCATTTTCACTCTAACGGCTAGCAACCCATCGTCAGGATGGCGTAGGCGCAACAGTACCCCATCACCAAATGCATCACAGAGCCATGGCGGAGAATTAGCCATCCAAATGATGCTTGGTGGCGTTTCTGACATTGGCGTATTTGTGCGGGAATACAGGCTTGCTTGCGCGAGCCACCGAGCGTGGGATGAAATGCGTGACATCGGCGCTTCGCTTGCCAGTAAGGACATCGAGCGCATCCAGCTTGCGGGTCATGGCCGCTGCGGCATCAAGTGCACTGATTCTCTGCGCCACGCCAGTCGACTCGGCCGCCGCGATTCCCCGCTTGGCCCAATGCTCCAGCTGCTGGGCGATGCTGCGATCTTGCAGCTTGGACTCCAGCTGGGCCAAGGCATAGAGCTCGTCGGAAATTCGGACATTCTTTGCCATGCGGCTAGCATGTGGCAATTTGCCACATGCCGCAACTGCGGCGCCGGGCAGTCCTGTAATCGGTTTTCGTGCAATTTGTAGCGGTCAACCGAAAGAACTTGGGAAAACCGGGGGCTCGCGTTTTTTGAGATGCTCGCCGGGATGACGTGCAATTTGTAGCGGTCCAACTCCCGAATCCCGCACGGTCTTCGACGATGCTGATGCCCGTGGGATTGCTTATGGCGATCGCTGGCCGCCAGAGTGCGACTGCCGGATCGTTCACTCCATGCCGACATGGTGCGGAAAGTCCAGCATTCTGCGTTTGTACCTTCGATGGAACAACGATTCAACGATTCTGTTCCCTCAAGTATGTTGCCGCTTTCGCTGATCGCGATGAAATCCTTGAGTTTCATCGGGTCCTCGCCGCCGGAGTGCACACACCATGCGGCACACAAGATGACTCATGATCCAAAGTTCGATCCAAATATATGGTCGATTGCGTCCTCAAAATAGCCACTCAGGTCCGCAGCGTTGTTCGAAGAATTGACATCTTGTCCTGCCACTGCATCCCCATGAAGGACATATGAGCCGGTATCAACACCTGGCAGGGCATGCAACGTGGCAAATGTCGACCACGTCGTATTGGGCGGCATGGTCCCGATATCGCAGTACCAAGCGCCGCTAGCATCAGCCTGGCATCCGGGAGCACTTACAATGTCAGCCGGGCCAACCGTTGAAAGCAAAAGGTAGACTCCCGAGGCATCACTGTCGCCTAGATTCGTGACCGCGGCATTCGCGTACTGCGGCATATCCAGAGGATTTCCGAACGGGCCAGCCCACGACAAATCCAATCCTACGTCTACACCAATGCCACTGGCAGCTGACGAAAGAATGCCATCACTTGGGATGCGCATTGCGCCATTTGCGGTTAGCGTGTTGCCGTAGGAAGCTGCCACCATCCCGGCTAGGAGATGACCCTGGGGCGCCACCGCCGCTTCAAGGACAGCGCTCGAACCAAGCGGGGTCATCGTCAGCCCTAATACGACGGTCTTGATGGTACTGTGCATACGTTTCATCGGATCACTCCCTTCTTTTGCTCAGTTGACAAATTCCGTCGCCAAAAGACGCCATGCGCATCAATCCACTTAAGAGAAACGCCGCCGAGCTTCGAAGTGAACAGGTCCACGGCATTTCGGCATGGCTCAATGCTCCCGTAGTCGTCGACGATCACGAATCCGCCGTCCGCAACGAACGGATACAGCTGCGTGAGTGCTTCCCATGTTGATGAATAGAGATCTGCGTCGATTCTCAGAATCGCCAGACGCTTGCCTGGATAGGTAGGTAGCGTTTCTCGAAAGAACCCTGCCAAGAAACGGATGTTTTCCCCCAGTAGGTCATATCGTATGAAGAGCTCTGTCACCTCTTCGCGGCTCACTGCAAGAACCGGAAGTACCGTTGCGCTCAAGTCCCACCCTTGATCCTCCGGCTCCGTTGCAGCTGGTAGACCCTCGAATGAATCAGCAAGCCATACATTGCGGGATTCGCCGTACGCTTTCAGAACGCCGGCCAACAGGATGCAAGCGCCCCCTCGCCAGACGCCAGCTTCCAGAAAGTCGCCTTCGATACCCTCTAAGATCGCAGTCTCCGCGCACGTTTGGAGGTGATCTAGCCTCTTGCGGCCTATGAGAGTTGCGGCAAACTCCGAATAGTTGCGCAGGTCGTACCGGGTGGCAGTTCCGCCGCTCGCTAGGCGCCCCTTGAGCCAAAGTGTGTCGCCGCCATCGCGCGCCGTTCGAATCGCTTCTATCAATCCTTGATTCCGACGGGCTCGCCAAAATGACTCGAGTTCTAGCGGTTGTTGATTTGCGCAGGACAAGACCGTGTGGAGCAGCTGCGCCTCCATATCGATAGTTAATTCGTTGAGCAATGAGCGCTTCAATAGCTCCAAATAGTGTGCTCTGAGCGGTTGTCCGGCGGCGCTAGTCACTGTTCCCTCGCAGGCTCAGCGCCGAGCACCACTGCGCTCGGCGGTGTTCTAGCTGATGATTGCTCACTACCCAAGAGCGAAGTGATTCGCCCCTGCGGCGCCACAGCAGGGGATTTGCTTCAACATCCGCTACTGCGGATTGCCACTGGGCTGGATCAGAGATAAGGAGCGCTGGTGCTTGTTGGTAAGGAGCAATGTCACTCGCGATGACAGGAACACCCAACGCGCCGAATTCCAGAACCTTAAGGAAGCTCTTGCATCGATTGAAGGGATTGTCGACCAGTGGGACTACGGCTGCATCCAACCCCAACTGAGCCAAAATCTCTGGATATTGATCGAAGGGCACAGGAGGGTGAACTTCGGCATCTGTGTCCTTGGCGCCCGCTGGAGCCATACCCATGAAGACCCACTGGACATCTGTTTGAGCGCGTAAGAGTGTATCAAGCACAGCAATATCAGCAGCATGCTGTCCGGCTCCCGCCCACCCGATGCGGATTCGTGAACTCAATGGACGAGACTCGGATTGCTTTGCAAACTCCGTCCACGGTCTGGCAGGCAGCGCATTCTCGATGACGACGGTACGCGGTGCGTATACCCCGTACACGTCCGCCAATGGCTGGCTCGTCGCTACCAACGAGCTACAAGACGCGAGAGCCCGTCGCACGCGCTTTTGAATATCTGGAAACACCGTCTTGCGAAGCGGGTTGTAGTCTGGAATTGCCTCCAAGAAATCGTCAATAACAACGAGGCGAGTGGCACAACCAGAATCCTTCAAGGCTTCTAGGAGATGAAGCGAGCGATCGTCAAAACAATGGTGTAGAACAATGCCATCCACGTCCTCGGCTAGAACGTCCGCCACACCCGGAACGCGTTCGTGTCGCGTGCGCCAGACCACGGGAGGATCTATCAGCCCCTCTTCGAACAGGTACCGGAATGGCTGATGGATCCTATATTGGCTCGATGCCCAATCATCGCGGGTGAGAAGTGCAAAGCGAGGTCGAACTTTTTTCAATCCTTCAAAAGAGACTCCCGGCCTGCGATATGTAACCCATTTGTCGCCAACGTTCGTGGTTTTCTCAGCAGCCTGCGTGCTACCAACTGAGTTTCCAGTTGACTCAACGAATGACCTTGAACCCGAGATTTCTATTGCGATCTGGGGAAGCCATACTAGGTGTGGCGAGTGCGTCCGCCAGCGCTGCTGAATCAACGAGGCCGAAATAGAAACGCCGCTCGACAAAATGTGAGCGTCGGAAAGTGTCAGAAGACTTTGCCGGACAAGCAGGCACTCGGGAAAGAGCGTACTGACCCCACCTGCGATCGCGTGCAGGCTCTCGCCCGATACTCCTGCATTCCGGACGGGGTCGAGGTCCTCTTCGATTGATGTCCCATCGTACCGATAGGCGCGATTCAGCACGGCACCCGACTTGTCGGTCCGGCGAGGGCCCACGGCGGCGACGTCCTGCAGGCGGTTCCACGCAATAAGTTGGGATAGTACATTGCCACTACGAGTGCGGCATCCCCAACGCCAGAGCAACACGTAGTCGCAGTCGGGGATGGACGTCAGCATATCGAGAACATGCACCTCGACGGAGAACCAACCACCGAGCGCGCGCACCAGCTGTGTCTTGGCGTCTTCGGATAAATCGTCACACCCATAGCAGATGACGCAGACTGATTCGTTGGCGGGTACTATTGGAGTGATTTCCCAACCGGGGATCGCGCTCCCGGTCGAAACCTGCCACGATGTGTCGCCTTCTATCTCAAGTGCCTGCGTTACGAGTCGGACCCGGCGATTGATAACGACATCGCGAAGGTCAGGCGAGAGATTTTGGTCGCATACATGCACCAGAGCCTGGCGAAGACAACTGACGCTCGCTCTGACACTCCGAAGGTAAAGCTGGAGTTGAAGGCAATCCTCGTAAACCTGATGGCGACTGCGCAAGAACTGGGTCGCCACGGCAGTGCGCAAAAATAGGCCGCGAGTGTACGACGTGTCGGCGAGGGATCGCACCGGGTCCCACCGGCGTTGCGCCACAGCGCCATAGTGTCTCCGACGCTCATCCACCAGATCAAAGTCCGCCAAGACTGCATTTGTCGCGTCATCACACCGGGCGAGCCAACGTGTCGCAGATGTAGCCAAGTGATCGCCTGCTTCGATCTCAATGAACCACTGAGATTGCGATGCTTCAACGTATTGCAAAATAAGCGATGCTGCGTTGACATCGCGGTAATCGACCACTGCGACGCCTTGACTATCGGGTTGATCGACACCTTCGACAGCTACCACCACGGCACTTGAAGGTGCATTCAACGCTCTTGCAACCGAATCCAACGTTTCACCGATTCGATGCCTATTGTGTTCTGCAACTCGTATCAGCACGAAGATTGTTGCGGCTGGGGCCGCTATGATCTTTTGCTTCGACAACGGAAAATCGAGCCAGTACGGTCGCTCCTGCGGCTGCCGCAGGCGATATCCAAGCTCACGCGACAAACGAGCATGGGACGCAGGATCGCCAGACAAGGAATGGTTCTCGACTCGCCCAGCAAGGAGTGACTCATAGACCACTCGGTACTCATCCGCATTCTGCTCAATTGAACGAGCTGGCACCATGCTAAGTCGCGCCGAAATACGTTGTAGCTCAGCGCGACCGGGTGGCGTCATGAGTTCCAGAAGCTTCTGCTCCCAGTCGTCGAGACGATCGGGCTCTAGCAACCAGCCGTTCTCGCCGTCAGCGATCCGCTCGCAGAGAGCGCCGCACTGACTGGCAATGACTGGAACGGCTGCAGCGAAGCATTCCGACAATAGCAGCGAAAATGTCTCTTCAATCTGCCCTGGAATAAGAACCACATCAATGGAGCTCAGGATTCTGGAAATTGTGCCGGGCAGATACACGCCGTGTCGTCTGACATTCGGAGGATGTCGGGGCAATTCAATGCTGGGCAAAATGCCATAGAGCTCAAAACGGGCAGGCTGCACCTGAAGCCGTGACGCCAGCTCAAGCACAAATCCAATTCCCTTCGTCGGAGCGATGCCGCCAAAGAAGCCGACCCGCAAGGTTTGGTCCTCAGACTGAGCGCGGCGTTCGATCGTTCCGATATGTCCGTGAGGAATCAGATGGACTCGGTCAGCGAGTGATGGATCGATTGCTTGGGCCATCCGTTCGACTACAAACCGTGAAGGAGCAATAATGGCGTCAGCCTCGAGAAGGATCCTGCGCCAGAGGTGCATCCGAACTTTGAGATAGTCATCGAGCTGAGCAATATCTCGCCCCATGCGAACACTGCGCACGCTCTCGAGACAGGTGATGCACGCGGCGGCGGCGCCGGCGAATGCTTGGCCGCACGGTCGATAGGAGGGTAACGGTGCCAGCGTGAAATTGGGACAAAGGGCTTCGAGACTATGAAGAGTTACAACGACCTTCGATCCCGCGCCCTTTGCCAAGAACGGCAACAGAAGGGAATTCCAGTGCAGAAGGCTGTGGAAATGTGCAATCGCGTAGTTCCCGCCAACAATGAATCGCATGAACTGGGTCTCTACACCCGGATCGCTCACGTCGCCGGCGACGCCAAGAAAACGTTGATTGGATCTGTGGTAGTGCCGGTTGACAACGCATTCCCGCCAGCTGTCTCCTTGCGCGACTGTCGCCCCGTCTTGCCAGGTCGATGACAGCTCTGGCGCAACCAGCGTGTTGTCGTAAGTCGTCGCCAGAGTACGGGAGAGAGCTCTCGTGTGCGATTCAGTACCACCAATCCTCGATCGCGCGTGCGCAATATGCAGCAAGCGAGGACGGTTCGCGGCCAGTCTTGAACGGATTCGCTCCGCTTGCTGGCGAAGCGGCCAAAGGCGCCACCACGATTGAAGAGAGGACTCGTAGTGAGGCCACCGGAGTGCCATGAGGCGTTGATGCAAGACTTGTCTACGCCGCACCTCGACCATAGGTCCGAGGCTAGCTCGACCCTCGTGCCTCACGAACGCGTCCGCGCAAGTCACGATCTCAAAGCCGGCCTCCCAGGCTCGCAACGAGTAGTCGGTTTCTTCTCCGTAGGCAGGGTCAAATGCTGGATCAAATACGCCTATGGTTTCAATCAACGCGCGTCGGATGTACATGCAATAGCCAACCGCGACGGGCACACGGTGATAGAAACCCGACGCTGTAGCCTGCACAATTGTTTGCGCAGAGAGCTCGGTGAGCTTTGCCAGCTCAGTGTGATCGCAAATGGTAAGGCACGTCGCATTGTCAGATATCGGACTGGCGATACCAATGTTTGCATGGGAATTTGCTGCGCGGGCGAGCCTGTTTAGCCATGATGGCCCAACGATGGCATCGCTGTTCAACAGAATGACGTCACGTGCCGATGTCCGCATCGCGCCATTGACGGTGCGCAAGTAGCCGAGGTTCGTTCTTTGGCGTCGGACCTCGAGATTCGGGTGGCGAAGAGCTACGTCAGCCAGCAAAGGTCCAATCCTGCTGTCTTGGCTTGCATCGTCGACAAGAACAATCCGATGGTGGTCGTCGGTGTAAGCAACAAGCGCGGCAATGCATCTTGCTACGTTGTCATACGCATCGTGGATCGGAACGATGACATCGACACTTGGCGCGGTCTGCGCTTCGATTTCGACGGGCGGTACATCGAGGTGCGCTATTGTGTCGCGCAGGCGATCCGAGACAAGGCGATCCGCCGCGAGACCGAGTGCAGTTCGGTCTGCACCGCGCTTTGTCTGCATCGCTCCGTCCCCGCAAATGGCCCCTCTTCAACTTGAAACGCTCAAAAGCTGCTCGATGCACGGGAAAGTTGACGGTGCATTTCCATATTGCCGCTTCTCTCCGGGTCCGAAAGGCGTAGACATTCGAGCATCATGGACTTGGAGACCATGTTTCCGCAGAGGAGCAGCTGACTATTCCTATCGGGCGCAGTCCGATCCGAAAAGTCGATCGCACGTCTGAACCATTGCAGATCGCTCAGCTTACGCAGGTGAGTAGTAGCTGGCTTAGTGCGGCGATCGCCGATGTACGCGCGCCAGCGCACGCATTGGGATACCGGCGCGATCACGCGCTCGTGCTGCTCGGATTCTGGCGCGCTTCCGCACGGACGAACTACTCGAAACCGCGGACCGTCGTGCCGTGGAACAGAAGTTCTCGCGCATAAAAGACACGCCTGAGTACCGCGCAATTCTGAAGCAGAAGGCAATAGGACCGCTCGAGTCGTGTGATGATCAGCAACCGGACGTGTGGCTATGCACGATTTGGTGCTAGGCAGTCAGCTACTCGCCCCCCCGCAACGCTGCCCGCAACCTGGCTTCTTCGGCGTCAAAGAAACCGTCTTCGCACAGGACAAGCGGATCTGTCGGCAGGAAATTCCAGGGATCGTCGTCAAGCGCGACCCAAGGCTCATCGTTCCGGCCGTGCGCCTCGATCCATGCACGAACCTCTCGATTGCGAACCCGTTCGGCGTATGCAACGCCAAATTCCGTTTGCTTGAGTGTGGGAATGACGCCGATGATCCGTTGCGCGATATCTACATTGGCTGTTTCCTTTCGTCGCGCTCCTGCGCGGCCCGAAGGATCAGGTCGTCTAGTTCCTCAATCGTCAAAGTCTTGACGTCGATTTTCATGGGTCACCTTGATGGTTCAAATGCTCTAGGAGGAGCCAACTCTAGCTGGCGCCATCACCCGCGACCAGCATGCTAATTGTCCTCTTTGCCTCCAGAACCCCGTAATAGTTGCGTATAACCGGCGTGTGGCGGAGTCCGTAACCGTCAAACGTACTTGCAGCCAGAGACTCGTGCGTTTGTACGTAGATGTACGTTTCCTTGACTGAGCTGCATTGAGTTGTATGAAAGGTGATCGGAGAAAGGCATGCGCCTACGTTTTGCAATAACTCTCGCATTGGTCTCAACGACGGCGCTGTCGTATATCGCCAGCGTCGAGTCCAGTGTGCCGGAACCATGGTCCGAACAGACCGATGGTCCACTTCTTACACCTGAAGGGCATGATTACGAGGCGCAGATCCTGCCCATTCACAACAAGTTATGGCCGGAAGTCGTGGAG
>Ga0163163_10000933_pt1 | contig 24810 bp, 15 predicted proteins | sample S65metaG_FD_119766 | JGI IMG/M metagenome (GOLD analysis project Ga0163163, IMG submission 119766) | Switchgrass rhizosphere microbial communities from Kellogg Biological Station, Michigan, USA - S6-5 metaG | ecosystem: Host-associated > Plants > Roots > Rhizosphere > Soil | place: USA...
AGATGAACGTTTGAGTCAGTGATCCCTGAGTTTACATTGACGCTCAGGTTTCCGATCCCGGCGTTGCCGGAAATACCCGCGATCCATAAGTAAGGAGTGAAGCGAAACTGCCATCCATCGGAGCTGACAGTTTGCGGCGCTGGATCCGCGGCGGTTGATTCATCGGTCGACGAAGCGTTTTCAAATGGGTTATGAACATTGGCAAAGAGGCGGTCAGTATTCACACGATTGTGGCTGTTGGAACTTTCAATCGCAACCTGTGTTTCGTCTGATTCCAGGAGTGTGCTCGAGTTCTTATCGAGCACGTCACCGGATTTTGGAGTGTCGCTCAGTTTTTCTAACTTTAATGCCGGAGCCAACGTAACTGCGGTGTCGCTGGTTGCGGCACTTTGCTGAGCTTCTCCAATCGTTGTGAAACTGAAGGCCAACGTTAGAATTCCGATATATCGGGGTAGGTTCATAAAACAGTCTTCTTTCTGATCAATTCGATCGTTGAGTGCTGAACGGCTTACTACCATCAATATGGCACCGTTCCTGATAAGAGCATCCCCGATTCTAGGTAGGGGTGATGATGTGCGTAACTGTCAGTATTAACAGGCGTCTGAAGATCGTCAGAGCTAACTTTCAGGTTTTTCCGGGCTTGTTTGTCTTATTCGCAGCGAAACTTGAGATGGGCAGACGCCCATAGCGCTAGCATCTCTACTTGTGGCGACTGCTGACAGGATGAGGAACTTTGGACGTGCGAATCGTCACTCAGAGGAGACATGTTTATAGGGTCAGAATTTCACCCGGGTACTGCTTCTTTCGGGGGAACGGACGAATTCTTGAGCTGGGTACGACAGAGTGTCCGCTCCTCCGAACGAAGCTGGAGTTGGCAAGGTTTGCGGCAATGAAATGTTGCCCCCCTGGCAACGCAGTGCTGTAAGGGTTTGATACTAGTCAGTTCGGCACCAATCCCTGGTTCACGGCCTAACAATGCCGGCCACGTCTAACAGCCCGTACGAGTTGAACCAAGCAAAATCATCCGACTATGGAACCAACGGGATTCCCTTCGCAAGGTCATAGCGAATTGCCGCACGAATCTTGTTCTCGATTTGGAGATAGCGCGCGACTTTCTTAGCCGGCATTACGTTTCCGAGTTTGGCAGCGTATGACTTCCGCAGCGTGATTTCGTCCTGGTCAATAGCAAGAGCCTCACGGGTCAACTGTATTGCCTGTTCATCTGTCAGTGTCTTTTTGTTGTAAGCATCTGCGTACGCAAGAATCGTTTTGCCCAGACGATCGTTAAGACCTTGAAGCTCCTTTTGATAGTCGTCGTACATTGGCCAGAAGGCTTTGGCCTCGGGTTCTGTCAGATCCATATTTGCAGCGACGACAAGTTTTTTATCGGCCTTCACTTTGTCCAACAGGATCTGCATGTTGGTATCTGTCGCCTGGTCTTGGGCGAATATGGGCGCTGCTGTCAGTGCAACCAGACAAAACATCATGATCTTAAGGATTTTCATTTTTGCTCTCCTGATTTGAATTGACGGGTCGTCGAATTTATACGTGGAGATCAAGCGGCTGGAACTGTCAAAAGTTACAGCCGCCTCTGTGAGTTCAGACGAGCCATGCGGCGCTATTTAGTTACTTCGATAGTTACTTTATTGAGCGTGCCTTTGAACTTCGGTGAACCACCGTAGTCTGTTACTGGCGTTCCTTCATCTGTGCCAACATCAGCAAGGTCATCTACCGAGAATATTCCGGGTTGCGTTTTCCCGATCCGGCCTTCTCCAACCTTGTTTCCATCAACACTCATCGTCCCCGTTCCTCCCGCTCCTAAACCACCATCGGATTTAAAGTTATAAACGACGGTGTGTTTGCCTGGAGATAGGCCGCTCGACGCAGCCACTTCAAATTTTTCCAGGCCGAGATAGTTGTACGTGAACGTTGGCCTCCCTTTATTGATGAAGAAGGTGAAGCCGCCAAATCTACCCCCCTGACAAACTATGACACCGTTTCCGTCTGCGCCGACTTCGACGTCAGCGGTCATCGTGTAAGACTTGCCGGGGATGGCAATGAAGATATCGACTCCCATTCCTTTCATTCCCGGACCGAGCGTCACACTGTTTCTGCCTTCCATTACCGTTGGTCTTCCGACGAGTTCTGCGTTGAGCCTTTCCAGTAAGCGGTCGTCGATCGGTAGTACGTGGTATTTCTCTGCCTCTGACATGAAAAGCGCCTGGAGTTCTTTCAGTTTTTCCGGGTTTTGGGCCGCGACATTTGTCGACAAACTGAAATCGTTCGCTGAGTTGTAGAGATCCCATGGATCATCCTGAAGGCTTTGTGATGGTTTTGGCTGCCAGGCTGGCCTATGGATTGTTCGTGCATACCAACCGTCGCTATAGACCGCGCGGTTACCAAACATCTCGAAGTACTGCACCGTGTGTGTTTCCTTGGCATTGGGATCCGCAAACGTGTAAACAAGACTCTTGCCTTCGATCGGATCCTGCTGAATGCCATTGACGGTCTTCGGCGCCGGAACACTGGATGCCTCGAATACGGTCGGAGCAATATCAATAACGTGCCCAAACTGCGAACGCTGCTCACCCTTGGCTTTAATTACCTTCGGCCAGGAGATGACCATGCCGTTGCGTGTACCACCGAAGTCTGAGGCAACCTGCTTGGTGTAAGAGAATGGAGTATCCATCGCCACGGCCCAGCCGGCAGCATAATGCGGATATGTGCTTGGGCCGCCCCATTCGTCGTAGTGCTTCAGCATCTCTGGGACACCTTCGGCGGCACCGTTGAAAAAGGACATTTCATTGAAACACCCGTTCATTTGTCCTTCGGCGCTCGCACCGTTGTCGCCGACGATGTAGATGAACAACGTATTGTCTAGCTGCCCTACGTCTTGGACGGCCTGATACAGCCTGCCAATTTCATTGTCAGTATGCTCTGCAAAACCCGCATAGGTTTCCATCTGACGAGCAAACAACTTCTTCTCATCAGCCGAGAGTGCGTCCCAGTCCTTGATGTCTTTGGGTTTTGGAGCGAGTTTAGTGTCCGCTGGAACAATGCCAAGTTTCTTTTGACGTTCGAGCGTTTCCTCTCTGATCTTGTCCCACCCTTGATCGAACTTGCCTTTGTATTTGTCGCGCCAAACAGCCGGCACGTGATGCGGGGCGTGAGTGCCTCCGGGCGCGTAGTACATAAAGAAAGGCTTATCCGGACTCAATGCTTTTTGAAACTTCATCCACGAAATAGCATGGTTAGTCATGTCAGTGGTGAAGTGATAATTCGGGTCTTCAGGCAGTTCGACCTGCGCGGTTCCGTCGTAGACTAACGGCGCGTACTGGTTCGTCTCTCCACCAATAAATCCGTAGAAGTTTTCAAAACCCGAATGTGTGGGCCAGCGATCGTATGGTCCGGCGGAAGAGATTTCCCAGGGCGGTGTCTCGTGGTACTTGCCGAATGCTGCCGTGCTGAAACCGTTCTGTCTCAGGACTTCAGCCATCGGTGTTATCGACTGGGGTCTTATCCCGTTGTTGCCGGGAAATGCAGTCGCGGTTTCCATGATCGATCCAGCGTTATTGCTGTGATGGTTGTAACCCGTCAGCAATGCGACGCGCGTCGGTGAACATAACGATGTTGTATGAAAGCGGTTGTATTTGAGTCCGGTCGCAGCGATCTTTTCTAAATTAGGCATGTTGATCGGTCCGCCAAAGGTACTAGACGCACCGAAACCAATGTCGTCGATCAAAACAACCACTACATTCGGAGCTCCCTGAGGTGCTTTTACCTCCCAGCGAGGCGGTGCTTTTGCATTGCGAGCATCGAGCTCTTTGTAAATCTGTCGAGCCGGTTCCTTGATCGGTAGAGACGTACGGTCTAATGCGTCGGATGCAGTATTCGATGACGTTGTTCCTTCGTTACCCTGTTGTGTACAGGCGAAGGCAAACACTGTCATGGCGATAAGGACCAACACTGCGACCTGAGTAGCATTTCTGGACGACATTTAGTCTCCTTAGTTAGTAGTTAATTGTGCTGCTGAAAAATATTGCGGCTTTAGAACTGGTTGGCGTGCATTTTGGCTTAGATAGTAAGATCCTAGTACCTGTCAAAAGTAACAGGATGAGAATGTGTTAGAGGCTTTTGGGTTTTACAGCTGATGCTGCGATCTCTCCCTTGAAATATCCGTTAGAAAAGTTTCAGATCAGGAAGGAGATCTGTCCTCGCACAGCTACACCTTACACGCTGCCCTCAGTAACAGGGTTCTCTTCCCTTACCTGACAAATATCGAAATAGTCGGCTCACCGCACCCTGAAAATGCTCGTCTTGATCGCAAAACTCTGCGTGCGGTACGGGCCCACACCAACCTCAAATTTGATCCACACACCACGCCTTTTAGTTATGCGACCTAACAGGAAGCCGGTTTTAAGCCCGGTGTGCGCATCGGCGTTCCAATTTGTTTGCGTCTCCGCATCCATTTGTATCCAGTAGGGCTTGTTCTTTAATCGCCACACCAGCAAAGGCGTGATGGTCATGTAATGCAGATCTGGTCGGTCGCCAGCGCCTGCAACCGAAAAATAATCTTGCACCTTGATCAAGAAGAATCCGCGTTTTGGAATAAACCGGACAGGAGCGATTACGGGAGCGATTGTTAACTTCCCTGTTCCGAGTCTCGGGCTCGTAGCGGTTGGTAAGAAGACGCCGGAACCTGCCGCCCAAACAAATTTTCCCCTGCGGTAGGGCAGCACGAACGCTTGCGCATAGATGTCCCCTAAGCCTGCACTCGTTCCATCTCGACGATGCGCTACGACGAATGGAATATCTAAGCGAGTAAGAACTCCACTTTTCCCAAGCGGTCGTGGACGTTCCTTAAAAACAGCGCGATCCACCCGAAACAGAAAAGCGTTGTTCCAAGCTTGGCCGGGAAGGTTGTAATACTCTTCTCGTAAACTCCAGATCACGGGCCTTGTAGGATCGGAATCATCACCCGCAGTAGGCGGTGGCGCAATCGTAGGTGAACCTGCCTGAGCAACTGCCACCAGGCACCAGAAAAGAATCACCATCACTGCTCTTAGGGAAGTTTTGTCGAAGGGGGTCGTCATTCAGTCGGATTCAAAAGGACCGGAGCAAAACATGCGCGGATCATCTCACTTGGGGAAAAGTGCGGTAACTACAATTCGCAGTCCACACCCGTGAGGTCCGCCAACCGGCGCGGTGGCCCAACATCTCAATCCACCACCAAAGCTCACCGGCTGTTTGCCGAATCTGACGAGCTTGGAAATGGAGAGATGGATTGGTACGGCCCAACTGTTACTCGCCCAGTCGTATGTGGATTCGGTGTTTATGCTGTAGGTCCACGCATCCCTGGTGTTGTAGGACAAGAATGGTTGAAGAAAGGTTGAGTTCACTTCCGAACGACTCGACTTCCCTGCTACTGACCAGATGTGATTAGCGAGTACTCCGTAGGTCCATCCATTCATCTGTTTCAGGGCCAGCGCAGTGGGACCAAGCCCTAACTTCTTCGTACCAAGTGCATCATTCGTCGCAGTTGGAATCAACACAACCGGGCCGACTGCCCAAATCAGTGGCTCTGTCTTACTAGGCGAGAAGAAGAAACTCTGGACAGTATCTCCGAGGCCAGTCTGACTCGAGCCTGGGCCAGTTAGATTACCCTGATGAATAATCGGAACAATCGTGCGAGAAATGAGATTCCATTGATCACTGAGTTTGATCGGAATTACTGGCTGAACATTAAGCGTGTAGCGCCATCCCGAGCCTGTACCCATTTTAAAGTCGAAATTGCTTTGCATTGGAAAACTGATCAACGAGGCAACGGGATTAGATAGTTTCTTCGCCAACTCCGCTTGGTCGCCACCATTAGCCGCTCCTTGAACAGAGGCGGGGCCGGATTCGACCGCTTCACTCTTCTGAACACTTTCACCTCGAAAACCGAAGGTCGAAGTCGAAGGTCCCTGTCCCATGGCCGGGTATGTACACTTCTTTAGTGCTTTAGAAGTTTGCTTGTGAAAAAGGTCGACGTTGGCTCTGTTGGCCTGCCTGTTTGTTTGCGCTGGCAAAGCGCGGGACACTATACGCTTGGCATCGAAGAAACAAAGATCTTTTTCAGGTGGGACAAAAAGGAAATCTTGTTGCGCGATAGCAGTCATTCCGATCAGGGCTGTTAAGATCATTACGCTTTGCACCGTCACAATCAGCCTGAGGCATTTTGTTTTCATGGGTTAATCCTTGTATTTCGATAAGAAAAAGCGCCAATTTAAATATTTTGGGTCATTCGCCCAGACTTCTTCGAATCTAAGTCTACGGTGGTCAAAGAAGCCACGTAACTGTTAACTCTGACAGGAGAGCCGACTTAACCTGTATTAATTGACAGTGGTTGTTGACTAGACGATATCTAAACTTTGAGGAGAAGCTTCCGAGATTGCCTGGAGTCCAGCATTCTCATAAAGGAGACTACGATGAGCCAGGATAAACATTCAGGGTCTGATGCCGATACCCTTGAGCTTTCGAGTAAAGATCTAAAAACGGGCCCGCCCTCCTCAAACGTTAATGTTGAAATTGCAGGCGCGACTCACTGCGGACACGTTCGCCGTAACAATGAAGATCATTTCCTCGCGGCCCGCTTTCAACGGTCCCTGGATATCCTGTGCACTAATCTTGAAGACAACTCTACCGAAGAGAGTTTTGAGGAAATCGGTTATGGCCTGTTAGTCGCGGATGGAATGGGTGGCATGGCCGCCGGAGAAGTTGCCAGCCGAATGGCGCTTTGCAAACTAGTTGAGCTCGTAGTGAACGCTCCTGATTGGATTATGAAGTTCAATCGGCAACAGGACGAAAACAATATGATGGAACGAATAACCGAACGGTTCCGTCAGGTCAACGAAGCATTGAGAGATGAAGCTGCACACGACAGATCGCTGTCAGGCATGGGCACGACGTTGACGGTTGGCGTTAGTCTAGGTTCCATACTTTTGATTGGTCATATTGGCGATTCACGAGCTTACGTGCTGCGAGGTAATGAACTACGTCAGCTGACTTATGACCATAACCTGGCCCAGGCATTAGCCGATGCCGGGAACGCGGATCCTGATGACCCAGCCAGACATGTCCTTCATAACGTTCTCACCGCAGCGCTTGGTACATCTTCTAAGCGGGCTGATCCGCAGGTGCTACGTTTCCAGCTGTCTCCCGGTGATCAGGTCATGCTCTGCACTGATGGTTTAACTGAAATGGTATCCAGTGAAACAATCGCCGTCGTTTTAAGCGAGGCACCTTCATCGAAAGCGGCCTGTGATTCGTTAATTGACCTCGCCCTGGCCGCCGGCGGCCTGGACAATGTCACAGTTCTTTTGGCTCGCTACCAGTTTCCCGAAGCTAAGTAGTCCACAGTTGGGTTGAGTTGAGTGAGTCGAACCTCTTACCAAAGAACCACTCCTAACAAGAACCGCAAGAGTCCAGCGCCTATGATGACCCAGAAAGGATTGGGTCGAAAACGAACCAGCACAACTCCCGAAGCCAGGGCCAATATGAGTCCAATCCACGTGTGAATTCCCGTCCTTCCAAATGTGATCGCTGCAGCGATGAGCAAACCTGATACGGCTGGTGTCACACCTCGCAAAAATGATTGAACTATCTGGTTGTCTCGAAAGCGCCGCAGACTGGTACCTGCGGCTATCGTCATAAGAAACGAAGGCAAAAAGATGCTGACAGTTGCAACTAACGCCCCGAGTGTCCCCGCCACGCGGTAACCTATGAAAGTAGCTGAGACTAACACGGGTCCAGGAGTGATCTGTCCAAGAGCTGTCGCGTCTGTAAACTCCTGGTGCGTGAGCCAGTGATGATTGTTTACCGCTTCTGCCTCTATCAATGGAATCATCACAAAGCCGCCGCCGAAGGTGATAGATCCAATCCTCATAAAAACGGCGCAGATAGTAAGAAGCAATCCAAACTTCACCAACAACGGAACCGCAATTCCTAAAGGAGCGATTGAAAGCATCCGATCTTTTAGAGTTGACGACACTGCGTCTGGTTCATCAGTTTCACCCGTCGGATCTTGATCGACTTCTTGCGACGTTCGATCCGAGACGAGTGAGCGAAGCAGGTATTCGCGCAGTGTTTCCTTGCTTCCATCAGCACCGCGCTTCCGTCTCCTGGAACTTAGGCGTGAGACGATTCGTCGTCGTCGCCTTGATGATGCCGTGCGCATGCGGTGCCACACCTGTAAAGGTTTTTCGGCAAACGAATCAACAAAGACACCAAACAACCCCGCAGCCAGAACCACCTCGATTACAGTTGCGCCAACCAAAACAACTGTCACACATGCCAACACACCGACCACCCACTGCCAGCGATGTTGCAACGTGCTCTTACTCATTCGCCACGCGGTTACAATAATGAGTGCGACCACCGCTGCATTGAGTCCGTGGAAGAGTCGTTCAGTGTCTGGCAGGTAACGGAGATGGCGATAGAGGATCGCTAGCACGATCATCAGCAGCGTGGATGGCAAAATAAATCCGGCCAAAGCGACACCGGCGCCCCGCCAACCACGAAGTTTCAAGCCAACGTAAGTTGCGACATTCCCGGCCGATGTTCCCGGTAGACTCTGGGCCAGCGCGAACCCTTCAGCGAATTCAAAGTCGCTAAGCCAGTAACGCTTCTGAACGATCACGGTCCGGATCTGCGCGATAACTGCTAGACCTCCGCCAAATCCAACCAAGCCTATTTTTAGAAAAGATAAGAAGAGTCCGCCCAGGGTAGCGGTGCGTGAGATCCGTTTTATTTCCTTGCGGCCATAACGAGCGCGCACACGCATCTTGCGTGCGCGTTGTTTGATTCTATTTACCCGTTGTTCCGACTGCGATGACACTTTCGATTGAGTCTATCACACGGATTCAGGAGTAATCGTGTGATCAGGATCTCCTGCTTCAACTGCAGCTTGAGCATGAGCACGTACGATGTCGCTCATAGTTAGCAGACCGATTAGTCTGTTTCCATCCTTGGGATCGATTACCGCAAGTTGCCGCACATCTGATTTGTCCATACGAACCATTGCGCGCACAAGTGGGTACTCAGGAAGGACGTGGGGTCTGTTGTCTACGTGCAATCCTACTTGCTCTGAACCGGAGTTCCCGGCGACAAGACGACGTAAGCGTACTTCAGTGATCATTCCTATCACCTTGTCGCCATCCACAACGGGGTATGTTGAATGCGGCAGGTTGCCGATCTGTTTGATAGCTTCGGAGACAGTGACGCTCGCCGGAATCGTAGAAGGATTAGTGCTCATCGCATCAGCTACTTTCAGCTCCTCAAGAGCGTGGGCCACACGACCACCCCGGCGAGGAAGGTGAATCCCATCTTGTTCTAACAAGGCTTCGTATATGGGAGTGGGTTGGACGCGGCGCGCTAGAGCGTACGCCGTCATGTTTGAAATCATCAACGGTAAGATGAGATCGTAACTCCCGGTCATCTCAAAAATGATCAGCACGGATGTGATCGGTGCGCGAATGATTCCGGCAAACACGGCACCCATTCCCACTAAAGCAAATGAACCCAATTCGTTTCCTGCGTGATGGAACAGTGCCGTATCGAGGTAACCAAAAACGCCTCCGAGTGTTCCCCCTATAAACAATGCTGGTGCAAAGATTCCTCCTGCGCCACCGCTTGCATAAGAGAAGAGCGTCGCGACTAACTTAAAGACACAAAGAAGGAGAAGTGCCCGAAACGCCAAGTTGCCGGCCAAAGCCAGCGACAAGGTGCCATATCCGCCTCCAGTGACGCCGTTGATACCCAGCCAATAGATCGCGATAACAGCGAGTCCACCCGTCACCAGTCCGCCGACACCGGGTTTCACCCAAGCAGGTAGTAGCGTTATTTGGAGGAACCATCGACGCAATCCTAGTAGCGACTCGGTGAACGCCAGGGAAACGATTGCAGCCGCTACTCCGAGTGCGGCATAGAAAAGAAGAGAGGAGAAATGTTCAAGACCGTAATGTTTGGAGATCGTAAAGACTGGATGCTCACCGAGAACTGCACGCTCAATTCCCGCGGCAATCGCGGCAGCAACAACAATCCACGCCAGCACTGCCTGATCGAGATCGCCGACTACTTCCTCAATCGTGAAAGTTACTGCTGCAATTGGCGCATTGAATGCCGCAGCGATACCAGCTGCAGCACCGACAGGCAACAGTCGTTTAAGGTTCTCGCGCGAGAGTGCAGCAGAACGACCAAGAGTGCTTGCAACGCCGGCGCAGATCTGAACAGTCGGTCCTTCACGTCCGAGCGAAGAACCGGTACCGATTTGCAAGACGCCGACCAAAAACTTACCCAGGGCTTCGCGAAAAGGAACGCGCCCACCTTTGATAGCGTACGCCACCTTCACCTGAGGAATGCCGCTCCCTCCCGCACCGGGAAACACATACCTCAAAAGCGCACCGCTTAGCAGTCCACCTACCGTCGGAGTGATCATTGTCCACCAAATCCAGGACTTGCCACTCGCTTTCATCGCCCTGTCAATAAGTCGCGTTTCCGCCCCGATGATTGATAAGTGAAACAAGACTGCGGCGAGTCCACATGACGCTCCTGCGATTAACGTCAGCGCAAAAACGCGGTGAGTTTCAGATGGAACTAGCTTGAGGAACAAGCGCAGTAGGGTCGCGTTTATGCGTCGCCAACTCAGACTTAACCTCTGCGCAAGCACCAGTAGTTTCATTTAGACCCTAGGGTTCGGATTTATTCGAATATAGCAAAACTCTGTAGGAACGCATGAATAGTTTGGAAAACATTTGCCTGTTAGTTATCAACACCCAAAGTGTTCTAGAATGAAACTCATCAAGCTTTACATCTTTAACCCCTTCTTGAAGCACTCCTAATTCAGTGACCGAAACACTATCTCCCAACACGACGCTTGCACACTACACGATCATCTCAAAGCTCGGCGCAGGTGGAATGGGTGAGGTTTATCTCGCCGAAGATAGTCGGCTCGCGCGAAAAATTGCGCTGAAGGTTCTTCCGGAAAGTATTGCCGGCGATCACGATCGACTGTTGAGGTTCGAGCGCGAAGCGCAGGCCGCGTCTGCATTAAATCATCCGAACATAGTGACAGTGCATGAATTTGGGGAGGACCGTGGGCTTCATTTCCTCGCGTCTGAATTTGTTGATGGCAAAACTCTGCGCGAACTGATTGATGCCGGCAGCATCCATCTTTCGTTAGCGCTTGATCTGACGATCCAGGTTGCCTCTGCGCTACGTGCAGCACATGCCGCCGGAATTATCCACCGTGACATCAAACCCGAAAATGTGATGGTTCGCGCAGATGGTTACGTCAAAGTGTTGGACTTCGGTCTGGCGAAAATCTCAGAGCAGTTTTCACCCGGCAACGCGGGTTCTGATCGGGAAGACACAACACGTATCAAACTACTTACGCAGGCTGGAATGGTGTTGGGAACCGCACCGTATATGTCTCCTGAGCAGATTCGTGGAAAAGCGGTTGACTCCCGCACCGACATTTTCAGTATCGGTGTCATGTTGTATGAACTGCTGACGGGACGGCGGCCGTTTACTGGCGAGACTATGAGTCACACGGTCGTAGCCATCCTTGAGAAGAACCCGCCTCCGATTTCCGCTACCGGAGTTCGTGTCCCAGCCGAACTCGAAAGAATCACATTGCGCGCGCTAGCAAAACAAGTCGAGCATCGCTACCAAACCAGCGCTGAACTAATCAACGATCTGAAAGCATTGCGAAAGCGTCTTGAGTTCGAAGACGAACTCCAACGATCGTCCTCGTCAAGTATTGTGGCCGATGCCTCCACACAGATTTTTCGTGCAAAGACATCCGAACCCATCGCCATGGGCAACACGATCGCAGTACTGCCGTTTCTGAATATCAGTCGTAACGAGGACGGTGATTACTTGTCAGACGGACTCGCGGAAGAGCTTCTAAATGTTCTGTCTAAGATTCGAGGACTTAGAGTCGCCGCAAGGACCTCGGCCTTTTCATTCAAGGGGAAGCAAACAACGATCGCGGAAATAGGGCTGGCATTGAATGTTGCATCGGTGCTTGAGGGCAGTATTCGTATGGCGGGCAATCGGGTCCGTATCGCCGTACAACTCATTAAGGTTGCCGATGGATATCAACTGTGGTCCGAAACTTACGATCGAACAATGGACGATATCTTTGCGGTCCAGGACGACATTGCCGGGTCGGTAGTAAAGGAGCTGAGGGCGCGACTCCTTGGAGAAAAACCCGGTACAGATGCGACAGGCAAAGTTAACTCTGAAGTGGCAGCTGCGGTAAGAGGACGCGCCGCCAACCCCGAAGCGCAACGACTCATGCTCCTCGGCCGTTACTTTTTGGATCGAACGACACGAGAGGACACGACCAAGGCTATTACCTTTTTCCGGGAGGCTTTGGATCTCGATCCACAGTTTTCTCTCTGCTGGGCGGAGTTGGGACGTGCTTACTCAATTGAGGCTGGCAGAGGATGGGAACCAGTTGGGCCAGGTTTCGATCGTTCTCGTGAAGCGACACAAAGAGCATTAGAGCTTGAGCCAAACCTTGCCGAGGCTCACGCGCAACTCGGTAGAATTCAATTGGCCCACGATTGGAACTTCAGTGATGCGCAGTTGTCGTATCGGCGCGCCTTGGATCTTGCTCCAGGAAGTTCTTCAGTTCTCGATGGAGCCGGTGTACTGGCCTATAAACTTGGACGATTCGAAGAAGCTCTCGAGCTAAGTCGTCGTGTGCTGGTACAGGATCCATTGAGTGCTGCTTTCTGGCACAACCTGGGCTTGACCGCTCATGCGGCCGGCAACCTTCGCGAGTCTGAGCAATCCTTCCGCAGGGCATTGGAACTTGTGCCGCAGCGGTTTGTCTCTAACTCATTACTTGCGCTTGTACTACTGGATCAGGGTCGCTTCGAAGATGCGCTCGCACAGGCTATGCTCGAGCCAGATGAATTCTGGAAGCTCTGGTCGCTCGCGATTATCTACAATTCTTCAAAACAAAAGGCTGACTCTGACGAAGCACTTGGACAATTAACTGAAGAGCATGCTGATGGCAACGCTTATCAGATCGCAGAGATTCACTCAATGCGTGGAGAGCAAGATCATGCGTTTGAATGGTTGGAGCGCGCGTTTGCCGAGCGAGATGCGGGAGTGACTCATCTCAAAGTGAATCCGCGGTTTCGGTCTCTCCATGATGATTCGCGATGGCCGGTGCTGCTAGAAAAGGTAGGGTTCGTCGATTGAACATTCCGTGCGAGATTTGCCCCCTGGAACTTTGGTCCCTTCCTTAACTCCAGGTTCGCGCTGAGGTATCCAAATGCAAAAAGTACTTATCATCGACGACGATCCTTCAGCGGCACACCTAATCCAGGAATATCTACAACTCCCTGACTGCGAAATCGAAGTTGCCGACGGCAATGCTAGTGCTCTCCATCAACTGCGCTCGAGCGCATTCGAGATAGTTCTGACGAGCCCCAGGAGCACTATTAGAGAAGACCTCTCACTAGTTAGCGAGATTGAAGGGATCAGACCTGGTGTCAGGATGATTGTATTGGCGCCAGAGGCAACTCCCGACGATGTAATCGCTGCACTGCGCGCCCGAGTGTTCGCGTGCTTCAGTAGTCCGTTCGAGAACGCTGAGGTAGCTGCCATGATTATGCGGGCGTTACAGGCAGGCGACTGGCGCAAGTGCATCGAAGTTCGTTCTGCTCAGCCAAACTGGATTGCGCTTCGAGTTACATGTCAAATGTTGACCGCGGAACGTCTCGTACGTTTCACGACGGAATTGAATTCAGCGCTACCGGATCCCGATCGAACGGCACTGCTCACTGCCTTTCGAGAAATCCTTTTGAACGCAATGGAACACGGCGCGGGATTTGATCCCGAAAAGGTGGTAGAGGTGTCGGCCGTTAGAACCGAACGCGCGATCGTTTATCACTTTCGTGACCCTGGCCCCGGCTTCAAGCTCGGGGACTTGCCCCACTCAGCTTTGTCCAATCCTCCGGAAGATCCGCTAAGACATATTGAATATCGAATTGCCCAGGGAATGAGACCAGGTGGTTTCGGTGTTCTTCTGGCGCAGCAACTCGTGGATGAAATGATCTTCAATGAATTTGGCAACGAAGTCTTGCTGATCAAGCATGTCTATTGAGAGTGAGGTGTGACTGTCGTAGAAAAGGATTCGAGCCATCCACCTTTGAATCCAGCTCGCTGCAGTCCAGTAACGATTGCCGGACAACGGCGCATAATGTTCCAGAGCAGGCCTGTCCGATAGTTTTCAATCATTAACACGACTGGACCTTGATCGACACCGAAGTGATATGGCGTGACCCAAAAATCAGTTGGCCCATTCTGAACGACGAAAGATTGATTGAACGACGGCTTGAAACCATATTTCCTCGTCATTCCCAGATCCATTCGCGCAAAATGCCTAATCGTGGGCATTACGATTTCAGGAGCAAAGGGCAAAGAAGCAACGACAACCCAAGGCGCGACGGTACCGTCATCGGGACCGAATGGAGCGCCTCGAGCGATATAGTCAAAAAACTCGCGATTGTCGCCGTTGACCGCACCCTTTACCCAGCCAGGCCCGTCGCATGCGGTAAACCCCCAACAGTGTTCTCCGTACCCCACGAAATTCATGGGATTGCGAATCGCGTATTCACGCTGAACCAACGTTGCCTGCCGGCTATTCTCGAAATAGTCACTGCCATGCTCTCGCATGAATTCGTCGCGAATCTCACGAAAGTCGATCCACATATGCGAAAGTTGGTGCGTGAAGAGTGGCCCTGAGTAGAGCAATTCACGATCGTAGATTTTCTTCCACTCGTAAGTCGCGCAATAGGAGTGATAACTCTCGCTGGGCAACGGATGCGTTGGTGAACCAAGTCCCAGGATGTAAAGAAGCAAACCTTCGTCGTAACCTTGGTACCGATGTGGAATGAATCCATTTTCCGGTCGCCAGCCATGGGTTAGAGTTGGTCCACCGTTTCGAGCCCAATTCCAGTCAACCCGAAGGTACAACTCATCAGCCAAGGTTCTGATCTCGACTTCGTCACGAGTGTCGCGGTCAAAATAGCTGCCCACAGTCAAGGCACCTGCGAAGAGAAAGGCCGAGTCGATCGTGGAAAGCTCGCACTGCCAAACTCGCCGGCCAGTTTCGATATCGAGGAAATGGTAGAAGAAGCCTTTATAACCGGAAGCATCCGGCTGGGGACCCTGCGGGCATTCGAGCAAGTAACGTAGTTTCTTCCGTGTGATCTTGGCTGCGAAATCTCGGAACACGACCCCGCGCTCAACGACTACCGGAATGGTTGCCAACGCCATTCCAACAGCGGCGATACTGGCCGGAGCGGTGGGATCAGTCTTGTCGCGAACGAGTCCATTGTCGGGGTTGGTTTCATGCAGGTAATACAGAACGCTCGTGAACTGCAGGAGGCCGAGTTCTTGCTCGGTCAGCACTCCATTTAGATCGCTTTCAGTACCGTGAGTGGCCCACATTTGTAGCTTTCTCTCGTCAGCCTGGTTGCACGAATGTCGTGATTCTTTGTGTCGTCTGTTAGCGAGACATTATGGCTCGACTAGCCACCGAAGCATCTGCTCCCGAGAGCGGCTCGAGACATGCCCCTCAGTCGCCATCATTTTTTACCACTCATCGTCGAGCCGCTTCCGCCAGTATTCGCGCCGCCTTTCGATATCCTTATCGACAATGTCGTCTGCGTCATCTTCGTCGTCCGCGTCCTCTTTGGCGTCTTTGCTGTCTTTGGCCTCAGCGTCGTCTTTGTCCTCTCCGGTTTGACGATCGAGATACTCCTGTCGGCGATCGAGCCGACGCTCGATGCGCCTGGACCAGTATTCCTCTTCATCGTCAACCTGGGCTTTTGTGGACACACGCACACGGGCCAGGATCGGAATTGCGATTGCTGCCACGCAAATGGTCAGAACAATGCGCCAAAACGACAATTGTTTCTTAATAAATCTCATTTCGGCCCTCCTTTATTTGATCGGTTTGATCGATTTGAAAAAGGCCTCGATGTTCGCCTTTTCGGCCTTCTGCCCTGCTGAGTCTGTCATACATACTGCGATACCGACCCTGCCGGACCCAGTTTCGAAGAGAACGACCTGGGCATCGAACACTTGTGATTTTCCGTCCTGCATTTTCATAGTCCCGGTGTGCTGCGAGAACTTGGCTTTCATTCCATTGACCTCACCGATGTAGGCCGGTTTTGTTTCCTTCGCATCGGTGATCAGCGTTCTTGCTGTGGCCTGGACATATTTATAGGCCTGGTCAACTGTCTTCACATCTTTAACGACCCAAACCCCGAACCAAACCAATCCGTTCGGTGCCGTGCCGGAGATGCGCTTGGAAGCCGGATTTCTCGGGTTTGGTCTTGACTCAAACTTCCATCCGTCCGGCATACGTACCGTGAACAGCGGAGTATCGTTGAGGCTGTAAGCGACCGTCTGGCCAGTTGCCGGCTGCACTGCCAACAAACCTAACACTAGAAAAAATAGAAACTTGATCTTCATCGTTGTCCTCCTTTTGCATTATTGCTTCGCTATTTCTGCCGTCTTCAAACTTTCTTAACGCCGCCACGAACTTGTTCAGCGAGGAGCCATAGTTTTCGATTTCGCACCAAAGTTACCTGCGCGTATTCAGGGATCAGACGCATTGGTCCTTCGGCAGAAACAGACATCTGTTGTCGCTTCCGAGTGCTCCGGGCGGCGAAATCTCGAGCCGAGATTTTTTGATAGTAAGGCCCGGTTAACTCACGATGATTTATCCAGGTGATCTCGTGGAGACTCCGCCGTCGCGTCGCCTGACGAGACAGATCTCCATTGTCATGAAATCATCTAAGCTAAGCGGGCAGTTAAACTCCTAACGCGGGGCTGAGGTTAAGGAGCCGAAAGACTAAAGGACGTCAAAATGCAGGAACGATATGATCGTTATGATTCAAGCGATCTCAGGTTCAACAGGAGGAGATTCAAATCGTTGATTTGCTTTTATGCGCCGCCAGTCTACTCCCGGCACGACCACGGTTTCAAGGAATCGCCTCTCTTTTGCGGGCGCCAACAATTCAAGCAATGCTTGTCATGCACTGATCGATCGGGCTGAAGTTCAGTTCCATTCCAGTTCGCACTTATGAAGGCTCGAAGTGTTTTCCGGATTAGAACTGTACGCCTCAACCACTTCATGGGCCCTGATACGAAACAGACCGGGTCAAATACCTGAAAACCAGAGACATCGCCTTTCCTCGAGAAGCTCTAGGAAGTTTCTAGGAACTTTTCTCTTAGGTTTCTTAGGACTTTTTAAAGCCGCTGGTGTTAGCTTCGCCTTGAAAAAGGCTCTCACTGAATTCACCCCCCTTCTCAATTAAGCTTTTATCAATTCGGACGTATGTTTTATGCGAGTTCCGTACAGCGCTTCTCACCACAACAACCTAAATCAGTTTCTCTTTTTGATGACACTCCTGCTGATCAGCTTCGCGTTTCTGGGGGCGAAGCAGCTTGAACCCAAAACGAGTGCTCGCGAAAAGGAAAGTGTGCCGCCTCCGCTACAAGCGGGACGTATCTTCATTGTGAACACCTCGAACAACGGGGTCGACGTCAATCCCGGTGATGGATTATGCGACACCGACATTAATACTCCCGGCGAACAGTGCTCGCTACGCGCGGCCATCATCGAGGCAAATGCCTCACCCGGCGACGATGCGATCCGTTTTGAGCTTCCGCCGAGCGATCCTGGCTGTCAGATGATCTCAAACCAGTGCTTGATTCGGTTTTCAAATGCGCTGCCAGACATCAGCTCCAACATCGAGTTTGACGGACCCGGCGCTAAACTTCTTCAGATACTCCCGAGCAACGTGCGGGGTTTCAGAATCACTTCGTTCGGTACAGTCACCTTTTCCGGCCTGACGATCAACGGAGGAGTCGCTGCCGGCACCGGTGTCGGAGGTAACGTTCTGAACCTAAATGGCGGCACCGTGAACATAATCAATTGCGAGATCTTCCAGGGCATCGCGAATGCCGGCGGGCTGATCTATAACAACAGCAACGGAACGGTGAATATCACCAACTCTCGCCTCCAGGGAGGTATAGCCAACAACATCGGCGGTGCCGGGATCTACAACAATCTCAACGGCACCGTGAACGTCACGAACAGCTCGCTCCTCTTCAACCATGCTTCGGGTACAGGCAACGGCGGCGCCATTTTTAATAACAGCACAGGCGCGGTCAACGTGAGCAATTCCACCATCAGTTCAAATACTGCGAGCTCGGGCGGTGGAATCGCCGGTACTGCTCGCGTGAAGAGCACGATCATTGCCGGAAATACCTCCACCGCTCCAGGTAGTCCTGACGTTAGTGGTGCCTTCAACTCCGCCGGCTTCAATCTGATCGGCAAACGTGATGGGAGCACCGGCTTCACTGCCGCGACCGACCTGACCGGTACAATCGCGGCCCCTGTCGATCCGCGCTTCGGCGGTACCGACACTAGCGGCGCAACGACGGTACTCAGTGTGCTCTGTTCCAGTCCGGCAATTGATAAAGGTAGCAGCGCCAGTCTCACGGGACCGCTGACCACCGATCAGCGGGGTACAGGTTTCCGGCGCACCGTCGATGATCCCAACGTCGCTAACGCTGCAGGTGGTGATGGTACTGACATTGGCGCTTTCGAGCGGCAGAACGGATGCAATCTGACGGTCCACTTCACCGTCAACACAACGAGTGATGCCGACGATGTCAATCCCGGCGATCTCATTTGCGATTCAAACGCCGCCGCGGGCCAGCAGTGCAGTCTGCGGGCCGCACTAAAAGAATTGAACCTGACAGGTGATGGCACCGCGATAGCGGCTACGATTAACTTCGCGATTCCCACGAGCGATCCCGGATTCGATCCGGCAACCGGACGGTTCACTATTACCCTCGGTCAGGAACTGTCGGGTCTGGTCACGCCGAGTCTCCAGATCAATGGTCCGGGCGCAAACATACTCACGATTCATGACACGGCTGCTTCCAATATCTTCAGTTTAGGCACTGACGGTGTGACCGCGACGATCTCCGGAATGACGATGTCCGGCGGGAGGTCAAGCGCGATCGTACTTCAAGCGAACTCTACGCTGAACCTTGCGAATTGTGCTTTGAACGGCAACATCGGAACGAACGGAGGAGCGGTCGAAGAATTTCTCGGTGCAGTTAACATCAGTAACTGCACCTTTAGCGGTAACTCAGCCAGCTCAGGTCCACAAAGCTCAGGCGGCGCCGTTTGGGTAGCTGATGGCAACTTGACGGTGACGAGTTCGACTTTTACGGGCAACTCTTCAGCAAAGGGCGGCGCGGTGTCCGCTACCGGACTTGCCACCAATCTCACGATCATCGGAAGCACCTTCAACGGAAACATCGCGGGAACCGGAGGAGCAATCCAGATCGAAAGCACCGGATCGCCGGTGCTCAATCTGATCGGCAGCACCCTTACAAGTAACACTGCGACATCCGGAGGCGCGCTCCAGGTCGATTCAGGAACCGCAAACATCATCAACAGCACGATCTTTGGCAACACTGCCAGCGGCACCAACAACATGGGCGGCGGAGTGGTTGCAACCATCGGCACCGTCAGCATCAGAAATAGCACCATCGCGAAAAATAGTGCGCGTATCGCAGGCGGAATAATGTCTGGCGTGTCTACGGTTACCGTATTGAGCAGTATTATCGCCGGTAACACCGGCACACATCCGGACGTTTCGGGGTCGATCACATCTAATGGATTCAATTTGGTTGGCGTTAAGGATGACAATCATTCGGTTGATTTCAGCACGCCGACGGATCTCGCCGGTACTGCGGCTCAACCACTCGATCCGAAACTTGATCCGCTTGGGTTGCAGAATAACGGTGGACCAACTCAGACTGTGGCACTCATCTGCGGTAGTCCGGCACTGGACAAGGGCAACAGCAACAGTATTACCGGCCAATTAACGACTGATCAGCGTGGCTCCGGCTTTCCGCGCACGTTCAACGACCCAGTGATAAGCGACGCCACTGGCGGCGATGGCACAGATATCGGTGCCTTCGAGCGACAACAAACCTGTGCGGCGCCCACACCCACTCCGACACCGACGCCAACGCCGACTCCGAATGCAGTGCAATTCAGTTCATCCAACTACAGTGTTCAGGAAGATTGCACGACCCTAACGATAACGGTGAGTCGCATCGGCGATACTTCAGGCAGTGCTTCGGTTGATTACAACACTTCAGATGTCACCGCGACTGAGCGTAAGGACTACATCACCGCGCTCGGCAGACTTTTCTTTGCTCCTGGTGAGACGTCGAAGAGTTTCGGCGTCCTCATCAACGAAGATTCCTTCGTCGAAGGCAACGAAACTCTCAACATTAATCTGAGTAATCCCACAGGAGTAACCCTGGGCGCACCAACCGTGGCGACTGTCACCATCGTCGATGATCCGAGTGAGACGGCTGCGAACCCACTTGATGATCCACAAACTTATGTCTGTCAGCACTATCATGACTTTCTTAACCGGCAACCCGATCCTTCGGGTCTGGCCTTCTGGATTAATGAGATAACTTCCTGCGGCACTGATGCCCAATGCATTGAAATTAAACGCATCAATGTCTCGGCGGCTTTCTATCTCTCCATTGAATTCCAGCAGACCGGTTATCTGGTAGAGAGACTCTATAAGACTGCTTATGGTAATGCTCTCGGAACCTCCACCTTTGGCGGGGCGCATCAACTTCCGGTGCCCGTGGTTCGATTGAATGAGTTTCTCTCCGACACCCAGAGGATTGGTTTGGGGGTGGTAGTCGGACAAGGAAACTGGGAACAGATTCTGGAAAACAACAAGCAGGCTTTTGCAACTGAGTTTGTGCAGCGAACACGGTTCACGACGGCGTTCCCATCTTCGCTGACACCGACGCAGTTTGTGGACACGCTGAACAGCAATGCAGGTAATCCACTATCACCAACGGAACGCGATCAACTCGTGAGTGATCTTACTGGTGGGGTCAAGACGCGAGCCGCGGTCTTGCGGGCGGTCGCTGAAAACGCGGACCTGTTCAATGCCGAATCGAACAGGGCGTTCGTGCTGATGCAGTACTTTGGTTACCTGCGTCGCAATCCCAATGATCCGCAGGACACGGATTACACAGGTTTCGATTTCTGGCTGACGAAGCTTAACCAGTTCAATGGCAACTTCATCGATGCTGAGATGGTTAAAGCTTTCATAACTTCAAGCGAATACCGGCAAAGGTTTGGACCATGATGGACACAGTCATCCTCCAAACATGGAAGTCTCGTCTCTAGACAAATCAATGCCGAACCGCGAAGAACACACAAAGTGATCGTCAACGGACGACCGGGGCTGCGGCTGCTACAGGAAGCAGAGCAAAAACTTTTTTGAAGCCCACCCAGCCAGAGCCGATTTCCACCGGGCCTTCCCAATGCTCCTTTATCCGACCTAAACGATTCGGTGCTGTAGATTGAAAGTAGTGCCGATACCAGATCAGTTTTCCCTCCTGCGTTATGGCCAGGATTACGCCTCCACCGGCGGGAATGATCTGACGGAAATTTTGCCACCCGGTGGCTAGAGTCCGCGCCGGCAAGAAACTCCGTTCACCGGTCGCGTATCCGACTTCATGGTAGTAGACCAAACTTCCATCGGCAGTGATCGCGTAGATGTCTCCTCCTCCATTCGAGAAGACATCCTTGAAATTGTTCCACTGCGCTCCAACCGACTTCGGTCCAGTCCACGTTTGAGATCCACCTCCATCTGCATATCCGCCGTGCTTATACCAGAGGAGGTCGCCGTCATCCTTGATTGCATAAACGATGCCCTCGCCGCCGGAAAATATTTTTTTGAAGGTCCAGCCATGACCGACCTCGACTTGTTGCGGCCAGCTGCGGGAACCGTCGTTGAAACCGTCGTGCCGATACCAGAGTAGTTTTCCGTCTTCGGTAAGTGCGTAGATGCTGTTGCCGCCTGCAGGAATCACGTCTTTAAAATTCCAACCATTGCCAACTTTCTTCGGCCCCTGCCATGGCGACTCACCAGTGTCCTTTCGATACCACAGCATGTCGCCATCGTTCTTGATTGCGTAAACCCACATCGGCTGGTAATTCGCCGGCGACTTGGCGAACGTTCCAATGAACCCAGGTGGCGGAGAATCAACTGACGGATCGGGTTGCGTTGTGAAGGCACCGAGATAGCGATTGATTTCATCCCAGACAGGCGCAATCGGCGCATCTCCGCAACTGGGGGTATCAGCTACCCAACTCCAGTTTGAATAGTCGTCGGGCGCTGGCCCAGGACCAGGCCAGTTCCCACATACCTTGCCCGGGACGCACTTGATCTTGCAGCTCGAGTGAACACCCACGAGCACTGATCCTCGGTTAAGCACTTCCGCGAACGACGGGCCACCGCTATCGCCACCTGCAATGTGTTGGCCCGACGTGCTGGGATACCAATAGCGGTTGCCACTGTCATTATCCGAACTGGTGGTCTTGAAGAATCCTACTCGATACTGCCCGTCCGATTGTGACTTTACGGCCATCGAGTCCGAGCCTTGCGCGAACTGATTGATGCCGCGCCCGAAGACCATAATTGGCACTCCAACTGTGTTGCCGAAATAAGGAAACTGCCCGTCGCGCAAAATATCGCGGTTGTAGTTGGTGGTCGATCCGTGTACTGAAAAAGGCATTGCGACCCGAATGATTGCAACATCGGCTGGCCTAAATGTAATGATCCGCATTGACGTTCGCTCCTGGGCGCTCTTCCAGTTTGCATCTATCGTGACGCTGTCCTCAGGAACTGTAATGAACTGGCCTTTGTTGTTCGGGTCAGGATTATCGACGCAGTGGGCTGCCGTCACTATCCAATTATTTCGCAAGAGCGACCCGCTACAGCCAGTGCTCAAAGTCAGCAGTGCATATTCCTCCTGGCGTTCGGCGCTTACCACGGTGCCACCAACGAGCCCCTGCTGGACCCTCCCTGTATTTTCCTGAGCGCTAGTCATGACAATAAGTGTGACAACGCACGCTAAGATCAGCGAGATTTGAAAGATGCGTCTGACGCGACTGTGCATTTTGGGGTTCATCATCTTTTCCTCATTAAGAGCATTTTCTAAAGTTCTCGAGTCACGCTGTTTTCTGTTGAACACTTCATTACGGCTTGACCGGAGTCAACGCATCGTTCACGCGGCTATGTTTTTTGCGGAGTGGATCATCTGATTGTAAAACCAAGCCGGGCTTCCAGAATTTATGTCCCGTCGCAGTGAAAAAGTTATTGACCGGTTTGGCGCCAAAGAAACTCCAATAGTGATTCTCAGATGTTAGGTACTGCGGGATCGTGTTCACGTCGGGGAAGCTCTCGGCTGCGGTAGGCGATCTGTCCACTTGACTGCCGTGTAGTGCTTGTTTGAGTTGTGCGTTTGCCGGCGTTTCAAATCTTATGAGAAATCGTTCGTTCATGGGCCGATCCACCCACGAGCATTGTCCGGGGTTCAGGCCTTCACCGCCTGGGCCAGCCGGCCGTGAGCTGGGCTGAAACGTCAACAACTCGATAATGATTGTTGAGCCGGTGGAGTCTTGCTTCGAGCTCTCGGGGGTGAAGATGAACGCGTCTCGGCCACCGCGACACCGAATCTCATATGGATTGTCTGGATTGTTTGTAGCCGCGATAGCTGCATATGCTTTGTCGCGCGAAGTGTCTCGCTCGCTAAAATCAACAACTGATGTTTCGCCGGGCGTTCTGGGGCGTGCACGAGGAGGAGATGTCGGCGCTTCTTGTCCTAAATGAAACTTCACGGCGGCATTAAATCCACGCTGTCCGCCAGCGCTGAGAGAATCTCGAATCTTCAGCGAACCGGGCCCCAACTGAGTGTTACCGAGTGCACCTTTCGCCGCATCGCCAAAGATTCCGGTCGCAATATTGAAGCCGAGCCGATAGTAGACATCCGGACCGGCGTCACGAGCTGCCGCCGCTTTTTCGTCAGCTGCGGTGATCGCCGCTCCCCTCGCAGCTAGATCCGCGTTACTGTTGCGCTCCAAAGAAAATGAAACAGCAATGTTATAGCCGCGCTGTTGAGTGGCAGGTAGTGAGGCACCGATTCTCTGCTTACCCGGACCCGGCAACGTCTGCCCTTCAGCAACCGCCATACCTATATAAAATCCGAGGCGGCTCGAATCGTCTGCTTGCTGATCACGAAGCTGCATGGTTAACGGATCTTCATTGGCGAGAACCTCTCCTCTAGCAGTAAGGGCGTTCAGATCGATTTTCGTAGGACTGTCCTGCGCGATTGCGATCCTCACTGCGGCCAGGGCAAGCAGCAACACTACGATACCGATGGATGGTCTGGATGTTTTCATATCTCACTCCTCATGACTTTCAAGTCTTCACTTCGATCCCTTGAGGTAGTTCGGAATCGGAAAGGGAGATTTACCGCTCTTCGGATAAACCTGTGCGAAGCCCGTGTTGCCATCAACTGCCCCGACGTCGACCAAGACTCCGCCGGACGAACTTTTTAATTGCACCGCACCATTGTTCGCGCTGTCGGCACCCACGAAAGCCACCGACTGTCCGGACATTCCGAAAAATTTAAAGCCATCGGCGCTTGCCTCGGTGGCTAACTTATGACCTGGTCCAAAGAGTTGCAGCACTCCGTTCTTCTCTTTGTCGAAGCCTAGAAAAGCCGTCTCACCGTTTGAGCTGGTAACAGAAATGCCGTGGAGTCCGGTGCGGTCAGAAATTTCTACGATGGTGCGCCCAGCCGTGTCCTGGATAAGGACGGGGGCCT
>Ga0163163_10000934_pt1 | contig 24788 bp, 18 predicted proteins | sample S65metaG_FD_119766 | JGI IMG/M metagenome (GOLD analysis project Ga0163163, IMG submission 119766) | Switchgrass rhizosphere microbial communities from Kellogg Biological Station, Michigan, USA - S6-5 metaG | ecosystem: Host-associated > Plants > Roots > Rhizosphere > Soil | place: USA...
CCGTTGCCGAGACTCTTCGACATCGCTTTATATTCGTCAGTCCCTTCGACGCGATTCGTCACCATGCCCTGCGTCAACAATCGCTTGACCGGCTCGTCGAAATCGACCAGACCGATGTCACGCATGAACTTGGTCCAGAAGCGCGTGTAGATCAAATGCATCACTGCATGTGAGTCGCCACCGATGTACTGGTCCACCGGCGTCCATTTTTTGGCGATGTTTGGATCGAATGGCGCTCCTTCGTTGCGCGGATCGAGGTAGCGGAAGAAGTACCACGACGAATCAACAAACGTGTCCATCGTGTCAGTATCACGACGTGCTGGACCATGACACTTCGGACATTCCGTGTTGACAAACTCCGGCACACCCGCGAGCGGCGACTCGCCTGTTCCCGTGAATTCGGCCGTTTGCGGTAACACCACCGGCAACTGATCGTAGGGTACCGGCACCATGCCGTCTTTGTCGCAATAGACCACCGGCACGGGCGCGCCCCAGAAACGTTGCCGCGAGACACCCCAGTCGCGAATGCGATACGTCACTGCTGCTTCGCCGAAACCGTGTTGCTTCGCGTAAGCAGACATCTCCGGTATCGCGACTGTCGACAGCTTCGCGCCCCAGTCACCGCTATTGAGCAGGATGCCGTAATCGGTGAACGCCTGTTTGATCTCAGCCGATGCGTCGCCCGCCGTAGTCGGCGACGGCTCAGCCGCAATCTGATCGTGCGTCACCGGAGCGATAACCTGTCTGATCGGCAACGAGTATTTCTGGGCGAACTCCATGTCGCGCTCGTCGTGGGCCGGAACACTCATGATCGCGCCCGTGCCATATTCCATCAGGACGTAGTTCGCCACCCAAACGGGCAGCGACTCGCCGCTGAACGGATTGATCGCGAGCACGCCGGTGTTGACTCCTTCTTTCTCTTCTTCTTCACGACCGGCTGCTCTTTGGCTCCGAACTTTTTGCGCGAACGTTTCGATGTCCTGCTTCAGCGCCGAGCCTTCGAGTAACTCGTTGAGCAATGGGTGCTCGGGCGACATCACGATCGCCGTCGCCCCGTAAATAGTGTCGATGCGCGTGGTGAACACACGAATCTTCTGCTTGCTGTCTTTCACACCGAAGTCGATGTATGCACCTTCGCTGCGACCGACCCAGTCACTCTGGCGCTTCAAGACTTTCTCGGGCCAGCCGTCTTCGATCTGTTTTATGTCGGCGACGAGCTGCTCGGCGTAGTCAGTGATGCGCAGGAACCACTGTTCCAGATCGCGCTTCTCGACAGGTGTACCGCAACGCCAGCAGATCCCGCCCGACGATTGTTCGTTCGAGAGGACAGTCTCTTCTTTCGGACACCAGTTGACCTGCGAGACCTTTTTATAAGCCAGGCCGCGGTCCAGCATCTTCAAAAAGAACCACTGGTCCCATTGGTAATACTCGGGACGGTGCGCGGCGATTTCGCGCGACCAGTCGTAACTGATGCCGAGACGTTTCAACTGTCCGGCCATGTGCACGATGTTGTTTTCGGTCCAGTCGCGTGGATTCACGCCGCGCTTGATGGCGGCCTGTTCCGCGGGTTGACCGAAACTGTCCCAGCCGATGGGATGCAGCACGTTGAAACCCTGCAGGCGCTTGAACCATGAGAGCGCGTCGCCGATGGCGTAGTTGCGCACGTGCCCCATGTGCAAAAAGCCCGACGGGTAGGGCAACATCTCGAGGCAGTAGAATTTCTCGCGCGGATCGTCGTCTTTTGCCTGAAAAACGCCGCTTTGATTCCAGCGCTCCTGCCACTTACTTTCGATCTGTTCGGGAAAGTATTTTTCGTCCATAACGTTATCCAATCATAGAGGTAACACGTTTCAGCAAACCGCACAAAGCCTTATTACAGCTTCGTTTGGAAAATTTTATTGATTTGAGTTGGAATCGCCGCTCCGCTCGAACACGCGCTTATGCGCGGCGCAGAAGCGGCACAGTTAGGACGAGGTTAGTTGAATGCATGCGCGAAAACATTAGGCACGGATTCTAACTTAAGCCACAAAGAAGCACAAAATGATTCTTGTTAGGTTTTCTGTTTTGTGCTTTTTGTGCCTTTTTGTGGCTCAACAAATGATCGGAGCATCTCGAGATTCTTTAGATCGGCGCGGGGGTCGTCGTACGGGGTTTCGAGGATGAACGCGGCGTGTTTCAGTTTTGGGTGTCGGGCGACGCGACGCAGGGCGTCGGCGCCGATGTGGCCTTCGCCGATGTGCCAGTGGCGATCGACACGCGAATTGTACGCGGCGCGCGAATCGTTGAAATGAATCGCGTGGACGTTTTTAGTCTTCACTGTCTTTTGCACTCGTTGCATCAACGCTTGAAGACCGTCTTCTTCACGAATGTCGTAGCCGGCTGTGAAGGCGTGCGCAGTGTCGAGACAAACTCCGAGCGGGAGTTTCGGACAAGCGCGCATGAGTTCCTGAAGGTGCTCGAAACGATGGCCGATACAATCGCCTTGTCCGGCAGTGTTTTCGAGAAGGATTTTGAGTTTGCCAAACCTCAAACCTTTGCACGCGATCAGCAAACTCGCCGCACACAATCCGAGGCCGTCCGCTTCACACGCACCACGCGCGCTTCCCGGATGCACGACGAGATAATCAACTCCCAAAAGCAGCGCGCGCTCGACTTCCTCGCGAAACGACGCGCGCGACTTTTGCAAAAACACGTCATCCACGGCGGCGAGGTTCACGAGGTAATTGCAGTGGATCAGTACTGGCGAGATCTTTGTCTGCTTGCGTGTCTTTTTAAAAAGACGAACGTCTTCGGCGGTCAGCGGCTTTGCCATCCAGCCACGCGGATTACGCGAGAAGAGCTGCACCGTGTCGCAACCCGTGTCCTTCGCAACGATCAACGCGTTGTGAACGCCACCTTTAATAGGAGCATGAAAACCAATCTTGGGCATTTGTTTTTGGTGCCTTTTAGTGGCTCAACTTTTCCATCACTCTCAACATGTTCCCGCCGAGTATCTTACTCACATCACTCTCGCTATACCCGCGACGCAAGAGCTCCTTCGTCAGGTTCGGCAAGTCAGCCACGGTCGCGAGATCGGCGGTCGTGATCTGCACGCCATCAAAATCAGATCCGATACCGACGTGATCCACACCGACGAGTTTCACGATGTGATCGATGTGGTCCACAATGCGCGCGACTTTCACCGGCGGTAATCGTCGCACGTACTCACGTTGCCGCACACGATCGCGCGCAAGCTTCTTATGAACTGCATCACCAGGCTCAGCCGCCGATGCATCCTGGACCATCGTCGCGATCTCAGCATCGACCTGCTTCTTCTTCTGACTCCAACCCGGCTCGAGATGCTCTGTATAAAAGATCACGTTAACAACGCCCCCAGTCTTCGCTAGGGCGCGAATCATGTCGTCAGTTAAATTTCGCGGTACGTCCGCAATGGCCCTGCACGCAGAATGTGTCGCGACAACCGGCGCCGTAGACGTCTGCACGATGTCCCAAAAAGTCGGGTCGGAAACGTGTGAAACATCGATCATCATTCCCAGACGATTCATCTCGCGCACGACATCTTTCCCAAACTCATTTAGCCCGCGCGTCGCACCAACATCGTCGCCGGACGATCCCGCCCAACTCGTACTCACGCTCCACGCCGGCGACATGTATCGCACCCCCAGATCGTAGTAGCGCTTCACATTCTCGATCCGCTCATCGATCGCATAACCACCTTCAAGCCCCATCAACGCCGCGATTTTTCCCTCACTCGCCGCACGCCGGATGTCAGCAGCGGAAGTCGCCAGCACCCACGTCTCGGGATGTTGCTCCGCAAGGGCGCGCACTGCCGCAATCTGATCGTCAGCTCGCTTCACGCACTTCGCGCCACCGCCGCCAAACAACTGCGGCTCGACCCAGATCGAGAAAAACTGCGCATCGAGCCCGCCGGCTTTCGCGCGCACCGCGTCGAAGTGGCCGTCGCTGAGCTGCTGCTCGATATCGACGTGCTCGTCGAGCAATCGCTGCGCCGTATCGACGTGCATGTCCACCGCGATGGCCTTTTGGTGGATTGAAAGCGGGTCCGTGGCAGACGTTTCCGCCACAGCAGTGTTCTGGTTTTCGTGATTCATGTTTTTAAGCGTACAGCCGGGAATAAATACTGAGTGCAGAATAGTAAATACGACAGTAATTGTGAGAGTTTTTGAACGGTTTTTGGGTAAGCCCACGGATTAGTAATCTCTAAATTAAGGTGTCGCAAGTTTCATGTTACGCAAGCATGTTTACAGCAGGCAAGCGTTCTTGCCAAGCGGCTCAAATCTACTGTATTGTGCCTTGTTGATTAACCCACTTAGCGCATGTCGAGAAGTATCTATTTGTTTCGAAGTGTGTAACTGCGCGGCGAAGACGAGGGCCTTACCCCTCGATCTCAGTAATTCCTGAAGGAGTAAAACAAAAATGTTTGCAAAAGACGGCAAAATTAAGGACGTTAAAACACCACGGATCTGCGACGTTATTTGGCACGATGGCGAGTTTATAAAATGGAACGACGCGCGGGTACACGTGATGTCACACGTGTTGCACTATGGGTCCAGTATTTTCGAAGGCATCAGATGTTACTCCACCAAACAGGGACCAGCAATTTTCCGCCTGCGCGAACACATACAGCGTCTTCTTAATTCCGCAAAAATTTATCGCATGGACCACCCATGGACGCTCGAGCAGTTGTGCGACGCGTCGATTGAGATCGTTAAGCGCAGCCAGATGGATCAGTGCTACATCCGGCCCATACTGTTTCGCAGTCTTGATGAAGAACATCCGGCGTTTGGCGTCAATCCGTTTCCGAACCCGCTCGCGTGCTACATCGGTGCGTGGGACTGGGGCAAGTATCTCGGCGACGAAGCAATCGAGCAGGGCGTTGACGTTCAGGTTTCTACCTGGAACAGGCTGACTGCGAACTCGATGCCGGCGATGGCAAAGAGCGGCGCCAACTACATGAACTCGCAGCTAATCAAGATGGAAGCGCTGCTGAACGGATTCGCGGAAGGCATCGCACTCGACGATCGCGGCTACGTCTCAGAAGGCTCGGGTGAGAATATCTTCCTCGTCACCGGCGACATCGTTTTGACGCCGCCACTTTCATCGTCGATTCTTCCGGGTATTACACGAGATAGCGTGATTCAGATCTGCCAGGAGCTCGGTATCACCGTTAAAGAGCGGACGATCCAGCGCGCGGCACTCTACGTCGCCGACGAGCTCTTCTTCTCCGGCACGGCAGCAGAAGTCACGCCGATTCGTTCAGTCGACCGTATCTCGGTCGGCAGCGGCGGTCGTGGTCCGATCACGGCGAAGATCCAGAAAGCCTTCTTCGACATCACCAAGGGCGAGCGAACCGCACCCGGCAACTGGTTAACTTACGTCAACTCGGGCAAGGCCGCAGCAGCCGATAACAACGGCTTCTCGACCGCCGCCCTCGAAGCCGATACGGCCGTGATTACGGTGAAGTAATCCTCTGCGTAGTCTCTGCGTCCTCTGCGCCTCTGCGGTTAACCAGTTCTGTTTACCGCAGAGACGCAGAGGACGCAGAGTTTACGCAGAGAAAACAGATTTATTGACGGACCTCACACCGTCAAGCTATATTCAAAAGGCCCAAGCGCGACATCTCGCGCTAGCCCACCTAAAACCTTTAGAAATCCCACAAAGGTTAAGTTTCAGGATATTCATGGCCCTAAAGATCGACGATTTACTTCGTGTTGCGTGCAGTCATAACGCCTCTGACCTCCACCTGAAGGTGGGGGCATTTCCCGTGATGCGTATCGGCGGCGAGCTCCACCCCGTCGAAAATGCGCCGCGTTTGAAGCCGGAAGACACGCTCGACATGGCCTTCTCGATGATGTCGAACCGGCAGAAACAGCGATTCAAGGAAGTCTCGGAAGTCGATATCGGTTACGGCGTCTCCGGCCTGGGACGCTTCCGGGCAAACATCTTTCAGCAACGCGGCACGGTCAGTATCGTGCTGCGCGTCATTCCGGATCACAATAAATCTGTCGCACAGCTCGGTCTGCCGCCTGTGATCGAAAAGATCGCCGAAGAGCGACGTGGACTAATCCTCGTCACCGGCGCGACGGGCTCGGGCAAATCAACCACACTCGCATCGATGATCGATTGCATCAACTCGACGCGCAGTGGACATATCGTCACGATCGAAGATCCGATCGAGTTTCTGCATCGCGATAAGCAGTCATTTGTAACGCAGCGCGAAGTTGACGTGGATACGCGTTCGTTTGCTGAAGCATTGCGCGGTGCTTTGCGACAGGATCCGGACGTGATACTCGTCGGTGAAATGCGTGACCACGAAACGATCGAGACGGCGCTAACTGCCGCCGAAACCGGACACCTCGTTCTTTCGACGCTCCACACACTCGACGCCACCGAAACGATCACGCGTATCGTCTCGTCGTTTCCTGCGCACCAGCAGAAGTCCGTGCGTATCCAGCTCGCGGGGATTTTGAAAGCGGTGATCTCGATGCGACTCGTGCGTGCAGCAAAGGGCGCAGGACGTGTGCCGGCGATCGAAGTGCTCGTCTCGACGGCGTTCATTCGCGATCACATCATCAACGAAGAGAAGACGTATCTGATTCGCGAGGCGATTGCTGCCGGCACTTCGCAATACGGCATGCAGACGTTTGATCAGTCGTTGTTTCATTTACTTCACGCAGGTCTCATCACGCAGGAAGAAGCGCTACACAACGCGACGAACCCGGATGAGTTCAAGATGCGCGTCTCAGGTATCTATTCGAAGGACGATACTCTCTCACACATGACCACGCCGGCCACAGCGAAAGTTACTCCACCACCACCCAGCAACGAGCCCGACAGCATCTTCGTCAAGCATTAAAGGCACAAAGCCATCCACAGATTACACGGATTTTCCTTAAACAATCTGCGTAATCTGTGGATGGCTTTTGTGCTTTTTTGTGGCTAATTAACTCTTTCGCGGCGCATGACGCGGACGCCGGTGCGCCAGTCTTCGTTGATGTCGAAGCGATAGATTTCGATATCGGACGAGATGCACTGGGCCAGTGTTTCAAACGAAGGATGGACGCGTAAGGTCGGCGCGACGAGGTAGACGAGCGGCGCCTCGTCTCTGATCGTTCGTGCACCGAAGAGCTTCGCGCGCGCGATGTGGCCGCGGCGGCGATGGGCTTCGACACGCCGCCAGTAATCGGCTCCCTGCAACACGTGCTCGCGGTCTTCTGAGACTTTCAATTCGATCACAACCAGTCGCCCGTCCTGTCGCAGTGCCAGCAAATCGATCGGTCTAATGCCGAGTTTCGCGCCGCGTGCGGTCCGAAACTGTGCGTGCAGTGGCGCAATGATTAAACCCGGATCGAGTTTGGTTATGTCACGACGCAGCAACGACTCGAGCCACGCTTCCGGCGCAGCGCGATAAAACGCATGCCGATGATCGAATGCTGAAGCCGATCGATGTTCACGCAAGTCGTTAAGCAGGTTATGCCAGTCGTTGCTCGTTGATTCATCGAGCAAGTGGCGATGAGAACGGTTGATGCCGAACCAGACCTTTTCACGTCCGAGCAGCGAACGCACGCGTGCGAACGGAAGACCGAAGTATCGCAGCGTCTCACCATGACGCGAATGCACGATGTCGATTGCCTCAGGCGCTTGAGCAACGATTGCGAGACTAAGCTCGCTCGCAGTCGACGCTGCCACAGGCGGGAATCGGGCAAGCCTCTTTCGCCACAGATCCTCTTTCTCAGCAGAAGGCGCCTCGGTCAATAACGTTAGATCGTCATCAACGGTGAACACGCTGATGATCTCTTTCAGGCCCGGGCGCAACAGCGCAATACGATATAGCAGCGGCTTAAGCAGTTCGGGCGAGACGATCAACCAGAGCTGCCCAACAGACTTGCGACGAAACCACAGCAACGACGACGACAGAAACGCATCGACTACCGCAGGCGCACTCGACACAACTGGACCAACAACAGCGATTCGCTCACGTCTCGTTTTCAAAAGAACTTGCGCGTAGCGACCCGGCTGGCCCGGCTTTGTTCCACGACTCAACGACATCCGTTCGACAACACTTCCGAATTTCAAAGCCGCAGCTAGCTGGGCCAGCCGCTCGCAACGCATTTGACGCGCTGCGCGGATGGTCGCCGTGATCGCCTTCGCGGACGTACGTGGGATCAACTGAATCCGCATTCGGGCGGACAATTCCAACTCGAGTACCTGCCCATTCCAGTCCCACGCAACGACGCGCCATAGTCTCGTTCCCTTCTCAGTCCAACACGAAAGCAGCAGCCGACCGCGCTCCATCGCAACCTCAATCTCATCGCGGCGCAGCGACTGACTCACGCCCTCACACACAAACAGCCACTCCGCATACTCCCGCAAAAGCGCGAGAATCTCATGGTGCGCAGATTCAACTTGTGCCGGCGTTGTGAGGCTTCGAAGCATACGTGAGGTACCTAATTTGTGCCTTTTTGTGGCCTACTTCTACCTTGTGCTACATTTTTGGTCAACTGAATTATGAAGAACATTTATCTCGCTGGAGCAGTCAGAACACCCATCGGCAAGTTTGGCGGCACCCTCGCATCGTTGACCGCAGCGGATCTCGGCGTCGCTGTCGCAAAGGAAAGCCTGCGTCGCGCGGGTGTCGCAGCCGATCAAATCACCGACTCAATCTGGGGTTGCGCACGTCAGGCCGGCAGTGGTCCAAACGTCGCGCGACAGATCACTTTTCGCGCGGGCGTCCCGCAAACCGTCCCCGCCGCCACCATCAACCAAGCGTGCGGCTCGGGACTTAAAGCAATCATTCTCGCGGCCCAGGAGATCATGCTCGGACGCGCCGACGCGGTTCTCGCAGGCGGCACAGAAAGCATGTCGCGCGTGCCTTACTTCGCCGAGGGTGCTCGTTGGGGCGCACGTCTGGGCAACATGCAACTCGTCGACGGCATGTATCGCGACGGCTTCAGTGATCCACTTTCAGGACTGCTGATGGGCCAAACGGCTGAGAAGCTTGCGCGCCAGTATGAGATCTCGCGCGAGGAACAGGACGAGTTCGCGGGTGCGTCGCAACAGAAAGCGGAAGCAGCTATCGCGTCGGGAAAATTTAACGACGAAGTGATGACTCTCGAGATCAGCGGCAAGAAAGGCGAGACTACGAGCTTCGCGAAAGACGAACATTGCCGCGCCGGGACCACGCTCGCAGATCTCGCGAAGCTGTCGCCTGTCTTTTACAAAGACGGTACGGTCACAGCCGGTAACTCATCAGGTATCACTGACGGCGCGGCAGCGGTTGTCGTGTTGAGCGAGGAAGGAATTAAACGATTCGGATCGACGCCGCAGGCGCGGATCGTTGATTACGAGATCACCGGAGTCGATCCGGAGATCATGGGCATTGGTCCTGTGCCCGCTGTGCGCGCGCTGCTGGAACGACAGAATCTCGCGCTTTCTGATATCGATCTCATCGAGTTGAATGAAGCTTTCGCCGCGCAGGTGATCGCGTGCGATCGCGAGCTCGGCTTCGCTGCCGATCGTTTGAACGTCAACGGCGGCGCGATTGCGTTGGGCCATCCCATCGGTTGCACCGGTGTTCGCATCACGACGACGCTGCTTTACGAGATGCAAAAGCGAGAAGCGAGGTTTGGACTCGCAACGCTCTGCGTCAGCGGCGGGATGGGACTCGCGCTTTTGCTGGAGCGAGTATGATCATTCTGCGGCTCGTCGCAGTTTGTGTGGTCCTGCTCGTCGTCTTTGGCTGTCGCTCGCAAAACGAATCCCTCACGAATGCAACCCCTTCAACGGACACAGTCGTCTCGTCAACTCCACCGTTTCAAACGAAAGAGCCGGAGCGTTACCGCGCGGTCCGCACTATTACGGCCGTCAATGCGGAAGGCCAAACTCTCGTAACTAAAACATCCGTTGCGCGTAACGGCGAATTGCGCCGGCATGAATCAACCAGCGGCTTGAGGACCATCGTCTACCTCGACGTCCCAGACGGTAAGTTTGTGTTGCTGACGGATGAAAAGCTGTACGCGGATGTCACGGATCAAAGCCAGATTTCCGCGGATCCGAATGACGAGGGATTGGAGTCGTCTCCTGACGCCTTGCTACATACCGATGCGGGCACCACGAGTTATCAGAAGCTGGGGAACGAGGTGATTGCTGGTCGCAATACAAACAAATATCGCATCGTTGTTAACAGTTCGACGGCACCGAACGTCAGCCAGAGTGAGACGTTGATGTGGATTGACGAAGCGTTGCAAATGCCCATCAAATCCGAGACGAAATCTAACGGCACACATGTGACGATGGAGATTTCGGAGATAAAGCTCGAGGTGGATAAGAGTCTTTTTACAATCCCGGAAGGTTATAAAAAGGTCACTTTTCTTGAGCTTCGGAAACGCTTGATCGCGCCAGCACAACCCGACGAGAATTAAGGGCATCAACTAACTCTCTCAAAATCTTCGCAGAAAGGCTGTTTGTAGTGAAAACACGACTTTTAACCGCAGCGATTATTCTGATCGCCGTTTTCCAATTCGAAGCCACGGCGCAAACGCGTAATCGCAACACCGCGCCCGCAGTTCCGACGCTGATGTCCTCACTGCCGCAATCGGATGCGGTGGCGCAGGTGAAAGTGAAGCAACTCCTGAGCGAGGCGATGCCACGCATACTCGCCGGCAATCCCGCGAAGCTCAGCGAAGTCAACGCGAGCCTCGACCGCTTCAAAGATCGCACCGGTCTCGATCCGCGCATGTTTAATCAAGTCGCGCTCGGTGTTCGTTTCACGTATCCATCCGAAGGCGTGACCAAAGTGCAAACTGTCGCACTCGCAGATGGAACGTTCAGCGCCGCTGCTATGGTTGCCGCCGGTCGAGTAGCTTCGAACGGAAAGTATCGTGAAGAGAAATATCACGACAAGACCATCTACATCTTCACACTCGAGGAGAACATAAAACTACTTGGTCTATTCGACGTGAAAATCGGTGAACTCGCCGCAACGCCACTCGACACAAACACGCTCGCGCTCGGAGATCCCGCGGGCGTGCGCAGCGTGATCGACGCGAGCCGTTCGCGCAAACGAACGAATGCAGATTTGATCGCACTCGCCAATCGCGATCCCAACGCCGTCATCGGATTCGGCAGCAATGTCACCGAACAGCTCGTGGCAAATCTCGACATCGGCAACGCTCCGATCGGTGCTGACTTGCGATCGCTGCGACAGGTTTACGGCTCGGTCGCCACCACGGAAACCGATCTTCAGTTGTTCCTCGCCGCACGCGCAGTCAATGCCGAGGCCGCGAAGAACTTTGGCGACACGCTTGAAGGATTGAAGATATTCGGCGCGATGTTCGTGGGACGTTTATCCGGAGCGAAAGGCGTGCTGGCGAAGAGCGCGTTGTCGAATATGAAGATCTCTTCGGCAGCGAACGAGCTGCAAATCAGAACGAGCGTGGCCCAGGCTGAGGTTGGGCCACTGCTTGGTAACTAGAACGCGGATCTATTTAGTTGGGAAATTCAAACCTGGAGGGAGACCCGGCGCGGCTTCCGGTTCTTCCTCTTCCAATTGCGCTAACACCTTCGGGTAAATCTCGATCTTGCCGTCCTTCTTCATCCGCTGCTCAACGCCGGTAACATAATCATCAAAAATCTGTTCCTGGCGTTCGCTCATCATCGACGACTTCAACGTATCGCGTTGTGCAGCAAGTCCGGTTGGGTCAGCGTCGTATCTCTTCGTGACGCCGACGATCACCCACTTGTCATCAACCTTGATCGGCGTCTTGCTAAACTCGCCTGGTTTCAAACTGTAAATCAGATCGTCGAGCGCTGTAGACGTACCTGCTTTGCCGAGCGATGAGCCGAGTTTGAACGACTCTTCCGAGCCGGCTTCATAACCTTCTTTCTCGCCGGCTGCCTTGATGCCGTCTGCACCAGTCAAACTGGCCACGAGGTCTTTTGCTTTCTGCTCCAACTGATCCTTCGCACGCTGCTTCTTGATCTCGTCCGCGATCTTCGTCTTCACTTCATCGAAATCAGGAATACGCGGCTCTTTCTTTTCAAGCAGCATCGGAATCGCAAAACCGCCTTTGACACCCGTCGCCGTGCCGACATCGTTCGGATTGTTCAATGATTCGATGGATTGCTCAAACTGCTGATTGGCTCCGATCTCGGGCACGTCATCGCCGGGTTTCACAAACGGAGTTTCACGCACCATCTCCGCCGGCGTCATGTTGGCTTTAGCCGCCAGCTCCTGCGCGACTTTTTGCGGATCCTTGGTTTCCTGTAAACGCGTCTGGGCCTGCTGGGCCAGCTTGAACGCTTCGCCGTACGCTTTGCGGTTGCGCAAAGAGACGAGCATGTCAGGCTTCGCCTGCTCGAAAGACTTCGGAACACTCTCGCCCCGGCGGAGGATGTACCAGTTTCCACCGTAACGGATCGGGATGTCGGTGACTTCTCCCGGTTTCATGTCAACAGCTCGATCGTAAAGGGCGTTAACTTTGTTGTCGTTTTTCTTATACGGCTTCTCGAGCATGCCGCCATTTCGGGCGGTCGCGGGATCTTCTGAGTTTCCTCTGGCGACTTCGGCGAATGCTTCTTTGGTGGTCTGGCCCGTCGTGCCGCGCAACTTAGTGATGAGATCTTTCGCTTTCTGTTCGACCTGTGCATCCAGATCCTTACGCGCGACTTTCAAAAGAATCTGCTGGATCTCAATGCCCGCTTCTTTGAACTCCGGAGCGAGTTGGTCAAACTCCGCTTTCAAATCCGCCTCGGGAATCTGCAGCTTCGAGCCGACCTTTTCAGTGTCAACAAAAATGTAGCGGACTTTTCGCTGTGGCTCGAGATAGCGATAGTCAGTTTTATGACTGTCGTAATAGGCACGCAGCTCGTCATCGCTTGGCTGAATCTTCGTCGCGAGCTTGTCGGTCGTCAGGGCCACGTAGCTCACGTCGAACGAAGTGTTGCGACGTTTGTACTCTTCTTCGACTTCAGTATCGGAAACGTTGACGCTGGCACTCACGAACGCGCGAAGTTTTTCCTGCGCGATCTCGTCGCGCATATCATTCTCAAACTTCTCGATGTCGCCGTAGCGCGCCGTAACGGACTCTTTGTACCTGTCGAAGCCGATAAAGGTTCCTGCCGCATCGGAAAACTGTTTGTGGATCTTTTCGCGGAGCTCGCCATCACTGGCACCGAGGCCGAGACGCGCTGCTTCCTGAGAAATCACTTGCTTGCTGATCAAGCCGTCGAGGAAGCGCTTGTTACCGCCCAGCTGGGCCAGGTTGATGCGGTTGCCGAACATTTGCGCGTAGTTTTCTCTGACGCGCGCGACGTCAGCGATGGTGATGCTGGCAGAACCCACTTTCGCCACCACTTCCGTGTTTCTGGTTGGGTCGACATTACTCGCGGAGTTGCGACCGGGGGCGTAGAAAATCACGAGGCTGACAGCCATTAGGGCCGCAAATATTATGACGATGTATTTGCTGGTTCGTTCCCATTTGGCAAGTTGTTTGAGCATTGTTGTTACCTTTCAGAAACTGCGGATTGTATGTGAGAGACGCGAGCGGCTGCAACTGCCGACGGGTAAGAGTTCAGCCTTTCTTCTCTGCGGCTCTCTCTGTGTATCTCTGCGGCCCTCTGCGTTGTAATAGCCCTTTAACGCAGAGAACGCAGAGATACGCAGAGAGCCGCAGAGGTGGTTTGCCGGAATGCAGTGCTGATGCTATTTTAATCCACTTCATGGACGCACTTGGCGGCTCAACCTGGTTATGGATCGGATTCAGTTTATTCATTTTCACTATGCTGAGCCTCGATCTGGGGCTCTTCAACCGCAAAGCTCACACAATTAAATATCGAGAAGCGTGGATCTGGAGCGGCGTCTGGGTGATGCTGGCCCTGATCTTCGCCGGTATAGTCTTTTACTATCTCGGTTCGCAGCCCGGGTTCGAGTTTCTCACCGGCTACATAATCGAGTTATCGCTCTCTGTCGATAATCTCTTCGTCTTCCTGCTGATCTTTTCTTACTTCAAAGTCCCGGCGAAGTTTCAACACCGCGTGCTCTTCTGGGGTGTGATGGGCGCACTCTTTATGCGTCTGACGATGATCTTTGTCGGCGCGGCGCTCATCAATCGCTTCCACTGGATCATCTACATCTTCGGTGCCTTCCTCGTTTACACAGGAATCAAGATGTTTCGGCAGGAAGAGATCGATGTCCAACCGGAGAAAAACCCACTGGTCCGGTTGGTTACACGGTTTCTCCCGATCACTCGCCACTACGAAGAGGAGAAATTTTTCACCAAAGCAAACGGGAAACGGACCGGAACGCTCCTTTTGCTCGTGCTGATGGTCGTCGAAGTCACTGATTTGGTGTTTGCAGTCGACTCGATTCCGGCGATTTTTGCGGTCACTACCAACACGTTCATTGTTTACACGTCGAATGTCTTTGCGATTCTCGGGCTCCGCTCGATGTACTTTCTGCTGGCGGGCGTGGTGGAGAAGTTTCGCTATCTGCGGTTCGGGCTTGCAATCGTTCTCAGCTTTATCGGCTTGAAAATGCTCGTCGGGGCAGTCGGTTTCCACATTCCAATAAAGATTTCGCTCGCTTTCGTCGCTCTCGTGCTGGTCGGGTCGGTCGTCGCGTCGCTGGTTGTCTCACCGGAGGGCGAGCGAACGATAACTGTCGACCTGCCTCCGGACTTCGATAACACGGATTTACACTGATTTTTGGACGGATTTGCCGCTCGAATTCGGAACTAGTTTAAAATCTGTGTAAATTCGTTTAAAAAATTTCTTCCAATCCGTGTAATCCGTGTGCTAAATTCCTCAACGGTAGTTGTTGCTGCCCGATACGGACTCACACCTAGTTCCTTCCCCAAGTCGATTAGCCAATGGTTGCGAATAAAACCAGTCGTTTTGCCTATGATTGGTGGATTATTCAGAAGCGTTTCGTCTATCTGGTAATCGCCATATTCATCTTTTGCGGGCTCGCTGCGGGCGCCGCGGTCTACGTCTACAAGTACGGCAACCCGTTCCGGAACGTCGCCGTCGTGAACCAACCCGCCGGCGCGCGGTTCGTCTCTTTCGATGGTGACGTGCGGGTTATTCGCGCCGCCACTCGCGAGATGATTCCGGCCAACGCCGATACCGAGCTCTACCCCGGCGACACCGTGCAAACACAGGCGAGCGGCCGCGCCCGCATCGCCCTCGCCGACGGCTCGACGCTCCTTATCAAGCCAAACAGCACCATCATCGTGCGTGACAACGCCCGCGCCGACGACGGCAAGAAGACGAACGTGCACGTGAGAGTCGACAGCGGCCAGTTGTCTGTCCGCACGGAGCAACAGGTCGATGGCACCACAAACGTCGTCGAAACTCCTCAAACCAAGAACACAGTCGGCCAACAGACAAGCGCGAGCTTTGGTGTCAATCCTGAAGGCACTGAAGAAATTCGCGTCTCGACTGGTGCGATTGAGACCACCAACCGCAATGGGGAAAAGACTTCGATCACTGGGGGCGAGTACGTTTCGGTTAACAACTCCGGTCGTCTTTCACCCGCCCAGCGGCTCCTGGACGTTCCACAACTAGCCCGGCCACACGATCGCGAACAGGTTTTTGTCGGTTCGAATGGCGCCGCGAGTGTGGCGTTGAAGTGGCAGCGTCCGCAGTCAGGCACGCCTGCTTACTATCGCGTCGAAGTCGCGACTTCACCTTTCTTCGTCACGGACGGAAAAGTCATCGAGCGCGATCAGCTAGTGGCGACTGAGTTCGGCGCGAGCGATTTGCGTCCCGGCGTTTACTTCTGGCGCGTGCGAGCAACTGCCGCAAGCGGCCAGGCGAGTGACTGGAGCGATCCGCTGAAGTTTGTCGTCACGCCACGCGGCAGCGCGCAAGTCAACGTTTCAGATCTCAGCAGTGAACTCCTCGGCGGCAGTATTTATCTGATTCGCGGCAAAGCTGATCCCGGCGTGACCATTAAATGCAGTGGTCGCGAAACGATCGCGGCGGCTGATGGCGGATTTCAGATTCAGGTCACTGCCGCGGCAACTACACGCGAGCTCATACTCGAAGCCCAGGATTCGAGAGGCAACAGCAGTCAATACAAAGTTTTACTACGCGCAGGGCGTAGCAACAGTTAAGTTGGACCTAATGTCGAGTCACGTCATACTGCTAACGGATGCTCATGAAGCGCCAGCCTACGAGTTGATCGAGGCTCTGCGCGCGGCCGGCGTGAAGACGCTGATCGAGGGCCTCCGTGAAGTGGAAGTCGAAAAGGCGCTGGCCCAGCAAAAGAAACGCGAGGGCGTACACGACTCCGAAGGACCACCGCCCCTCGCCGTGTTGTATGAAGTGGTTCCGGGCGCTGACATGGTCGAGCTCCACACCGCGATCGATCACGCGAAAGCTTTCTGGCCCGGTGCTCCGCTCGTCGCGTGCCGAAGGCAAACTAACGGTTATCAGAGTCACAATCTGCGCAGTCTCGACGGCGCAACGCTCAAGCGCATCGGTTTCCTTGCTATCGCAGATAAGTCAGCACAACTTCCCGCGCTGCTGCGCGAGATTGAAGCTCATGGCGGAACCGGCGAGCTGAAACTTCCGGACATGTTCGAGCAGCCGGCTGACGAGAGCTCAGCCCCGTTGCCAAAGAAGATCAAATTCAGTCACCTGCGTGCGGCGTACGACATCGTCTCGTCTTTGCACTTCAGCGGCGACCAGAGCGGCGCGGCAAATACGGCGCTCGTGGGTTTGCAGGGTCTCATCAAAGCCGATCGCTGGGCCATCTACCTGTTTTCCGAATCAAAAGGTTTCGAAACCTCGACACTCGAAGCCATCGCGGTCAAAAAAGCCGGTGAAGAGGGCGTGCGGCAGGAAGACGAATGGTCACAACTCGAACCCGATCTGCCGATCGGTTCTGAAACCAAAGCTGCAAAACGCGCCGCCGCGGGAATGGGAATCATCAAGCGAAAAGAACGCGGGCAGTTTGTCGTTGCGGTTCCTTTGATCTGTGGTGAGCGGATACTCGGCGTTATCGAAGGCATTCGTGAAGGCAGAGGCACGCACGCTTTCAAGAAGACTGACGTCGAGTTGCTCGACTCACTCTCGCTGCCAATCGCTTCAGCTCTCGCAAATGCTGTCCGAATCGCCGAAGCCGAGCGCCTGTCACAAACCGACGATCTCACCAAGCTTCACAACGCACGTTACCTGCGCCAGTTTCTCTTGAACGAGATCCGGCGCGCGCGTCGTTACCAGACGAGCGTGGCAGCACTGTTTCTCGATCTCGACGACTTCAAACAGATCAACGACTACCACGGTCATCTCGTCGGCTCGCACGTGCTGATGGAAATGGCCGCAGTCATTCTCTCTTCAATACGCGACACTGATGCCGTTGCACGCTATGGCGGCGACGAGTTTGTCATCGTTCTTCCCGACACCGGAACAGAACTCGCAGGTCAGGTCGCTGAACGTATTCGTCAGAAGATAATCCGTCACAATTTCACCGGTGGGCGGCGTCTCCAACTCTCGTTAACTGCGAGCTTCGGAGTCGCGGCTTTTCCGAAACACGCTTCATCCCCCCAACAACTAATTGCCTGTGCGGATACCGCCATGTATGAGGCGAAAGCCGCCAACAAAAACTGCGTTCGTTTCGCGGCTGACCTGGCCAGTAAGGAACCCGCAAAGCGAGCCGCAGCCAACTTAGAGAATCCTGAGTACACGGATATCCGCGACAATCAACCAGCGTCCGTGTAATCCGCGGCTAACTCGTGTATATTTTCCCGTTTACGCGGTATGTGCTCAGGGTGTATCTTAGGATTTCGGACGTGTTTGGGCGACATTTACCGCCAATTCCCACCCGAAGTTCCATTCTATAACCGCGGGAAGTGAATAAATCATAAATGGCGTTCAAATCTATCTTTAGTCTGTTTTCGAGCGACCTCGCTATCGATCTGGGGACAGCGAATACACTCGTTTATGCAAAAGGCCGCGGCATTGTCGTGTCTGAACCTTCTATTGTCGCAATTAATAAAGTTACTAATCAGGTTGAAGCTGTTGGACGTGACGCGAAAGATATGTTGGGCCGTACGCCGGGAAACATCGTCGCCATTCGCCCGATGAAGGACGGAGTTATCGCTAACTTCGAAGTCACGGAGAAGATGCTGCAACACTTTATTCGCAAGGCCCACAATGGCAAGACGTGGGTGAGCCCGCGCGTCGTCATCGGCATTCCGTCGGAGATCACGCAGGTTGAGAGACGTGCGGTTGAAGACTCCGCATATCGAGCGAAAGCTTCGGAAGTCTATCTCGTCGAAGAAGCGATGGCCGCGGCGATCGGCGCTGGTCTACCGATCACTGAGCCACACGGAAACATGGTCGTCGATATCGGCGGCGGTACGACTGACATCGCAGTGATCAGTTTGAGTGGTATCGTTTACTCGCGCGCGGTGCGTGTAGCCGGAAACGAGATGGATGAGGCTATCATCCAGTACATCAAGCGGAAGTACAACCTGCTGATCGGTGAACGAACTGCCGAGGCGATCAAGATCGAGCTTGGCTCGGCGTATCCGTTGGATGAGCAGCTCTCGTACGAAGTGCGTGGTCGTAATCTGATCGAGGGAATTCCGAAAACGATCACGATCACGGACGAAGAAGTTCGCGAATCATTGGCTGACTCAATCTCAACGATCATCAACGCCGTGCGCGTGGCGTTGGAACGAACACCACCGGAGTTATCAGCAGACATCGTCGAGCGTGGCATCGTACTGACCGGCGGCGGCGCGTTGCTGAAAAATCTCGACAAACGACTTTCGATCGAGACCGGGTTGCCGGTATCGCTGGCCGACGACCCACTCGCGTCAGTGGTGCTCGGCACGGGCAAGATGTTGTCAGACTTCGATCTCCTCAAGCGCGTGAAGTGGGAAAACACGATGGTAAGCGGCATGTAGTTAAAACCATCCACGGATTACACAGAATGTTCTATATAATCTGCGTAATCTGTGGATAGGCTCTGAGATTTACGTGGCTTCGGTTCGCACACAAAAAGAGATTCGACAACGAGCCCCCATCTGGCTCGTCTCGCTGCTTGTCGCCAATCTCATCATCATGGCGGTCGACGCAAAAGACGCCGACGGTGGCCAGAAGGTGCTGCGTATCTGGACGCAAGCCTTCGCCTCGCCACTGCAAAATGCTTCGTCAAAAGCGACCGGCGCGACGACCGGCTTTTTCCAGCAGATCTGGAATTTCCGCAGCACTGCCCAGCAAAACGAACAACTGAAAGAGCGTTTGTCGCAAGTAGAAACCGAGCTCCACACTGCCCGCCAGGCCGCCGCCGAAACCGAACGTCTTAGAGCACTGCTGAATCTGAACGAGCAAACGAACATCAAGAACATTCCCGCTCGCGTGATCGCGCGTGATCCTTCGGTGTGGTTCAACACGATCACGATCAATCGCGGCAGCAGCGCGGGAGTCGAAGTCAACATGCCCGTCGTTACGGCTGGAGGAATCGTCGGTCGCATCATTACCGTCGGTCCGTGGGCGTCCCAGGTCATGCTGATCACAGACGAGAAAGCCGGCGCAGGCGCAGTTGTAGGACAGCTCGGATCAGGTGCGCTCGGCTCTGTTCGCGGACGCGCGGATCTCGGTGTCGGATTGATCGAGATGAAGTACGTTTCCGGACTCGAGAAAGTGGAAGTTAACGATTATGTGATGACAACGGGTCAGGACGGAATTTATCCGCCAGGCCTCAACGTTGGGGTTGTTGTCGATGTTAAAAACGGAACGGCGACAACGGCCCATCAAATTCTTATTCGGCCCGGCGCACAGCTTGATCACCTTGAGGAAGTCGCTGTACTCCTCTATCACCCCCCGCCGCGTTCTGTGCCCGAACAAACTCCGCCGCAGAACGCTGACAAATCCAGGAGATGATTTGAGTGGCAATTTTCAAGCGGTTCAATTGGCAACGCTTCTATGTCGAAGCTTAAGATTGCGGTAGTTTTATCCGTCTCAATCCTGCTCCAGCTTTTGCTGCGAGAGGTTTGGGGAAAACTCTCCTATATAGACTTCCCTCTTGTCGTTGTTGTTTACATCGCTTTGCAACGTGACGCATGGAAGGCGCTGGTAGTCGGCACACTAGCCGGATTGATTGTTGACGCTGCAAGCGGTGGATTAATCGGGGCGGGAGGCTTTTCAAAGACGCTGACGGCGTACATCATCTATTTCGCCGCGACGCGCGTAAACCTTGAAAACCCGTTGTTGCGGATTCCGGTGCTCGCGGCCGGATCGTTGCTCGACTCCGCAATCTACGTTTTTTGGCATCGAGTGATGGGCTATCCGCCGGTCGCGCCGTTTGTGCAGACGATGTCTTATCGACTAATCGCGACGACGGTGGTCGGCACTCTTGTTCTTTACATACTCGACGCGCTTGTAGCCGAGCGCAACTCGCAACGGCGACAATTTGCCACACGTCGCCGCGTAGCACGACGCTCAACCGGACCTTTACGGAGGAGATGAGCCACAAAAAGGCACAAAAGTAGAAGTGCATTTGTGCTTCTTTGTGGCATCTAAACTGGTTCTTATGAAATTCGAAGATACATCTCAAAACCTGCGCGGGCGCATGCGGTTTATTCAGATACTGGTGATCGCGATGCTCGGACTCCTCAGCGTCCGGCTGTACGTGCTGCAAGTTGTCAGAGGTGACCGTTACGCGGAGATTGCCGTAAACCAACGCCGCCGCCGGCTTCCAATCCCCGCTCCGCGTGGCATGATCTTCGACCGCGAAGGCCGTGTGATCGTCGATTCGCGTCCGACTTACAACGTGATCCTCACGCGCGAGGACGTTAAGGGTAAGGATCTCACCTCATTGATCGACCCGTTGTCCCAGGGACTCGACGTCGACAAAGACATCCTGCGCGAGTACTTCGAGATGGTGAAAACCATGCCGGCGTTCGAGTCGATCAAGGTCAAGGAGAACGCTTCGCCGGGCGACATCGCGTGGGTCGAGTCACATAACTTCGAGTTTCCCGAACTGCGTGTCGAGCAACAACCGCAACGACGCTATCCAGACAACGGCATCCTCGCGCACGTGGTCGGTTACGTCGGTGAGATCAGTCCGGAGCAACTCCAGAAACAATCTTATAAAGACAAAGGTCTGAAACCCGGCGACATCATCGGCCAGAGCGGTATCGAGCAAACCTACGACGATTACCTGCGCGGCAAAGACGGCTATCGTGAAGTTGTAGTAGACAGTCGTGGACGAATCCAGGATGAGATCGACACTATCGCTCCGATACCGGGCCGCGATCTCGTCACCACGATCGATCTCGATCTGCAACTCGCCGCCGAAGAACAACTGAGGAATTCCGTCACGAAGCGTGGCGTAATCATCTCGGCTGATCCCAACAATGGCGAGATCCTGGCGCTCGCTTCGGCCCCGACTTTTGATCCGAATCTTTTTTCACAACGAATCACGACGAAAGAAGGACGCGCCGAGTACGTCAAACTTTTGAACGACCCGGAAACTCCACTGATTAATCGCGCCATTCAGAGCCGCCAACCGCCCGGATCCACGTGGAAGATCCCAATGGCCATCGCGGGCTTGAAACAGGGCGCGATCACACTCGAACACTCGAACCTTGTTTGCGGCGGCGGTATACAGATCGGCAACAAGTTCACACGTTGTATGAAACAGCACGGCATGCCCGACATCAAGACGGCCATCACGCAGTCTTGTGACGGCTATTTCTACCGGCTCGGATTGAAGATGGGTATCGACGGCATCGTCCAGATGGTGGACGAGTTTGACCTCAACAAGCGCACGGGTATCGATCTTCCAAACGAGATCATGAACTACACGCCTTCGCGCGAATTCAAACGCAAGATGCAGCCGCGCGATCCTGAATGGCGCGACATCGATACTGTCTACGCGTCGTTCGGGCAGGTCTACGACATCATCACTCCGATCTCTTTGCTGCGAACGATCGCAGCAGTCAGTGTTGATGGTCGCATGTACATCCCGCACGTGCTGAAGGAAGTAAGAGCATTTGGCAGTCCGGGTACGCCGGATTACAAGCCAGCGGTAGGATTTCAGCCGCTCGATCCGTCGCGACCAAATCCGAAAGTAATTCCGATTCCGGAAGCGATCGATAAGACGGTGGTCCAGGGTATGTGGCAGGTCGTGAATGCCGGTGGTACGGCTGGGCGCATCAAGATGGATGGGTTTGATATCGCAGGCAAGACAGGTACGGCGCAGGTCGTCGGACTCGGCAAGGACACCGGCAAGAACAAGGACCACGCGTGGTTCGTCTCGTACGCGCCGGCTTTCAAACCGGAGCTCGTGATGGTGGCGCTGATCGAGAATTCGGGATTTGGTGGAACAAACGCGGCGCCGGCAGTTCGCGGTGTTTACGATGCTTACTATCGCAAGACTCGTCACGAAGAGCCGCCGGGAGCGGTGAAACAACAGATCGCGAAAGAAGCGCCTGAGAAGAAAGAAACACCAGAGAAGAAGAAAACGGCAGCCGTCACCGCTGCCGGACAGCAAACCGCAGTCAACAACCGGTAGTAAATGGTTGCGATAATTCACAAACGCAGTTGGCGTGACTTTGATTGGATCCTGGCGCTGCTCGCCATCGGTATCGTGCTGTTTGGCACGGTCCAGATTCGCAATGCGCAGCCCACGGAGACTTACTGGGTCAAGCAACTGATCGGGCTCTCGCTCGGGCTCGTCGCGATGCTCGCGATCGCGTTCACCGATTACCGTCGTCTGCTCAATCTCGCTCCTATTTTTTACGTCTTTGGACTGGTACTGCTGGTGCTCGTGCTGTTTCCCGGCATCGGCTTGAAGATCAACGGGCAGCGCGCGTGGATCAGAGTGGGTGGACTCGGGCAGTTTCAGCCGTCGGAGTTTGTGAAGGTCACGACAGCGATGATGCTCGCGCGCTACTTCGGCAAGAACCGTATCGAGGTCCTCACGATCAAAGAGATGATTGTCGGTGGGCTGATTCTGGCGTTGCCGATCGGGTTGATACTGCTCGAGCCCGATGTCGGCTCGGTGCTCACGTACATGCCGATCCTCGCGGTCGTGCTTTTCTTGTCGGCGATTAGATTGAGGTTAGTGATTGCGAGCGCAATTCTCGCTATCGTCCTGATTCCCGCCGCATACATGATGGGCATCAAGACGGGCGCGGTGAAGGCGTACCAGCAGGAACGTATCAACGTGATTCTCGATCCGGAGAATGCTGACCGGCGCGGTATCGGTTACCACACATGGCAATCGATTCTCACCGTTGGCGAGGGTGGACTAATCGGGTCGCGCTCGTCAGTCGAGTACTCGCAGAGCGGACTGAAATTTCTGCCTGAGCCACACACCGATTTTATCTACGCGGTCACGGCTGAGAACACGGGCTTCGCGGGCTGCGTGATGGTCCTGTTGGCTTATGTGATACTGCTTTCACGTTTGATCACGGGCGCGCGTCGCGCCTCCGATCGCATGGGCATGCTCTTCATCATGGCCTTCGTCGGCGGCCTGACATTCCAAATCTTCATCAACATCGGCATGGCCCTGGGAATCTCTCCAGTTATCGGCGTCCCCTTACCCCTGATGAGCGCCGGCCTCGCCTCCCTCATCGCCACCTTCATCGCCATCGGCTTCGCCATCAGCGTCCAACTCCGAAGATTTGTAAACTAGCCACAAAAAGGCACAAAAAGCACATAACCTCAAATTAAAGCGCGCCCTTTGATTTGGCGGCCTCTGATTTGTTTATGTGGTTTGTGCCTTTTTGTGGCTACTTAGACTAAACTAAGCGCACGTATAGCGGTGATATCATCGCAATCGATCCCGAGATTTTGGGCGGCGCGCCTGTTTTCAAGGGTACTCGTGTGCCAATCAAGACACTCTTTGAATACCTTGAGAACAATTACTCACTTGAAGAATTCCTTGAGTGCTTTCCGTCAGTGAGTCGCGAGTTAGCACGCCAGGTATTGGAACGTTCTGAGCAGGCTTTGATTCCGTCAGCCGCATGAGAATCCTGCTGGACGAATGCGTCCCCTGGCCCATGCACAAGATCCTGCGCGGTCATTCCTGTTCCACTGTTCAAGGGCAAGGATGGGGCGGAATTAAGAACGGCGAATTGCTGCAACGAGCTGAGGGCGAGTTCAAAACATTCGTTACCAGCAAAACCTCACCGGACGACAAATCGCAATCCTCGAACTCTCTACAAATGACATCAGTCGTATCGAGGCCGCCAGTTCACTCCTTGAAGATGTTTTAGAAAACATCAAGCCAAATGAGTTTCTACAACTACGGAACTGACATTCATTCGAACTGCATCGGGGGCGTGTTCTCACTACTTAAACGCGGCGTGATGGGCACGTTTCATTCAGTCAGCAAGAAGCACTTGCCAAACTACTTGAATGAGTTTGAATTCAGATGGAACACACGCAAGAAAGATGATGGCGAGCGCGTTGTTGCCGCGATCAAGGCGTGCGATGGTAAGCGTCTGGAGTATCGTGAATCTGTTGACAATCCGCCGTACTTGGTTGTGCCTATAGAATAGGCCAGATGGTAATTTTCTACTTGATGCAAAGTGTAAGAGAGCGGTACGGTAATACCAGTTCCGCTCTCTTACCCTTGCCGAAAGTAGAGGCTGCCGCTAGCGATGCTAAATATCCTGTTGTCTGTGGCCGTGTACACGTCAGTCGTTACGCTGCTTATCGGGATTGGCATCGGAGTTCTAGCTTTGGGTGGCTCTGACGATTTCAGGGTCGCTAAGGCGTGTTTTGTAGTCGTAGGTTTTTAC
>Ga0163163_10000935_pt1 | contig 24787 bp, 24 predicted proteins | sample S65metaG_FD_119766 | JGI IMG/M metagenome (GOLD analysis project Ga0163163, IMG submission 119766) | Switchgrass rhizosphere microbial communities from Kellogg Biological Station, Michigan, USA - S6-5 metaG | ecosystem: Host-associated > Plants > Roots > Rhizosphere > Soil | place: USA...
AAGCTTGAGGCCTAAGAGAAATTCTTGGAGAGTACAAGGAAGTGTCGCGGAGACCTCGTTGCCGTTTGCAATGACTACTGCCGATTCCATTTTCGATCCTGAACTGATTTAGAAACGAGTTTGGCTCTTAGATGATTTCATGACGCAAGCGCTTCGTCCCAATCCTTCCAGACAGGCTCGTAACCAAGCCGCTGAATCAGTTCGCTCATTTCCCGGGCCGAACGATCATCGGCGGTGGCAAATTGCCTGGTCGCGTGAGGGTCCGGTCCCGCATTGGCCCATTCGCTGGCGCCCAATTCGACAATCCGCCCTTTCTCGGTGTGATGCAGGTTTTCTTTCCCGGCGCCAGTATACCCGCCCGGCTCGGTATGGCTCCCCGCACTGACCAGGGTTATGCCCAGCGGGATAAGGCCGTCACGCAATTTTGCCGGCTCCCGCGTGGACAGAACAAGGCCGGCATCAGGAAACTTCAAGCGGAATGCACATGCTAATTGCACCATCTCACGATCGGTCATGTGTGTCAGCGGCTGGAAATCTCCCGCGCATGGCCGAAGTCGCGGAAGGGATATTGTCAATTGCGACTTCCAACAATGCCGCAACAAATATTCTGCGTGTGCGGCAACGCTGACCGCTTCCAGGCGCCAGTCGCTCAGGCCATAGAGCGCCCCAATACCCAGGCGTCGGAACCCTGCGGCATATGCTCGCTCGGGCGTCTCGAGGCGCCAATCAAAATCTCTTTTTGGTCCCGCGGTATGGACCTGGCCGTAAACATCACGGTCATAGGTTTCCTGATAAACAACCAACCCATCCGCCCCTGCTTCTACCAGTGGCCGATATTGTTCGGTTTCCATCGGCCCAACTTCGAGAGAAACACCAGGCGCCTCTTCACGAAGAACGCGAACACAATCTGCCAAATACCCCGCAGAAATAAACTTGGGATGTTCCCCCGCCACGAGCAAGATGTTACGAAAACCTTGCGCGGTTAAGGCCCGTGCTTCACGCCGCACCTGATCTAGCGTGAGAGTGACACGCAGGATCGCATTGTCCCGCGAAAAGCCACAGTATTTACAATTATTGATGCACTCGTTCGAGACATAGAGCGGCGCAAAAAGGCGAATCACTTTGCCAAATCGTTGCTGGGTCACTTGCTGCGAGCGGCCGCCGAGGGACTCCAACAGTTCCGCGGCCGCCGGCGAAAGCAGGTCAGCAAACTCGCCCAGAGAAAGGTCGGATCTGCGCAAAACTGTCTGGATTTGCGCGCGTGAAGCTTGCAACGAGCGCTCCACTAAAGCGCTACCAGCCAAATGTGCAAATTCAGAAACAAAACTCACGGCGATGGAGCAGTTGGTCGGGTCGTTTCGCTCAAATCATTGATGCTGAAATGATAACTAACGTAATAGAGAAGGCAGCAAGATCAACCTCAGCGCAAGACAAATTGCCGGTGCTTGGCAAAACTGCCGCGCAGACCCTGCGAGATCTCATCCTGCAGTCCCTGAAGTTCGCGATAAACCTCCACGTTTCGGCGATCGGGATGCAAAGTCTCGCTCTCATTCAATTCAACAAAACGGTCGGTGAGCTCGCTGATTTGGATCTTGTCCCCCCGCTCAAGATGCCAGCACCAAAGAGCCTGCAACGCGGCGCCGTAAGCGGCGCCTTCGCTCACTTTCAAAGTCACCACTTCGGTATTAAAAATATCCGCCATGATCTGACGCCACACTTTGGACTTCGCTCCGCCACCGGTTGCGCGAATTTGTGTCGGTTTCACCCCCAAAGCTGCGAGCCTTCTCAAACCGTAATTCATCCCCATCGTGACTCCTTCCATCGCTGCGCGCGCAAAATGGCCTGCTTCAAAGGTTTTTTTATTCACTCCAAACCACACTCCAGTGCCCTCCGGGACATTGGGAGTGCGTTCACCTTCAAAATAGGGCAGCAATAATAATCCACCAGCTCCCGCGGGAACGCGCGCCGATTCTGCCGCGTACTTCTCGTGCGACCAACCAAAGTCTTCCCGCACCATTTCCGTCGCAACCGTCACATTCATCGTGCAGAGCAGCGGCAACCAACGATTGGTTGAATCGCAAAAAGCAGCAATCTCACCTTGAGGATCGACCACGGGTTTTTCTGAACAGGCATAAATGGTCCCACTGGTGCCGAAACTGGCGGTGATCACTCCGGCCCGGGTATTTCCTGTACCGATTGCTCCCATCATATTGTCCCCGCCGCCGGCGCTGACTAGAATCCCGGGGTTCAAATCCAGCGATTTAGCTGCAGAGGACTGCAATGCGCCGGCATGTTTGTCACTACGAATTAACGGTGGCAGGGCAGCTTCGATCTCCGGATCGATCGCGCGTAGAACCGGTTCCGACCATTTACGCTTGCGCACATCCAGTAACGCCGTGCCACTGGCATCCCCGTACTCCATCACCTTTTCTCCTGTCAGCCAGAAATTGAGATAATCATGCGGCAAAAGGACTGTCGCCAGTCGAGCAAAACTTTTCGGCTCATGTTTTTTAAGCCATAAAATTTTGGAAGCGGTAAAGCCAGGGAGAATCGCGTTGCCTGCCGCACGAATGGTTTTTTTGAATCCGCCTATCCTCTCCATGATCTCCTGGCACTCTTCGGTGGTCGAAGTATCGCACCAGAGTTTGGCCGGACGGATCACCTCGCCCTGCTTGTCCAACGGGACGAAGCCGTGTTGTTGGCCGCTCACTCCAATGGCCTTCACTTCGGCGGCAACAGCCCTGGCTTGGCGCAAAGCGCGTCGAATGCCGCTGGCCGTTGCTTCTCGCCACGTGTATGGATGCTGTTCCTTTGCCCCGGGAGGCAAATTGGGAAGGAGGTCGTACTCCTGCGCGGCAGAAGCCAGAACCTTTCCATCATTCGCATCCACAACCAGCACTTTTGTCGATTGCGTGCCGCTATCAATACCGAGCAGTAGTTGTCTCATTTTGATGAATCAAAACGATCGATTGAAAAGGAAGCTGAATCGTGGGCAGGTTTCAAAACAATCGTCCCGACTTCAATAGCGCGAAATTAGCGTCAGCGACCTTCTTTTGCAAGCAGGCTGACCAAAGGCAGGGTGCGATTTCGCGGTGCTTTGACACTGAAAGCTTGCCATTTGTTCAGAAGCTGAATTATTGAATCAATGAAATTTGGCTGGAGTTCTGTCAACCGTCATCCTGTTTTCCTCTCCGTTGTTCTGATCTTCCTGTGTGCCAGTTCCTGTGTTGCGCCGCAGCAAGCAACCAAACCTCAAACACGCCTGCATGCCCATAATGATTACGAACATGTCAGGCCATTATTTGATGCTTTGGATCATGGGTTCTGCAGCGTTGAGGCAGATATTTTCCTGGTGGATGGCCAATTGCTCGTTGCTCACGAACGCAGCAAGGTCAGAACGGACCGCACTTTTGAAAAATTGTACCTTGAACCTTTGAGCGAAAGAGTCGCAAAAAACCATGGACGCGTTTACCCTGGCGGACCGGAAGTCACGCTTCTAATCGATATCAAAACTGAATGGAGAACCACCTACCCCGTTTTGCGAGAAACACTAAAACGATACGCCGGGATCCTAAGCACCTTTCGCGGCGAAACTAAACATCCAAATGCGGTTCTTGCCATCATTACCGGCAACAGATCAAAAGATATGTTCACCGGGGAAAAGTTGCGATATGCAGCCTACGATGGCGAGTTGGAGGATCTGGATTCCGGGCTGCCTGCTGCGTTGATTCCCTGGATCAGCAGTAATTGGGCTCGCAACTTCACCTGGCGCGGCCTGGGTCCATTCCCGGAGAACGAAGACGCCAAGCTTAAGGAATTAGTTGACAAAGCTCACAAGCAAGGCCGCCGTGTCCGCTTTTGGGGCGCACCTGATATCCCGGTTTTTTGGGAAGAACTGGTGCGCCACCGAGTCGATTTGATTAACACCGACGATCTCGAAGGCGCGGAAAAGTTTTTGCTAAAATTGTAGGTTTGATAACACATTCATGAATCGCCTCCCCAGGTATCCGAGTTGTCCTGCTGCGAGCCCCGGGGGCAGTCAAAAATGGACACAAGGGGACTTCCGAGGTTCTCATTAACACCGGGACTTCAGCCCGGTGTTGTGAGGCAAAGGAGAGAAGAGCCATTTCAACGGCTTTCCCGAGTAAGAAGGCAACCTGTTGAAACAGGTTTAGCGTCGACGCGTATTACCACCGGGCTGAAGCCTCGGTGTTAATGAGAAGGGGTTCGTGACAGCTTTTCGGAGGTGGCATTACGAATGCTTAGAGTCAGTCATGTTGGACGTAACGTTAAGTATTTTGGCCCTGATAGCAGGTGGAGTGACCATGGAGCTTTTTAAGCCCACTGCTTTGTTAACCGTCAGCCCGATGACAGAGCGTTCGTCGGCCCTGGATGAAGATTTTCAGACTGGGAATCCCAGTTAAGTCCAAAAACAATTTTGTCCTCCAGTAAAGGAAGACAAAAATGGCCCGACCCCGCGATTATGGCCGCGGTGCCGGCAACCATAAAATAAATGTTCCCCGCCGGGAATAATGTGCAGTCGTGAGATTCCGCGTGTCGCGAACTGCATACCCCCAGGCGGGGAACCTCGTTTTTAACCCGTTGTGTCACTTCACTTCGATTTAAGGATAATAGCCGCATGGCGCTCGAGCTCCTCTAATCGCACGCGAACGCTGACGATATAGGGAGATTCATTTGCCTTCCAGTGACCGTACGTGGTGGTCACAAAAGTTCCGTTAGGCAAGACCTCTACTCCGGGATAGGCGCAGTCCCATTTCTCGGTATTATCCATAAGCCGAACGCGATACTGTCCCTCGCGGTTGGAAATGATATCATCGTAACGTCCAACCCAGGCAACCCAATCACCTTTCGTCGCGGACTCTCGTGTCGTATCGCGAAATGATATGAACAGGCGACCGTCAGGCGCGTATTTGCCGCAGTGCCGATCGCCGGTCAAAGCGCCAGGCAGCTCGCGCGGTTTGCTCCAGGTGTTGCCTTCATCATTCGAGAAGATGACGAACGAATTTTTGCTCCGTGAATTCTCCCGCAGTAACACCGCCAGTTGTTTGTCATTCGGCGAACGGATGCAACCGGGCTCGCAAAGATGCGCCTCCGAACCTCTCCAAACCGCTTCCGGCTTTGACCAGCTCAACCCGCCGTCGCTGGAACGTGTTTTTAGTAGTGTGAATACTATCGGATTTTCTTGGTGCGGTTTATCGGTGAAAAATCTACCGTCATCGTGAAACATCGCGAGGTATTGACCTGGACCGGTTTTGAGCGGCTCGACAAATCCCATGACCACGATGCCGCCCCAGTCACCAGCCGGTGTTAGTTCGCTCCAGGTGGCGCCGTCATCCTCGCTCACGGAGAGGCGCGCCGGATAGAGGCCCGACCAGAGGATTAACCGTTTTTTCCCGGAGGCATCCACCACCCGATGGATCGTAGGAGTCTCCTTGCTCGTGTCCCACGATTTCGGTGTTGGCAATCGTTCACTCCAGGTAATTCCGCCATCCGTGCTTCGCTTAAGGATGAGCGCCCCCTTGCCGTGCCCTTTCGGATAAACGCACAAGATAGTCTTGCCGTCTTCAAGCAGGACGGTGGTCGGATGGCCAAGATACTGTCCGGACTCACGATCGACGATCACCTGACGATTTGTCTCGTGCGCGAGATCAATGAGCGGAATGCTGTAACCTGTTGGAGGTGAATCCGCGGAGGAAGCAGTGAATCCCAGTGCTATTAGCAATCCTGAAATCGATGCGAGTCGATTGGTAGTGTGTGCTTTCAATTAATCAAAAGAACGCAAGCTCTGGTCAGGACCACCCTCCCCTTTTTGGAGGAACGCCCACGAGCAAACCATTTGCAAACACAAGCAAGACAGTACGGCCGAGTCCGACCGTTACAGAACAAACCCCCTGGAAATCCCGACCTTCCTTCAGAAATTGAACCGACTCCAATTTCCATCCAAAGCGATGTGTCACTTCGGCGCATACGCTTCGCTGCTCAGCCGTGCGGGGAAGATTCGCTTTGGGCATCATCTGATCAGCGAGACGGGCCATGGTTTCTTCCGGATTCGATGCGAGTGATTACATAATGCACGAGAAGCTAAAGAAATGCAACTGACGCTGGGGTGTGGCCGCGATTGTGCATTAGAGGGACGGTGCTCTCAGGACTGCAGGACATGTTCCCGCTTTGGCTTCGCCGCACCAAGCATTAAGGGCTTAATGTTTGTTCAGAGCCGAATTTGTCTCGCATTGCGTAGCGTGAAAACAAAGTGTGTCGAACCAGCCAAACTTCGCAGCTACCGATCAGCGCGATGGCATAGAACTGGCTGTTCGTTCGAGCGTGACTTCAGCTCAAGACAAAAAGAGCGGAAGCAACGGGGGGATTGGCGTCGCGAAAACGTCACCCGCCGAATTGTCCCACAAATGGACATGGCCGCATTCGATGCGAAACATCTTTTGGGGCGTCTGCTTCCTTTTGGCGATTATCAGTATGATCCTGGTTTTCGACGTCGCACGCAAATCCGAGGAACAATTTCACGAGTCGACACGCGCGGTTGCTCACACCCGCGAAGTTTTGGAAAAACTCGGAGAAATCTCGTCCAGCTTAAGCGAAGTCGAGAGCGCCGCGCGAAGTTTCGCCATCTCTGGGAAGCAATCGCACCTCGATCCATTTTTCACAGCAGCCAAAGGAGTGGCTCCGAAACTCGATGAGCTTAAAATTCTAGTGCAACATGACCCAGACGCGCTCCAAACCGTCAGCCAAATTGAACCGGCCATCGCGCGACACGTCAAAGTCATGAAGGATATGGTGGAGCTGGGGAACAAGAATTTGTTTCGAGGAATTAGCCAGCGAAAACTAACGGACGAGGGTAACAAATTGATGGAGGAGATACTGACCTCGTTCAGCACACTGGAGAAGACGCAACGGTCGAAACTGGGCCAGCAAGAAAGGACATTGGCGCTCCGAGCACAGCGTGTGACAGACGTGAGTCTGGCAGGTGGCGTTCTGGCCATTGGGCTCGTCCTGACTTTCGGGATTTCCACATTGCGAGCGATGCACGGCCGGGCAAAGGCACAGGAAAAACTCGACCGCTTCCTGGGCTCGATGCCGGACGCGCTGGTGATCGTCAATGCTGAAGGAAAGATCATGAGCAGCAACGCGCACACCGCCAGGCTGTTTGGTTACAGCGAGCGGGAGCTGCAGGGCGAAAGCATGGCTCTGCTTGTCCCGGAACGGGTCCGCCAAACACAACGCCAATATTATGCGAATTTTTTCCTCGAACGCAAAGGGCTGGTTCCAGAGATGACTCTTGAGCTTTGCGGACTGCGCAAGGATGGCCGCGAGTTTCCTGTCGAGATCAGCACCAGGCCATTGGCCTCGGAAAAAGGGCTGCTTGTGACCAGCGCAATTCGCGACATCACCGAGCGCAAACAAATCGAAAAACAGATCTCCGAGCTCAATAAGGAACTCAAGGACCGCGCCGCAGAGTTGGAGACCGCCAACAGGGAATTGGAAGCGTTCAGTTACTCGGTATCGCATGATCTTCGCTCGCCCTTGCAGAACATCGACAGCTTTAGTCAAATTCTCGTGGAAGAATACGCCAACCGACTCGATACGGACGGGCGCGAGTACGTGCAGCGACTGCGCGGCAGTTGCCAGCACATGGAGGAAATCATCGATGCCCTGCTCGCCCTGTCGAATATGACGCGCCACGAGTTGATGCCGGAAAATTGTGATTTGACCGCTGTGGCCAAAGGTATCGCCACTGAATTAAAACAGAAAGATCCGGACCGGCTGGTGGATTGGGTGATCGCGGAGGGACTGAATGTGGAGGGTGATGCCCGGTTATTAAGAGTGGTGCTTGAGAATCTGCTCGGCAACGCGTGGAAGTTCACCGCTAAACGGCCTCGCGCGCGGATCGAATTTGGCGCGCTACCTCAATCCAACGGAGCACGGACTTATTTCGTGCGCGATGACGGAGCGGGGTTCGACATGGCTCGCGCGGAGCATTTGTTCAGTCCATTCAAGCGCCTCCACGATCAAGCTCAGTTTCGAGGCACGGGAATCGGTCTGGCCACCGTACAGCGAGTGATTCAGCGGCATCGGGGCAAAATTTGGGCAGAGGGCGCCGTCAATCATGGCGCAACCTTTTGCTTCACCTTAACAGAGGAATCCGCCAATGGACGAGAGCAATTTGCAACAGCCGCCTGAGACACCGATCGCCTGCGCCAGGTCCTTACGGGTGTTAATCGTCGATGACTCGGAGAACGATGCATTCCTGCTTCTGCGCGTCTTGCGAAAAGCTGGCTACCAGCCTGTTCACGAACGGGTCTCGAATGCACTCACAATGAAAGCAGCCCTGCAAAAACAGGTTTGGGACATTGTTATTTCGGATTACGAGATGCCTGGGTTTGGCGGGTTTGAAGCGTTACAACTGTTGAAGGAGAGCGGACAGGATCTGCCGTTCATTCTGGTATCGGCGGTGGTGAGCGAGGAGACCGCAGTGGCGGCGATGAAGGCCGGCGCGCACGATTACATCATGAAGCGCAAGCTAGCGCGGCTGGTACCGGCAATTGAACGCGAGCTGCAGGAAGCCGATACGCGACTGGCCAGGAAAACCGCCGAAGAAGCCTTACGGCAAAGTGAGGAACAGTTGCGTCAAGCCCAGAAACTCGAGGCCATCGCCCGGCTTGCCGCCGGCGTCGCTCATGATTTCAACAACATTCTAACTGCTATTAGCGGTCATAGTGAACTTCTCTTGCGCCAGTTTGACGCCGGCGATTCCCGGCGCAGAAACGCGGAGCAAATCGAGAAATGCGCCTACATGGCGGCAGCCTTGACCAGGCAGCTTCTGACTTTCAGCCGTAAACAAGTGATCGAACCGCGTGTGCTCGAACTCAACGCGGTGGTCGGAAATATTGAAAGAATGCTCGCGCGGTTGATTGGGGAAGATCTCGAATGTCGCACGGAGCTTGACCCAAACGTGGGCCGAATCAAAGCCGACCCTGGCCAAATCGAGCAAGTGATCATGAATCTCGCCGTCAATGCACGCGATGCCATGCCCAATGGCGGCAAGCTTGCTATCACCACTGCCAGCGTCACACTGGATGAGCGGCGTCGAAAAGCCTTTCCGAGTTTGAGTCCGGGCAAGCACGTGATGTTGGCGGTAGCCGACACAGGCACCGGGATGACCGAACAGGTGAAAGCACATCTCTTTGAACCGTTTTTCACCACCAAGCCCCCGGGAAAAGGAACGGGCCTGGGTCTTGCAACCTGTTTCGGCATTGTCAGGCAAAGCTCGGGACACATTGAGGTCGAAAGCGAGTTGGGAAAAGGCACGACCTTCAAACTTTATTTTCCCGAGATCCAGGAAGCCGCTGCCCCCGCGCGATTTATTCCTTGTGCTACGCCGGCGGCAAGAGGCACGGAAACGGTGCTGCTGGTTGAGGATGAAGCCATCGTTCGTGAATTGGCGGTGACGACCCTCCGAGAGCGGGGTTATACCGTCATTGAGGCGGGCAATGGGGAAGAAGGGCTTCACATCGCACGGCAACATAATGGAAAAATTGACCTGGTCCTCACCGATGTTGTGATGCCAGTGATGGGTGGAAGAGAAATGGCAGATACGCTTCGTGGGTCCAGGCCGGACACCAAAATCCTTTTTACCTCAGGCTATACCGAGGACGCCATCGGCCATCATGGAGTCCTGATGCCCGGGATTGAATTTCTACAGAAGCCTTACCTGAGCGCCAGCCTGGCCCGCCGGGTCCGTGAAGTCCTGGATAAAGCGGCGAACAAGTCCTAAGCCGAAACCGTTACCTGAAGCGCGGGCGTCCCGCCGGCGAGTTAGAGGGGCGTCCCCCCGAGTGGGTTCGAGCGGCGAGACGCCGCTCAAACTCGCAGCCGGGACGGCCGCGTTACAGCACAGCTCATAGCTAATGATTATGAGTCGGTGTTGCAAACCGGCCGAGGAACAGGAGGCTGCCCGAACGGATGTCGCGAATGAAGAATATAAAGGGATGGTCCGCGCGAAAGATGGGAGGCGGCGGGGGAGGTTGACTGATTGCACGGCCGGCAACCGCAACAGCGGTCGCAGCCGCCGCTTCGGTGCCTTCTTCATTGACCTCACCCCAAGCTTTGTGGAATACCCCTGAGATATAGAGCAGCCTGCTCCCATCCATCGCAGAAAAGTCGGCTTTCGAACCAAAGGCATCGGTCATTCCCATACGAACCAGCGTGTCATTAAGGTTCAGGTTGGACTCGAGCTTGAATCGCGGAAGGAATATTTCGACTCGCTGCTGTTTCATTTGGCTTAACGCTTGTGAAAGCAGCGCAGGAGTGAGCCGACTTTCGAGTTTGGCGCATCCATCCTTTTCGCGTGGCAGTAATCCAACCATCGAAAGTTCATCGCTTTTGTAAGACAACTCCACCGCTTGAAATTCGCCGTTCTCCGTATACCGAACGTTGTCGAAGTGATGCATGAGTGGTATGGCAACTTGATCACCCGAAGGAAGATAGAAGGGTTGATTTGAGGTCTTGGCTTTATCAAATGGTTTGGTCCACAGTCCCTTGAAGTAAATAGCATTCGCTACAATCATCCGGGTAAGGGAGTGAAGGCTGCCAGGCGGCAGGAGGTCCTGTATCTTGTCTTTTGTGCTTTCCGCCACCCATTGATTGATCTCTATCCGGGCCCTTTCCCCGTCGGTATTGAAGTCAGCTTGATTAACGTTGGCCTGATATTCTCCTTTGGCGATTTCCAAGAAGGCTGGCAAAAATGGATATCCTTTTTGAGTCCAAAGTGCATTGGCGATTTTCAACTCAATCCGGTTCTGTTTGCTGGCTTCGTTCAGTTGGTTTTGAAGACCAGCAAACGAAGAGTGGATCTGCGCCTGATTTCCCTGAAAGTGTAAGACTCTGGCCAGTTGCTCTTCGGTGTCGCCATGTGCGCCCGCGTAAACCATCGCCAGGCAGGTGGAGATGCTGTAAGGAGAGAAAAAAACGTTGCCCGGAGTTGATTTTATCTGGCCGAAAAGCTCGAGTGCAAAGGCCGTGTTGCCATCAGTCAACGATTGGGTCTGGGCCGCGTGGCCTTTAGGCACAAAAACGTTAATGAACGACAGCATAAGTATGATCAACAGTAACTCTTTTAAAACGCGAGCCATAGTTTTCTTGCGTTCCAGCAATTTGCGGCCAATAGCAACATTGAATATACTAAACGAAATTGTTTCTCCGCGCTTGATGAGATGAGATTTGCTCTTATAGCCGATATTCACGCCAATCTCGAAGCCTTTCAAGCCGTTTTGAGAGATTCACAAAAACAGGAGTGTACACAGTACGCCTTTCTTGGAGATTTCGTTGGGTACAACGCCGATCCGAAAGCGTGCATCGATATCGTCCGCGCGATGAATGTTCCCTGCGTCAAGGGTAACCATGACGAATACTGTTCGACGGACGAACCTCTTGATGGCTTCAACCCCGCTGCCGCCAGAGCTGTAGAGTGGACTCGAAAACAACTGACAGAAGATGACCGCCGGTGGCTAAGGGAGCTGGAGCACGTGCGCGTTGTCGAAAACTTCACCCTGGTTCATGCGACTCTAGAGAACCCGCCACGTTGGGGATACGTATTCGACAAACTTGCGGCGGCAGCTAATTTTTATCATCAGCAGACCCAACTCTGTTTCTTTGGCCATACGCACGTGCCGGTTGCTTTCATCCTGGATAGCGTCGTGCGAGGCGGCACTTATACCAGCTTTAAAATCGAGCGAGACAAACGGTATTTTGTGAATGCGGGTTCTGTCGGACAGCCTCGCGATAACAATCCCAAGGCTGCTTACGTCATTTATGACATGGACAAAAAAACCATCGAACTTCGGCGAATAGCTTACGACTTCGGTGTCACGCAGCAAAAAATCCGCGACGCAGGCCTTCCACCCCGCTGAAAGGATTTGCTCTATATTCGCAAGCGACGCAAAGAATTGGGGGAGAGCAGTAAACTTGCGGTCTGGCGAACAGATGCCATAATACAAACGTGCCCACGGTCAGATTCCAGCGGAAATGCCTCAAGTCCGCCTTCACTCTCATCGAGCTGTTAGTCGTCATTGCGATCATTGCCATCCTTGCGGCAATGCTGTTGCCGGCGTTGAGCAAGGCCAAAACAAAAGCCCAAGGGATTGGCTGTCTCAGCAATTTGAAACAACTTCAGCTAGCGTGGTACATGTACGCCGATGACTATAACGGCAAGCTTGTGCCAAACGGCGATGGAGGCGCCGAGGGGTGGGTTGGAGGTTGGTTGCCCACAATAGACGACGCAATCAACGTGAATTTGCTCAAACCTCCCGCAGGCAAACTCTGGCCCTATAATACATCAGCAGGGATATATAAGTGCCCAGCGGACAGAACCACCGTTAAATATGGCGTTCAAACGTTGCCTCGAGTCCGCAGCGTTTCCATGAACGGGAACATGAACGGTAACAGTTGGTATACCGATCAAATCAAAGGCAAGTTTTTCACCTTTAGAAAGTATTCTGAAATTATCCGCCCCGCGCCGAGCCAAGCCTTTGTTTTCCTCGACGAACATCCCGAGAGCATTGACGATGGTTATTTCCTGGTCTGGATGGATAAGAAGGGCACATGGGGAAATTGGCCGGCCAATTATCATAATGGGGCTTGCGGTTTGTCTTTTGCGGATGGCCACGCCGAAATCAGAAAGTGGCGCGATGCAGGAACCTTGGGTGCCCACATTGGGGGAGCCGGTCCCACGGATGTTCCCTGGATGCAGCTACGGGCTTCAGCGCCCATTGATCCTAACGCACCGTGGCCGCCCTGATGGGGCGAGGGTCACACGCGAAAAAATTTGATTACTACCAGGGACGGAGAAGCTGAAGCAGTCCATAGGAATCAGTTAGAAGAAGGGCTGCCCCTTACACAAACCCTTTCCGCCCGAGGAGGGGAGAAAGACCGCTGCAAAAGTTGTCGAGCTCGGCTTCTCATTAAAACTTGGATCATCAGGTTCGAATTTGCTTTGCGTGCCGGTACCTCATCAGAAACTCACGCCGAATGCGGGAACTTCACGCATTACTCTGTCGCTTACGTCAAGATTGTGGACTTTCGTGGGTAAAACGCAGTGGCATCCGGTTTGCTCGTACTTCAGAAGAAGTTGAAAACAATTCCAGAGGTAGTTATGAAGATTTCTTCACGCCACGCCTTTACCCTGATTGAATTGCTGATCGTTGTCGCAGTGATCGCGGGCCTGGCAGCGATGCTTTTGCCTGCGCTTTCCGCTGCCAAAAAGAAAGCTCTGCGCACGAGCGCGAAGTATGACAGTGCCGCAACGAAAACTGCCCAGACGTCTCAAACTACGGGGCGTGGAATGCCCAGCCCACCCTCGCGAAGCATCGCTAATATCAAGTCCTTTGCGGCCACTGTTTCACTGAGGCCCAGCTTGAGTGTCGGGACCGCTCAGCCGGAGTCCATCTATACTGCGCAACTCATGGCCAAATTTGATGCCCTAAACCCCGGTAGAAATGGCGAGTGCGAAGTGCTATTACCGCTCCCTCCACAAATCATCTCCCTGGCAGACCTGGTCATTACTGTTAATGGACAGCCCAGCGAATCGGTGGAGATTCGAGAGGACAAATTAGCCTGGTTTGGGGTGTTGCCCAGCCAGCCGACGCCCATTTCCATTACGTACTCGGCCATGGGAAAAGGACTTTATAATCTTCAAATTCCGCCCAGCGCCATTCTGGATACCTTCCATATCGACCTAACCGCGATAGGCTCGGATGTGCGCATGCTCGAACTCTCGCTGCAACCGACAAAATATGCGCGCTCGAACGGTCAGACGGTTTATACCTGGGACTATAAGCATCTGCTCTTCGGCCGTCCTATCGCCCTCGACGTTTTGGGGATCGCACCGATTGATCGTTTAGGAGAGCTTACCTGGCTCGGGCCAGCGAGCGTCATTATCTTCGGGCTGGTGCTCGGTCTGGTCGCTCACGCCTATAATGTAAAAAACTTCGATCGTTGGATGCTCCTGCTGATCCTGGGCGCTTTCACCGGGGCTTATCCACTCATGTACTTTGCCCAGGAATTTGTTTCGCTCAATGTCGCAATCTTCGTCAGCTCCACTATTGTCCTCGTGATCATAGCCCTGCGATCGATCACCATCATGCGCCTTAAACTGGGATTTTTCGGAGTCGTTTGTCCCGCGGCTGCGATTCTGGCAGTCACACTTCTCGCCGCCATTCACACCCGGCTCCAAGGGATTCTGATTACGGGCATCGGTTTAGCGCTGTTCATTGGAGCAATGGTGTTAATTCCCCGGTGCAAGCTCGAACGAACACTTCGTGGCGACCTCCCGGATGCCCTCGCCACTCAATCTTAAGGTTCTGGATTTGCTGCACGGCAAAATTTTCGTGCTCTCCTGACGTCACCGATTAACATGAGTGAGATGCCTGACTCTTATACGCAACTGCTGGATGCCGTGATTTCCCATCTTGAGGAGATGAAAACAAGGGGAATCGCCTACGTAGGCGTCTCACCAGATACGATCGCTGGTTTAAAGAATGTGACTCAAAAACCGGTTTTGAAAAACGCAATGTCACCTGGCCCCGCGAAAGAGGGCATCTTAAATGCCTCTCTGATTTCACTGCGTGCCTCGCCCCCAGGCGCACGGGCGGCTTCAGAACAGCTCAACGCAAAGGAAAACACGGTTTTGTCAGATTTGCCTCTCGAAAAAGCAGCAGGGCCGGCTATGCCGTCGCTTGATCCAGCAGCTAAAGCAGCCGCTTTTGCCGATTTGCGCCAGCGCGCCATGGCATGCGTCAAATGCGAACACCTGGCTAGCTCAAGGAAAAATGTTGTTTTTGGGGTAGGTAGTATTAATTCCGAATTGATGTTTGTGGGAGAAGCGCCCGGGGCCGATGAAGATGCTCAAGCCGAGCCGTTTGTCGGCAGGGCTGGTCAGCTTCTGACAAAAATCATTGAAACCATGGGGCTGACTCGCGACTCAGTATACATTGCCAATATATTAAAATGCCGCCCCGACACCCCAGGGCAACCCACAGGAAACCGCAAACCGACGTTGGAAGAGATGCAAACCTGCATCCCATTTCTACACGAACAAATTGATTTGATTCAGCCCAAAGTGATTGTCGCGCTAGGTGGCACAGCCGTAGAAGGTTTGCTGGGAAAAACCGCAGGCATCACGCGTTTGCGTGGCAACTGGCAAAGCTATCGCAATATTCCGCTCATGCCTACCTATCATCCCGCTTACCTGCTTCGCAATCAGGGCCCCATGGAAAAACGCCGTGTCTGGGAAGACATGTTGCAAGTCATGGAAAAGCTTGGGATGCCGATTAGTGACAAACAGCGGAATTTTTTCTCGAAAGGGGCCTAAAAGTGATCCTCCGGCGGAATGCCGGTGGGGGCACCCGGCATACAGGTGCAAGCTGTTGCCCAAAAGTGAAGGTGCAGAATGACGAAATGAAACCCGCACGGGGAAATACGACAAGAGCTACTCGACACCTGTTTTTGTTTCGAGCTTCTTTCGTAGTTCGTCATCCGTGATTTGTGACTCGTCCTTCCCAATTCGCGGAAGACTGAGTTTAGCGTTGAAATCATTCGTCGCATTCTCAAGCAGTTTGCGGTTCACAATAGGCAGGTAGCGTTGGGCCGTAAGATTGTCTTGCGAGTCCAGCCGCAACGAACGTTCCAACCACGGTTTGGCCGCCGCGAAATCACTCATTTCCACGAAATGGAGTCCGATATTGGCCATTGTAAAATATCCGTTTGGATCAAGTGCCTCCGCTTTGGAAAAATAGACCTGTGACTCGCTTTGGCGTCCAGTCCAGTCCAGGCACCAACCATAGCGCAAATAATTATAGCCATCCCACGGGTTGAGCTTCATGCCGCGTTCGAACCATTCCATCGCTTTCGCAGCGAGTTCCTTATAGTCTTCACCTCCGGCAAGGCTTTGGACACGATAGGCCTCTCCAATATTGTAGGTGGTGTCGAAATTCTTCGGATCGATCGCATAGGCCTGTTCTAAAACCGCGACCTGCGCGGGAGAATAGGCATCAGGAAGCCGGGTGTTAAAGAGGGCCAGCCAATAATTTTCCCGCGCGCGACGTGTCGCTTGCAGCCCCAAATAAAGAGCGCCCGCAATCAACACCACGGTTGTTAAAATCCTGGTCGCGCGTCCTATGGAAAACCAATAGGATTCCGTTGCAAAACGCAACTGACTGCTCAACAAGGCCATCAAAGTCACAGCCACCATCGCATTGGCAGGAATGTGCATGTTGAAATCCACGACCGAGTGAACGAGGATCGCCGTCAAACCGATGGTGCCGCCGAGCAAGAATGCAAATTTATTACTGGTTTGTTTTCCGCTCAAGTCGGCCGCGGTGTTTCGCACGGAATTCCAGGTTTTCAGAATGCCGGCAGCAAGCAACACCAAAGCTGAGGCGATGAGTGCAGCCCCAGCCAATCCCCAATCAGCCAGGGCATTTAGAAAGTCGTTGTGCACGCGGTCCGGCTGCAACTGAACCATCTCGGGACGATGCTGTCGGAAACGATAATCAAAATGGGCAGGCCCCGCCCCCCACCACAAATTATCCTGCCAAACTTTCAAAGCCGGTTCCCACATAAAAAAGCGCAAGTCATCATCCAGCTTGCCTTCGACGACTAATTTTTTATAGCGAGCCTGGAAAGAGTAATTCCTAGGCATGAATACGAATGCCGCGCTCACGATGAACACAAGGAAGAGCAGTGCAGGCAATCGAAAGCTGCGGTGAAACAACAGTACCATAAAAAAAAGAAGCAAAGAAAAAGCTGTAGCCAGCCAGGCGCCGCGAGAAACTGTTGCTGCGATCCCGGCCAGCATCGCAAAGGTGGCATACGCGAGGAAGATTTTCGAGACGGGTTTGAGTCGGCTGGCAATGCTAAAGGCCAGAGCCAGTGGCAATAACATTTCTAAAAAACCACCCAAATGGTTGGGACAGATGTAAGTCCCTGAAGCCCGATGGTCATATTGGGTGTACACGTGCCATACTCGGGTCGAGTCTGACAAGAACTGGTAAACCGCGTAAAACGAAATGCTCATGGCCAAAAACACCAGGGCCAGGGTAATGACCTGAATGTGCTCTTGACGGTGAAGGTTATTGATGATCGCAAAGAACAAGAATGCGTAAACAAGTATACGCATCAGTTCCTGGCGGGCAACATACTCAATGTCTGCCGTAGCATACCGCAGAATGGCGTAGAGTGTGAAAGCCAGCGCAGCCCAGCAGATAGGTGGCCATAAAAATTTAGGGCGCGGATTAAGCCAAAGCCGAACCCCCCACAACAAAATCACTGCTATGATGAGCCATTCCGCAACCTGGAAAGTGTCCACTAACAGAAAATCCAAAAAAAAACCTGCGGGTAACTGTGGGCGTCCTCCAAAGGCCAACGGAGTGAAGATCAGGATCGCAAGCACCAAACCCAGGATCCCGCGCTCCATCCACTTATCCAAGGCTGCGCGATTCATCACTCTGCACGACCCTAGCTGGAAAGGTCATGGAATGCACGTAAATACTTACTTTCGCTATCAGAAAACTAACTTCTAATCGAACGCAACAACCAGATTTCTTGCCACAAATCGCTGCGTTCGTTATCCTAAGTCTTACCAGAAACCAAGCTAAGAAGCAGGGTTCTGGCACACTCTCATGATTAGGATCAAACAAGTGAGGACGCGGCTACGCTTTAAGATGAGTTCCTGTATCGCCTTCGCATTGATGTGCGCATTGGCCTATGCCGCCGAGGACACCGCACCCAACCGGAAGGCATCACATTCATTTGACTGGATGGATCGGGAAGGCCTGCAAGCTGCCCGGGAAACACGCACACGGCTGGGGCACGAGCACAGGCAGCCTGGTGTTGGCCATGGACTTTATACAGATTTTCATGCCGCATTCATTCCCCTGACTCAAGAACTCGATCAGAAGAAGCAGGAACAACTCGTGGCCGCCGCCCGCAAGACAGGCACTCAGATCCTCATTATAACGAGCGCTAAAGGAGCGGAATGGCACGGAATACAGGATGGGATTCTCGTTCTTCCTGGGACCACGACCGACCAAGGTTACTTGATATTTCAGAACACCAACTCGTACGGGAAATCTGGCTCACCGAGCGGGGTGGAATTCTTGAAAAATGTTCATCCAAATTTGTCCCGCACCAATAACATCCTTGCTGGAATGGAAATCTGCAATAGCGGCGCGGATATCAGACTGGACAACCAGGGTGAGGTCGGACTAATTCGGCGAAAGATTGTCTCTAACCTTCATTCCTTCCCGGACGAATTTTTCGCCGGACCTTCGCTTTATCCCAAAGAGATCCTGGCTGAATGGGACCGAGACATTCAGGGAAAAGCGTTAACCGGCATTGGCGTAAATGAAGTACTTTCCATTTCCATCTTCAAAGAAGCGGGTATCGATCCTTTTGAGGAAGCGGTTATCAACCCTTATGAGGTCAGCTTTCGAAATCTGGTAACGCATATTCTGGCTCAGGATTTGACGGAGTCATCGATCCGAAACGCGCTGACCAATGGACATGCTTTTGTTGCGCACGACTGGCTTTGTGATCCTGCCGGGTTCTCGTTCGGAGCAATCAATAATCTGGGGGTGTTCGGAATGGGAGACACCGCTCCGCTGCTTGGAACAACTCGGGTTGCGGGTAACACTCCCGTGCCGGCCAAGCTCCGTCTCATTCATAAGGGAACTGTCATCCAGGAAATAACCGGGACCAATCTGACGTTTCAAGCCAAAGAACCCGGGCCATACCGCCTGGAGGCCTGGTTGACATTGGCGGGAGAAGATCGGCCATGGATCTATTCCAATCCGGTTTACCTAAAAACTCCCGACGCTCGTGAGGTTCGGCCGCCTTCCTCAACAATTAGCGACGAGGTAAAAGTGGATAAAAATCTCGTCTATCGAGAAGGCGCGGAGGAAGATAGTGGGAAACACAAACTCGATGTTTATCATCCAAACGGAGTCCCCAGCGCCCCGGTGCTGTTCTTTATCCATGGGGGCTCATGGAAAAGCGGGGATCGCTCTTTATATGGAGCACTTGGGAATCGTTACTCGCAAGCGGGATTTGTCACTGTCGTGCCCAGCTATCGACTGGCGCCCAAACACCCGCATCCCGCGCAGATTGAAGATGTCGCTGCAGCATTTACCTGGACGGTCCAACACATATCGGAGTACGGCGGAGATACCAACCGGATTTACGTGGCCGGGCATTCGGCAGGCGGCCACCTCGCCGCCTTATTGGCATTGGATGAAAGCTATTTGGCTGCCTATCAGCTTTCTCCTAAATTCATTCATGGGGTGCTCGCGCTCAGCGGTGTTTACAATTTTACGATTGGAGAAAGCCAGGAATCAGTCTTTGGCAAAGATCCGGAATTCCGCCGTAAAGCCTCTCCCCTGTTTCATGTAAAAGCAGGCGCTCCACCGTTTCTGGTGACCTTTTGCGAATGGGATTATTTCAGTTTGCCTGCTCAGGCTCGACAGTTTCATAAGGCATTGCAAAAAGCGGGCGTTAAGTCGGAATTAGTCCTTATCCCGCGCGAGAGCCACATTTCTGAAATTGTGAATGTCTGGCGCACCGACGATCCAACCGTCACGGCGGCCTTGAAGTTCATGAAGTGAATAATGAAAGCGTCGAAATTCCTGAATCAATGTTGAATTCCTGGGCGGCCGGACTATTGGTCTGGGAAGAGAGACACTCTGTAATCGCCTCACGAAGTGCATTCATCTCAAATGGTTTCCCAAGCAGAAGGTCAATCACTGACAAGACCCGTTCACGCTGGAGTTTTTCCGGAAAGGCAGTGAGCATCATGACCCGCTGAGCTGGCGCGCGGTGTTTGATCGCCTCAGCGAGTTTATCCCCAGTCATCGCGGGCATAAAGAAGTCCGTAATGATAACATCAAATTTGCCGGGTTCGAACAGGTCGAGCGCTTGGGCTCCGCTGCTGGCACTGTCCACACGGTGACCATCAAGCTGCAAGATCATCCTGACCGTGTCGCAAATAAGAGGCTCATCATCCACGACGAGGATGTGTTTTTTATCTGCAGGTCGAGCAGTCATGCAATCACCACAAGCACGATTCAGGCCAATACTTCCCCCCCAATAACCGTCTCCCAGGGAGTTGCGTTAAAACGAATTGCAAGGCAGAGTGTGGCACACCGTGAGCAAAGTCATATTGGTCACCCTGGGTCTGCTGGCCTTAACCGCTTTTTGCGGCTGCGCGCACAACTATGTGATCACTCTGGACAATGGCCGGCATATCACCACAGCCAGCAAACCAAAGCTGCGAGGCGAAAAATATGTTTTTAAGGATGCCACCGGGAAAGAGGTTTATGTGGGAGCAGGCCGGGTTCGGGAAATTGCTCCGGCTTCCATGATGCCGGAACAAAAGCAGATGTTTACTCCGCAGCCTGGCAGCAAGTAACAAATCGTTCGACGTATTTTCCAATCAGGTCCACTTCAATGTTCACCAGATCGCCAGTTGCGCGTTGACTGAATGCAGTCATTCTGAGGGTGTGAGGGATAATCCAGATATCGAAGTTGGTCTTTCGGACGTTTGCGACGGTCAGACTCACGCCATCCACTGCAATGGATCCTTTTTTGATGATATACCGCATGAGGTCCGGCGACGCAGCGATTCTCAATAGATGATCCTGACCTTCGCGTTCCCAGTGAACGATTTTGCCAAGACCATCGATGTGACCGGTAACAAAATGCCCGCCGAAACGACCGTCCGCCCGCAATGAGCGCTCAAGATTGACACGGGAGCCGGGTTGAGCGAATGAAAGATTGGTTCGCTTCCATGTTTCCTTGAGAAGATCAAATTGGACTAACTTGTTTTTACCACGGGAGAACAACTTGACGGCAGTGAGGCAGCACCCATTAACAGCGAGGCTGTCGCCAATTTGCAGTCCAGAGGCGCATTTCTGGGCCTGGACCAGCAGTTCGAACGAATCTTTCCCTGGCTTGACTCGTTGAACTGTTCCCTTTTCTTCGACTATGCCTGAAAACATGGCGGACAAAGTCTAAACCGCGGGCATACAGATCCCAAGATAATCTCTAAAAAGTTCGACCGTTCTTATTTTGGTTTGTCAATACCCGAGCGGTTAAGAGCAGATCCGGACCGAGTTTGCGCCATGTGACATCATTCAATCGAATTGCTTTGTTCAAGTTGCGCGCACCTTTGCCACCAACGCCGGAAAAAGAATAACGACCGCCAACCACTTTTGGTGCATAGAAGAACGCAATGCGTTGTGCCAGACCTTGCTGAAGGAACGAAGCATTGACCTCTCCACCTCCCTCGATGAGCAAACTGGTGACGTTTTCGGCGCCTAAAACTTTGAGCAGTGAGCACAAGTCGAGCGAAGGGTGCGGCCCCATCGAACTCACATCGGTTGGTAAAACAAGAACACGTGCCCCGCTTTTCTCCAGAGCCGAAACGCGCGAGTTAGGCGCTTTTTTGCTCACTACGATGGTGGTAGTTTGCATTCCTTCATTATTCAAAACCTTTGCTGTCAGGGGTGTTCGCGCCACGGCGTCCAGAACAATTCGGCGCGGTTGCCTGAGGGTGAGAGGCGCAGACCGGAGTGTGCGTTCCGTTTCTTTCTTCACGGTTCGGACAGTCAAGCTTGGATCATCTGCCAGAATTGTGTTGATCCCGACAAGAATCGCATCCGCTCCTTGCCGTAATCTCATCCCATGAGCCCTTGCTAATGTGCCGGTAATCCATTTTGACTCTCCCGAAGTGGTAGCGATTTTGCCATCCAAAGTCATTGCAGCTTTCACCGTGACGAAGGGCGTACGATGAAGGATCCAATGGCTAAAGGCCTCGTTAAGAGTTTCGCATTCCTTTCCAAGCGCATTGGTGGAGGCTGCGATACCCGCACGCCTTAAGATTGTAAAACCTTTCCCGCAATGCTGCGGGTTCGGGTCTGAACAACCTGCGATTACCCTGGTTATTTGAGCCGCGATGATCGCCTCCGTGCAGGGGGGCGTGCGGCCGACAGTGCAACAGGGCTCGAGAGTCACGTAAAGGGTCGCTCCCTTTGTGCCCTTGCCGCGATGGCGAGCGTCGCGAATCGCTTCGATTTCAGCATGAGGCTGCCCGGCAGCATGATGCCAGCCGGTCCCAATGATTTTGCCATGCTTGACGAGCACTGCTCCAACCATCGGATTAGGCGAAGTTAAGCCATATCCTCGACGGGCCAGACTCAATGCCATACGACTGAATCGGATATCGTCTTTAGAAAGAAGTGGGAGCTTGTTCACTGGAATAATGCCAGATTCTCAATTAGGCAAACGGTAAAAGCTCTGATCCTAACTCATGCATCTCGAAATCAAATCGAGGAAATAATTAATCAGCAAATAAAGCCTCCGCGAACTGTTTTGGGTCAAAAGGTTGCAGATCATCCGGCTCTTCGCCTAATCCGACAAACTTTATGGGCAATCCGAGTTCCTTCTGAATCGCCACGACCATGCCTCCCTTGCTTGTGCCATCAAGCTTGGAAACCACCAACCCGGTCAGTGGAACGGTTTTATTGAATTCCCGAGCCTGATTCAGTGCGTTCATGCCGGTAGTGGCGTCCAGGACGAGCAATACTTCATGGGGAGCCCCAGGCGCTCGTCTGCCAATTACCCGATGCATCTTTTGCAGTTCCTCCATCAAATTGTGTTTGGTATGCAAGCGGCCTGCCGTATCAATAAACAAATAGTCCGCCTGGCGGGCCTGTGCCGCCGCCACAGCATCATGGGCAATTGCGGCGGCATCCGCCCCGTAAGCCCCAGCAATCACGTCGACGCCCACGCGCTTGCCCCAGAGTTTGAGTTGCTCGATTGCCGCGGCACGGAATGTATCGCAAGCGGCCAGAAGCGCAGTTTCTCCTCGAGATTGGATCCAATGCGCAAGCTTTGCAGTCGTCGTCGTCTTGCCAGTGCCATTGACACCCACCACGGAGACCACTGTGGGCCCCGCGGGTGCGCGGACCAATTCCGGCCTTTGATTCAAAAAAACGTTTCCCACTTCCCTTTCTGCAATTGCGAACAAGGTCAGAGCTTCTCGTCCCTGGGTTTCATACTCCTTTTTCACCGCATCAATGATTTGAGATGTCATCGCCATCCCCAAATCGGCGCCGATCAGCGCAGCCTCGAGTTCTTCAATACCGCCTGCGTCAAGGCGCGGAGATCGAGTAACCACTCTGCGGATCTCGTGTGTAAGTTTTTGGTGGGTCTTTTGCAGACCCGTCTTAAATTTTGCAAATAGTCCCGTCATGGAAAAATCGTGTGGGCTGTTGTGCCGATTCCTGAAATCACCTCAGGGTCTGGTCGGCACTGTCAGCGGGGGATTTCGTTGCTGTGCTCGCGCCCGTAGTTTCTCGACGTATGGATAAGGCAGTTTGACGGAACCGATCAGCGGGCGGCCTTTGCTCATTCCGTGGCAATCCGAACCTCCCGTGACCAGCAATTGAAATCGGTCCGCGATTTTTAAGTAATGTTCTGAGGTCGTAGTGGAGTGCTTGGTATGAAAACATTCAATACCATCGAGCCCGGCCTCAGCCATGCCTGGAATTACTTCGTCACACCGGTTCAATCCCGGGTGCGCCAGAACAGCTACACCTCCGGCCTTGTGAACAAGGTCAATGGCGTCCGAGGCTGAAATCTTGAATTTGGGAACCCAAGCCGGCCGGTTCTTCTTCAAGAACCGTTCGAAAGCCTCATCCAGGCTGGAACAGAGTCCAGCTTGAACCAGAGCCCGAGCCACATGTGGCCTGCCTGGAGAACGGCACTTGGCCAGTTCAAACACCGCTTCAGCCTCAAGGGGTATTCGACTTTGTTGCAGCCGGGCGACCATTTCGCGAATCCGATTCTGGCGCACGTGCTGAAATTGTGCCACCTCAGCCAGCAGTTCACTATTTTGGGTATCGATCGCATAACCTAAAATATGGAGTTCATGACCGTCCTGTTCGGCCGTCAGCTCAGTTCCAGGAATAAACTCGATTCCCGCCTCCTTGCACGCCGCCCCGCAGCGCGCACATCCCTCGACCGTATCGTGATCAGTCAGCGCCAGCGCGGCCAAACCGTATCGTTGCGCTTGCGCCACTAACTCTTCCGGAGAATATGTTCCATCGGAAAATTGAGTGTGTAAATGCAGGTCCGCGTAGCTCATGACTTCACTTCCCGTGCCGGACGCATCAGCTCACCTTTTACTTTGTCCAATATCCCATTCACAAACTTCCCGCTATCCTGGGTTGAAAACTTTTTTGCAATATCTACAGCTTCATTGATGCTCACCACAGGAGGAATATCGTCTCGATGGATCATTTCGTAAATCGCAAGACGTAGAATATTTCTATCCACAGCCGCGATACGATGCAGTTCCCAGTTTCGAGCATGTTTGCTGATAATTTCATCCGCCTCATTCCTGTGCTCGAGGGCTCCCCGGATGAGGGGATCGGCAAACAGCCGCACCGCGGCTTCGTCCGCGGTCAGGGGAGGCAACTCCACTGGCTGGCCCCAGGTGGCCGCTCCCTTTTCCTCGGCAATCGCCGCTCCGCGCTGTGTTTCCCAAAAGTGCTCCAACGCGGCATCCAGATCCTGAGGAGGATTGAGATCGTTTTGAAACAAAAATTGAACAGCGCGTTCTCGCGCTTCACGTCGCTTTCCCATGGAGTTAACATGCCGTAGAAAAGGTGAGCGTGAAACTCAAATCTTCCACCTTCAAAGT
>Ga0163163_10000938_pt1 | contig 24727 bp, 21 predicted proteins | sample S65metaG_FD_119766 | JGI IMG/M metagenome (GOLD analysis project Ga0163163, IMG submission 119766) | Switchgrass rhizosphere microbial communities from Kellogg Biological Station, Michigan, USA - S6-5 metaG | ecosystem: Host-associated > Plants > Roots > Rhizosphere > Soil | place: USA...
AACGAAATTGGAGTTTGCCCCCGACGCGCATCTTGTCAATGGTTACGAAATTCTCAATAAATACTTTGATCAGCTTTTTACAAATGACCCCCGGGTGGTTGCCTTTGGCGAGGACCTGGGATTAATCGGCGACGTAAACCAGGGCTTTGCTGGTTTGCAGGCCAAGCATGGTGAAGGCCGGATTTTCGATACGGGCATTCGTGAGCTTACAATCATGGGTCAGGGCATTGGCATGTCAATGCGCGGACTAAGGCCGATTGCAGAAATTCAATACCTGGATTACCTGCTTTATGGTCTTGAACCGCTCAGTGATGATGCTGCCACGCTGCATTTCCGCACGAAGGGTAAGCAGGTTTGTCCACTGATTGTCCGCACACGCGGTCATCGGCTGGAAGGGATTTGGCACAGTGGTTCTCCGATGGGAATGATCATTAATTCTCTTCGCGGTTTTCAAATCTGTGTTCCGAGGAATATGGTGCAGGCAGTGGGTATGTACAATACGTTGTTGAGCAGTAATGATCCCGGATTGGTGATTGAATGTTTGAATGGATACCGATTGAAAGAGAAGATGCCTTCAAATTTGTTGGAGTACAAGGTTGCGCTCGGCATTCCCGAGACCATGCGCGAAGGAAAGGATATCACGATCGTTTCTTACGGTGCTACGCTGAGAGTGGTACTCGAAGCCGCTGCGTTGCTGGAGCACCTGGATGTAGAATGCGAGGTCATTGACGTACAAACGTTGATTCCTTTCGATCTTAATCAGCATATCCTTGAATCGCTGAAAAAAACAAACCGGATTTTGTTTGTGGATGAGGATCATCCCGGCGGTGCTGCTGCCTTCATGTTTAACAAGGTGATGGAATTACAGGGAGGATACCGTTGGCTGGATGTTGCACCGCGCACACTAACGGGAAAGGACCACCGACCCGGATATGGCAGCGATGGAGATTACTTCAGCAAACCTAATGTGGAAGATATTGTGAGGGTGGTGCGTGAAATGATGGCGGAATAGTTTACTCAAGAAACAGGTCCTTCCATTCTGGCCTGGGAATCCAGCACTCTGTTTTCTTTCCAAACCACTTGTAACGGTTGGCTGCGATCCAATCGTAGATAACATTTCTGATGAAGGGTGGAATAATAATTAATCCATAAAGCAGGGGCCAGAGGCCATTCAATCTTTTTAATACGCGCAATGCAGCAGTAGACCGCATGTACAATTTATCTCCTTCCAACAAAAGGAATGAGTCGAAATCTTTCGCAGGGAGCTGGTACTTCCTGGCAATTTCCTGTCCGAAGTTACTTTGCAGGGAAGCATACCGGAATTTCAATTTCGGATCCCGTTTCAACACAAATTGCACGCTTTCGCTGCAGAGGTTGCACATGCCATCGAAGAGGATGATTTTGTCGGAAACTACATTCATTGAAATTCAAAATTAAACCTGCCTGTCGGCAGGCAGGAAATCAAAATTCAAAAATGAGTCTAACTTTTGAATTTTGACTTTTGACTTTTGAATTTTGAATTACCGCAGGTTGTGATATACTTTCTGAACGTCATCGTCCTGCTCCACCTTGTCGACCAACTCCAATACTTCGCGAGCCTGGTCTTCAGATAATTCAACGGTGGTTGCCGGGATCCGGGTCAATTCTGAGCTGATAGGTGTGATGCCGCGGTCTTCCAGCGCCTTACTCATACTGCCATAATCGGCAAAGGCTGTGCGAATAATAATATTCCCTTCCGCATCTTCTCCAATTTCTTCCAATCCAAAATCAATTAACTCAAGTTCCAGGTCGTCCACATTCATTCCATCTTTTTTGATCTTGAATTCACCCATGCGGGTGAAGAGAAAGCCTACTGATCCGCTGTTGCCGAGCGATCCGCCATTTTTGGTAAAATGCATGCGTACATTGGCAACTGTGCGGGTGGTATTATCGGTAGCAGTTTCAACCATCACAGCCACACCATAGGGAGCATACCCTTCATAAACGACCTCCTCATAATCTGTTTTATCCTTACCCATCGCGCGCTTGATTGCGGCTTCAACCCTGTCCTTGGGCATATTTACGCCCTTGGCGTTTTGAAAGCAACGCCTGAGCGCCGGATTGTTTTCGGGATCAGGACCTCCCTGCTTTACGGCAATGGCGATTTCTTTTCCGATTCGGGTAAACTGCTTTGCCATCCTATCCCACCTGGCAAACATGGTGGCTTTGCGTACTTCAAATATTCTACCCATAAATCAATTCAAAATTCCTGCCTGCCGGCAGGCAGGCAAAAGTCAAAATTCAAAAATAGGTTGCAAATCTAGTTCAGTTTAGGCAATCAAAAAAGGCCACCATAAGAAGCGACTTGAGGCAGGACGCAATCAATTCAAAATTCAAAAGTCAAAAATCAAAAGTTTGAAGGCTTTTGACTTTTGACTTTTAAATTTTGAATTTCTTATGTATGCAGCTTGCTCGCTCTCCTACTGTAACCGAAATAGATAAGTAGTCCGAGGACCATCCAGAGCAAAGCGACTAGTATCGTACTCATATCGAGCGATACAATCATCGCCAGGCACACCACTGCTCCAAGTATCGGAACCAGCGGAACCAGTGGCGTCTTGAAAGGCCTTGGCCTGGAAGGATCTTTAATTCTCATGATCCAAACGCCAATGCTAACCAGAACGAAGGCCAGCAACGTACCAATGCTGGTCAGGTCTCCGGTGATATCGCCTGGAATGAGGGTGGCGAATGCACCAACAAAGAGGAACAGGAGAATATTTGATTTATAGGGAGTTCTGAATTTGGGATGTAAGTCAGAGAAGACTTTTGGTAACAAGCCATCATTGGCCATGCTGAAGAATACGCGCGACTGGCCGAGAAGCATCACCAGGATTACCGATGAAAATCCAGCAAGGATACCTACGGTAATCAGTTTAGACAACCAGCCATAGTTGTGCATATAGGTTTCAACAGCGTAAGCAACAGAAGCTTCTTTACCTTCTTTCACAAAATCTGTATAGGGTGCAACACCGGTAAGCACCCAGGAAAAAAGGACATATAATATGGTGCAGATAACGAGCGATCCGAGAATGCCGATGGGCATATCGCGTTTTGGATTTTTCGCTTCCTGTGCTGCAGTTGAAACGGCATCAAACCCGATAAAAGCGAAGAACACAATTGCCGCCCCACGAAGAACGCCTCCCCAGCCATGCCTGAAAACGTCAGAATAAGAATAGCTTGTACCATCCGGAAGCGTGGCCGGTGGTGCATCCGCAGGTATCAAATAAGGATGATGATTTTCCGGCCTAATGAACTGCCAGCCGATTGCAATGAACACAAGAACGATGGTAACCTTGATGAAAACGATCACTGCATTTACAGTTGCCGATTCTTCGGTACCCTTGATCAGCAATAAGGAAAGGAGCAACAAGATAAGAAGTGAAGGCGCATTGATGATTCCATGGTGCATGACACCGTTTGCATCAAGTGCCCGTTGAAACGGCGAGTGGCACCACTCGAATGGAATAGCCCCTCCTAAAAGCTTGTTCAGAAATTCACTCCATGCAATGGAAACTGTGGCGGCGCCGAGCGCGTATTCAAGTATTAATGCCCAACCAATGATCCAGGCAATCAGTTCGCCCATCGTAGTATATGCATATGTATATGCGCTTCCGGCGATGGGGATCATTGACGCGAATTCAGCGTAGCACAATCCGGCAAAAGCACAACCTATCGCAGCTACAACGAAACTCAGTGTTACTGCTGGACCAGCATGAAGTCCGGCAGCTGCTGCGGTACGGACAAACAAACCGGCGCCAATAATGGCACCAATTCCCAGGGCAACCAGGTTCCCGGCTCCCAGGGTTCGTTTTAAACCTTTCTCAGCATCCGCTGCCTGCGCCATTAGCGAGTCCAGGGATTTCGTTCTGAACAAACTCATATTGTTGATTCTGGTTTAGTGAAAGTTTCGGGTTTATAAAGCCCGTAAAGTAAATAATTATTTAATAATCAGGCTCATTTTTGTTCAATCCCGACTTAATAAGGCGGCGAAAGTTTTGTCAAGTCATTATTTTTTCGAATTTTCGATGATTGTTCAGGAATATGCCACAATTCAATTAAGAATGGCCAAAAACAACCGACTTACATTTTTCATTCTGGTGGCAATGGTCGCTGGCGGTGGGGTGGGATATATAATCCATAATACAGCGAGTCCCGAGTTCATCAAGAGCTTTTCCACGAACATCAAACTGCTTACGACCATTTTCCTGCGATTGGTCACCATGATCATTGCGCCGCTCATTTTTTCAACACTTGTTGTTGGCATTGCGAAGCTGGGTGATCTGAAGACGGTGGGACGTGTAGGGGGTAAGGCACTGCTTTGGTTTATCAGTGCTTCACTGGCATCGCTGTTGTTGGGAATGGTGCTTGTGAATTTTTTCGAGCCTGGAACGGTGATCAGCAAAACGGTTAGCGATACCACTGGCGCCAAGGAATTGATCGGTAAAACGCAGGAATTTTCACTTGCTCATTTTGTTGAGCACGTTTTTCCCAAAAGTGTATTTGAAGCACTTGCAGGCAATGAGATCCTGCAAATCGTTGTTTTCAGCACATTCTTTGGCGTAGCCTGCGCGGCCATGGGTGAATATTCAAAGCCTATTGTAAAGGTGCTCGATGTACTTTCTCATGTCATCCTTAGAATGGTGGGATATGTGATGAATTTCGCGCCAATCGGCGTGTTCGGGGCATTGTCTGCCGTCATTGCGACGGATGGATTGAGGATCTTTACGTTCTATCGGGACTATTTCTTTTCCTTTCTGCTTGGCATCATTTTGTTATGGATATTATTGTTAGCCGTCGGTTACCTGATCCTTCGAAAACGTTTGCCAGATTTGTGTAAGCGGATTGGACAGCCGCTGTTGATTGCATTTAGCACCACGAGCAGCGAAGCAGTGTTTCCAAAACTGACGAAAGAACTGGAGGGCTTTGGCTGCAACGAAAAGATCGTCGCATTTGTACTACCACTTGGATATAGTTTCAACCTGGATGGCAGCATGATGTACATGACCTTCGCCAGTATTGCCATTGCTCAAGCCTACGGCGTGACCATGGATACAGGTACTCAGCTGACCATGTTGTTGGTTTTATTGCTGACCAGTAAGGGAATTGCGGGGGTTCCGCGTGCATCCCTGATCGTTGTTACCGCAACTTGCGCCATGTTTAAGATTCCACCAGAGGGAATTGCGTTAATTTTGCCCATCGATCATTTTTGCGATATGCTCAGAAGCATGACCAATGTTCTGGGGAATGCACTCGCAACCAGCGCCGTTAGTAAATGGGAAGGAGAATTAGGAGCGCCGGAGACTACAACTTAACTCATGGTAAACAAAAAACACTTCAAACGATACTTGCTTTTTGCGGCCCTGGCCCTTTCAACCCTTGTCACCCGTTCGCAACCCACCTCATTTGAAGGCCAGGTAAAGGATCAATACGACGATATTGTTACAGATGCAACGGTGAAATCATTACCATCGGGTAATTCGATTGTCACAGACAGCGTGGGCAAGTTCTTTATTCAATTGCAGGCAGGTGACTCAATTTCAGTTAACAAAGAAGGATTTGGTGAAACTGTTTTTCACCCCGAAAAATCGAAGAGTGTAATCGTTATTGAAAAGGATTTCACCTGGAAGGATTTACTCAACCCCATTTTCTACATCAAGAATGGAGGTCTTTGGTTATTGTTGTTCATCGTCTTTGCGGAAACGGGTCTTATGGTTGGGTTCTTTTTGCCTGGCGATAGTCTGCTTTTTGTTGCAGGCATATATAGTCAAAGCCTTATCGACACCATTTTTCCGGGCGGCACCGGTTCGTCTTTTATCGACCTTATTATTCTCGCCATACTCATTTCAATTTGTGGTATACTGGGCAATATGGCGGGTTACTGGTTCGGAAAGAAAAGTGGTCCGTTTTTATTCCAACGCAAAGACACGCTGCTTTTCAAAAAGAAGAATCTTTACCAGGCCCGCGATTTCTATGATAAGCATGGTGGCCAGGCCATCGTGTTCGCGCGCTTTCTCCCCATCATCCGCACATTTGCACCCATCATCGCGGGCGTCGTGCAAATGGACAAGAAGAAATTTACGTACTACAATATTGTGGGTTGTATTGCATGGGTAACTACCATGCTGTTTGCGGGCCACTACCTGGATAAATTCTTTTTAACCAAGCTTAATTTCGACCTGAAGCAACACCTCGAGGTGATTGTAATTGGAATCGTATTAGTGACGACGCTTCCGGTGCTTTATAAATTATTTTTTGGCAAGCGCAAATCGTATTCCGAAGAACAATTCAACACGCCCAACTCCTGATTGATGAAGACTGAACGGCATTACCTTTTGAACATCGCCGTAATCGTTGCGGCACTCGGCTATTTTGTAGATATATACGACCTGCTGCTCTTTGGAATTGTAAGAGTGCCCAGTCTTAGCTCACTTGGCCTCTCCGCCGACCAAATAAAAGATCAGGGTGCATTTATTATCAGCATTCAAATGACCGGGTTATTGATTGGCGGAATTATCGCCGGTGTTATTGCAGACCGAAAGGGAAGACTTAGTGTCCTATTCGGTTCTATTATCCTTTACTCACTTGCCAACATCGCAAACGGTTTTGTGCAAACAGTACCACAATATGCATGGGTCAGGTTTATCGCCGGCATCGGCCTTGCGGGTGAACTTGGCGTTGGTGTAACATTGGTTGCTGAAATTCTTCCTAAAGAAAAAAGGGGAATAGGGACTTCTTTTGTGGCTGGCATAGGCATAGCTGGTGCCGTGCTTGCTTATTTTATTTCCAGGGAATTCAATTGGCGTACTTGTTATTTTATTGGTGGTGGGCTGGGCTTTCTGCTCCTTATACTGAGAATAAGTGTGTTTGAATCTGGCATGTTTAAGCGGGTGAAATCGATGGAAGTGAGCCGTGGAAATTTCCTCATGTTGTTTAATAATGGCAAAAGGTTCAAGAAATACATTTGTAGTATCCTGATTGGACTGCCTACATGGTACATCGTCGGTATTCTTGTCACATTTTCGAAAGAATTTGGTGAGGCATTCGGACTCACTGAAAAAGTGGATCCTGCAAAGGCCATCATGTTTGCTTATGCTGCCATTGCGATAGGCGATGTATTAATTGGATTCATCAGCCAATGGATGACGAGCAGGAAGAAGGCGCTTTACTTATTTTATGCCATGAGTATTGTGATGTTGGTTTTATATTTTATGCAGGATGGCGGAACTGCTTCGCAGATGTATTGGATTTGCGCTGCACTGGGATTCAGTACTGGTTATTGGGCAATTTTCGTGACTATGGCTGCTGAACAATTTGGTACCAATATAAGGGCCACGGTCGCGACTACAGCCCCAAATATGGTCAGAGGATCGCTTCCTTTACTCACGTTGCTGTTTTATTGGCTTCAACGGGTATTTGCCGATCGTCCTAGCAGCTACATTACAGCTGGCTGGGTGACTGGTGTGGTGGTGATGATTTTGACTATTGTGGCAGCGTATTTTTCTGAAGAGACATTTCACAAGGACCTTAACTATATTGAAGAGTAGGGCTTCTGAAATTTGGCACTATGAAATTTCTGGTCATTCGTTTTTCCTCGATTGGCGATATTGTCTTAACCAGTCCGGTAGTACGCTGCCTTAAACAGCAGGTACCGGACGCGGAAGTTCATTTTCTCACCAAGAATCAATTCAGGTCTATCGTTGATCACAATCCTTATGTCGACAAGGTGCATATCCTGGGAGACAGTTTCGAATTGATGTTGCATGAATTGAAAGTTGAAGACTATAACTATATTGTAGACCTGCATCATAACCTTCGAACACTAAGGGTTAAAAAGGGTTTGCACAAAAAATCATATTCTTTTAAGAAGCTGAATCTTGAGAAATGGCTGTTGACGAATTTGAAGATCGATACGCTTCCCAATGTGCACATCGTGGACCGGAATTTTGCGACAGTACTACCCTTTGGTGTGCGGAATGATGACCGCGGACTTGATTATTTTATTCCCGACTCTTCAGTCGTTCCGGAGAAAGACATTCCCGCTTCGCACCTGGCCGGATTTATTTCGCTTGTCATCGGCGCCGCGCACAATACCAAGAAATTGCCCTTGCACAAATTGAAGGAGTTGTGCGAAGCCATTGATCACCCGATCATCATTCTTGGTGGCAAGGAGGATAGGGACGTGGGATCGGCTATCGCGTCGCTGGATCCCGTCAGGCTTTACAATGCATGCGGTAAATTCAGTTTGAATGAATCTGCTGACCTGGTGAGGAGGTCAAAACTTGTTATCTCACACGATACCGGTTTAATGCATATTGCCGCTGCGTTTCAAAAGCCCATCGTCAGCATCTGGGGAAATACCATTCCCAAGTTTGGGATGTATCCTTACTACGGAGCCAGGTCCTCACAGCGATATGACGTTTTTGAAATCAACCATCTTCGCTGCAGGCCATGCAGCAAAATTGGGTATGATAAATGTCCGAAAGGGCATTTCAAATGCATGGAGGAAATAGATGTGCAGGCTGTTGCAAAACGGGTTATGGAGAGAATTAAAAAGTAAAAAGTAAACCTGACTGTCGGCAGGCAGGAATTCAAAAATTAGACTAGCCATCAAGCCGCCAATTTTCTGCAATTCATTTTAATCACCTTCGATTTAGTCCGTGCAGGGACTTTCCCGGTAATCTTTCTTTTTAATTTTGAATTTTTCATTTGCCGTTTTCATTTTGACCTTTTACAGGTATCTCTGCATCCTGATCACACCCAGATAATCCAGTGCGATAGCCAACAGGAAGCAAACCACCATGGTAAGCAAAAGATATTCGTAGATCTTTCTCTGCGTATTCTTAACGCTGAGCATTTCCATGAGCCATTCGGTGAAATGGATCATGGCGCCCATCGTTAGTAACGAGAGACCCAACAAAAATATTTGAGCGGGAAGAAAGATCACAAACAGGGCACCTGTAACAATGAGTACGGTGCCAAAGATCTTTAACGGTGAGTTCAGGTAACGGATCATAGTATATCGGATTAGGGGGTGATATAAAAGTAGAAAATGACTGTTAAAAGTCAAACGAAGGAATACTTCGTAAATGTCCGAAGGGCTGAATAAGGTTGATTGGGTTAATAAGGTTAATTGGATTAAATGGGTTTTTTAATTAACCTAATTAACCTAATTAACCTAATTAACCCAATCAACCTTAATCAGCCTACTTAGCGTAAGTCCCCGTCCATTCGGCGGCTTCGTTGAAGAAATTGTAACCCAACATGGAGTCAAAGCAGATGAAATTGCCAGTCCATTCATCGTTCAGGTTGAAATGGTTCCAGCTGTTTACATCTGTCTTTACATAATATCCCGTCCAAACACCGGAATTGTCAAATGCGAGGATCACGGCCTGGTCGGCAATCACGAGATAGCCCTGCAATTTGTTGTCTTTGTCGAATACATAGTGACCCTTCCAACCTTCACCGTTCAGCGGATTGAGGGTGAAGCTGATCATGGGGTTGATGGCAGAATTATATTTTGGATTAACGCGTGTGTTTTGCTTGGGATTCACCAGCGCATTCATTTTAGGATTGAGCGCTGCAGTCATGTAGGGATTGATGTTCCAGTTAACTTTGGGATTGATGCGTGGATTTTTGGTGGGGTTGATCTTCGAATTTTCATAGGGGCACAACACCTTATTCATCGTCGGATTTCTTTCAGAGGGGAGTGCGGGTGGCGAGTCTTGGGCCTTCAAAAAGTTTATACCAGCGACACAGAGTACCGCGAAAAAGAAAAGTCTCTTCATTAGCGTCTTTTGTTGGATACGTAAATCTTAAAAGTTATTGGCCAAAATAGGATGCGGAAGTGAAGGTATTTTCGGGATAGGAGGAAATAAAGCGAGACAAATTAAGCATTCTTTATTACTCGGAGAAATCTTAAGGATCCTCAGGCAATAGAAAATGGAGCCCGTGATGCGGCTCCCAACTTCGTCTATACGGCCAAGGTACTCAACACATTGTTCATGTTTCGAACAGCATCAGCCGATTTGGCAAAGAGAGCCTTTTCATCTTCATTCAGGTTGTACTCGACAATTTTTTCCCAGCCATTCCTGCCCACAACAACAGGTACACCCAGGCATATATCCTGCTGCCCATATTCACCTTCCAGGTACACGCAGCAGGGTACGATTCTTTTCTGATCTCTTGCGATGGTCTCAACCAGTGCCGCACCAGCAGCACCCGGAGCATACCAGGCAGAAGTGCCAAGGAGGCCCGTCAGGGTAGCGCCGCCCACCATGGTGTCGGCTGCCACTTTCTTTAGCACGTCGGCTGATAAGTAATTAGATACAGGAACGCCGCTATAGGTTGCAAGCCTTGTCAAAGGAATCATGGTAGTATCACCGTGGCCGCCAATGACTACGCCCTGCAAATCGTTAGGAGCGCAGTTCATCGCCTGGCTCAGGTAATATTTGAAGCGAGAACTATCGAGGATGCCGCCCATACCAATAATGCGGTTTTTTGGAAGGCCGGTCGCTTTAAGTGCCAAATAGGTCATGGTATCCATCGGATTACTCACGATGATAAAAATGGCTTTCGGCGAGTGCTTCAGAATGTTTTCAGCAACACCTTTAACAATGCCGGCATTTATACCAATGAGTTCTTCACGTGTCATTCCAGGTTTGCGGGGTAAACCTGAGGTGATCACCACGATATCACTTCCCGCGGTTTTGCTATAGTCATTGGTACTTCCTATGATCTTCGTATTAAAACCCAGAAGGGTGGCAGTTTGCATCATATCGATCGACTTGCCTTCGGAAATGCCTTCTTTAATATCCAACAGAACCAATTCTTCGCAAAGCGCTGCACGCGCGATATTGTCTGCACAGGTAGCACCCACGGCTCCCGCACCAACAACTGTTACTTTCATGATAGAGGGGTTTTAATGTGAGGAATGTTTTTGGAGGGGCAAAGGTAATAGATAGTTTGGAGTTTATAGTTTGGAGTTTAGAGTTCTGAGTCTAGAATTTTCATGCTTTTCAAACTCTAAACTCAAAACTCCAAACTCAAAACTTTCAAGAATTTACTCCTTAAGCGCCTCAACCAGCTGTTCCATGGTTGCCCCGCCTTCAAATACTTTTTTGAGCTTGTAGTTCTTGTCATAGATCGCGATAAACGGTACGAAGCGAACTTTGAAATAATTAGCGAGGAAATATTTCTTGTCGCGACCCATAGAAATGGTGGGATATTTTTTGATCTCAAAAGTCTCGTAAAAGTTTTTCATTTTATCGAATGGCTGGTAAGTGGCCATCACGATATGTGCATCTGAAAAATTGTCAATATGTTCAGTGATCAATTTGGTTTCTGCCTGGCAATGTTCGCAATCGGGGTTAAACCAAATCAAAACCACTTGTTTATTTTTCGGAAGCTTATCGTTCGTGTAGTTCTTGTTGGAATCCACCAGTTGAAGTGAAAACTCAGGGAGGGGCTTTTCAAAGTATTCAGGCTTTACATTGTCTTCCTTTTCCTGGGCCATGGTGAACTGAAAGGCAAACATCGTAAGGCATAGAACGAAGAGATGTTTCATCCGAATTGATTTGAATTAATAACTATTCAGGTCTGAATTTATTGCCAGTCTCTGCGACAGGACCGCTTTTAATCCAGCTTGAAAATTAACATAAAAGACGCGATTTCGGGCCAGGTTTTGGTTAAAAACCAGTCAAAATCGGTCATATTTTGATCGAATTCACAGAATGAAAATCGAAAATCACCCCTTATCTTTGCGCCTCTTAAAATCAAGTTATGGCAACAACGGCAGACATTAGTCGCGGCATGATCCTGAAATTAGACGGAAGTCTTTATTCTGTAGTTGACTTCGGACAAAACAAGACGGCGCGTGCGGCGGCGAAGGTTTGGGCCAAGTTGAAGGGTGTAGACAATAATCGCAGCATTGAACATACCTGGAACAGTGGTGATAATATTTTCCCGGTAAGGGTTGAGAAGAAGCCTTTCCAATATCTCTATAAAGACGAAAGTGGATACAGCTTCATGGATAATGCCACATTTGAGCAGATTACCATGGGCGAAGAACTGATCGATGCCCCGCAATTCCTCAAGGAAGGCCAGGAAGTGTTTGTTCTCATCAATGGCGACAATGAACAGCCGATGAGTGTTGAATTGCCCGACAAAATTATTGTCAAAATTATCTACAGTGAGCCGGGAATTAAGGGTGATACGGCTACCCGCGCATTGAAAGCGGCAACCGTTGAAACCGGCGCCACCGTTATGGTTCCGCTATTTGTTGACGAAGGAGAAGTGATCAGGATCAATACCAAGACGGGAGAGTACGTAGAGCGGGTGAAGTAGCCAATTGCCTGATTAACAGAATGCTTTGCGCAGCGAGCTATTTCGGAATTCGGTGTGAATTCCTATCTTAGTCCCCTGTATCTTTAACCTACTGCTCCCCACGGCATTGTGGGGACGATTCACAAACCAAAAATCGGCAACATGGATTTCAAACAAATTCAGGAGTTGATCAAGATTATCAACAAGTCCAATATTGGTGAGATCAGCATTGAGGAGAAGGAATTCAAGGTTACCATCAAACAAAAGAAAGAGGAAAAAATAACACAGGTAATTGGCGCCGCAGCACCTGCTGTACCCGTTTATTCTGCGCCGCCATCACCACAACAGCAAATTACAGCTGCCCCGCAAGCTGACAAATCAAAGGCAGCAGCCGAATCCAAAGCCGATAATCTCGTTACCATCAAGAGTCCTATGATTGGGACATTCTACCGGAGACCATCTCCCGATAAGCCCATTTTTGCAGAAGTGGGCGATGAAATCACACCTGGAAAAGTTTTGTGCATTATTGAGGCGATGAAACTCTTCAATGAAATTGAAAGTGAAGTGAAGGGACGCATCGTAAAAGTTTTGGCTGAAGATGCAAGCCCCGTTGAATACGATCAACCTCTTTTCCTCGTAGAACCCGCCTAAGAATTAAGAATTAAAAAGTAAAAAGTAAAAAGTAAACCTGCCTGCCGGCAGGCAGGAATTCAAAAGTCAGTAGCGGTACGGAGGCTTTTGAATTTTGAATTTTGACTTTCAAACTCGTTGCATGTTCAAGAAAATATTAATCGCCAACAGAGGAGAGATTGCACTACGCGTGATTCGCACCTGCAAGGACATGGGTATTAAAACGGTTGCCGTTTATTCAACCGCGGACAAAGACAGCCTGCACGTTCGATTCGCTGACGAAGCCGTTTGTATTGGAAAGCCCGCCAGCGCCGATTCTTACCTGAATATTCCACATATCATGAGTGCGGCAGAAATCACCAATGCCGATGCTATACACCCCGGCTATGGATTCCTTGCCGAAAATGCGCGCTTCGCAGAAATTTGTGGCGAACACGATATTAAGTTCATCGGGCCCACACCGCAGATGATTCGTTCTATGGGCGATAAGATCACCGCAAAAGAAACGATGATTAAAGCTGGGGTACCCGTCGTACCGGGCGGAGAAGGTTTACTTGAAAGTATTGAGCAGGCGAAGGGCCTGGCAAAAGAAATCGGTTATCCCGTCATTCTAAAAGCAACTGCAGGAGGCGGCGGAAAGGGAATGCGCGTAGTATGGGAAGAAGGGGAAATGGAGCGCGCTTACAATACTGCCAAGGCCGAAGCGGGCGCGTCATTTAAGAATGATGGCGTGTATATGGAGAAGTTTGTGGAAGAACCTCGTCATATTGAAATCCAGGTGGCGGGCGATCAGTATGGTAAAGTATGTCACCTCAGTGAAAGAGACTGTTCCATCCAACGTCGTCACCAAAAACTGGTTGAAGAATCACCTTCGCCGTTTATGACGCCCGAACTTCGTGAACGTATGGGTGATGCAGCTATCAAAGCTGCGTCGGCCATTAACTATGAAAGTGTGGGCACCATTGAATTCCTGGTTGATAAGCATCGCAATTTCTATTTCATGGAAATGAATACCCGAATCCAGGTGGAGCACTGCGTAACGGAAGAAGTTGTGAATTTTGACCTGATCAAGGAACAGATCAAGATTGCAAATGGTGAGCCCATTTCCGGCGCTAATTATTACCCGGAGATGTGTGCCATCGAATGCCGCATCAATGCAGAGGATCCCTACAATGATTTCAGACCCTCACCCGGACGCATAACCGTACTTCACCAGCCCGGTGGACATGGCGTGCGTATCGACTCACATACCTACGCGGGTTATTCCATTCCTCCATATTATGATTCGATGATTGCCAAAATCATCACCGTAGCACGCAGCAGGGAAGAAGCCATTAATACCATGAGCCGCGCCCTCAGTGAATATGTGATCGAAGGCGTCAAAACAACCATCCCCTTTCATCAGCAACTCATGCGCAATGAACAATTCAGGAAGGGAGATTTTAATACCAAGTTTTTGGAATCGTTTAAAATGGTCTAAGAAATTCAAAATTCAAAAGTCAAAATTCAAAAGTTGAGCAGGGCCGCTGTTTTGAATTTTGAATTTTGACTTTTTACTTAAAAAGCCTCTCCCGCTGCATGCGGTGAGAGGCTTTTGGCAACCGGGAACGGTTAAACTTTATCTTAAGAACAAAATCTCCCTGTATTTGGGCAGGAGCCAGTACTGATCATCAACCAGCAGCTCCAGCTTGTCTACATGATAACGGATTTGATCAAAGAAGGCTTCCTTCACCTGCGTGCAATAAGCAATTGCTTTAGTCCTGCTTTCGGTCATGTTGTTGCAAACCTTGCGGGCTTCGATCATTTTCTCCACCAGTCCGCTCACCTTGCTGATGTGCTCTGAAATCTTCAGCAGGATTTGCTTTTGGTTCGCATATCCTTCTTCAGGGACACCCACTTCTTTCAGACCCTTGATGTTTGTAATCAACACGTTCTGGTATTTAATAGAGCTGGGCAGGATATGACTCGTGCAAAGCTCGCCCAGGATGCGGGATTCGATTTGTACTTTTTTAATGTATTTCTCAAGCTCAATCTCGTGACGGGCTTCGAGTTCTGAATGGCTATAAATGCTATTCTCTTCAAACAGCGTTTTTGCTTCTTTCGTTACAAACGCATCCAGTGCCAACGGCGTAGTGCGCACGTTTGGCAGTCCGCGACGCTCGGCTTCATGATGCCATTCTTCGCTATAACCATCACCTTCGAACAATACTTTCTTTCCATCCACAATGTATTTCTGGATGACTTGCATGATCGCTACTTCTTTCTTCTCGCCTTTGTCGATCAGTGCATCAACCTCCTGTTTGAATTCCTTCAGGGTCTGAGCCATGATGGTATTCAATACTGTCATTGCACCAGCGCAGTTTGCGAATGAACCCACAGCGCGGAATTCAAATTTGTTACCGGTGAATGCGAATGGTGAAGTACGGTTACGATCGGTATTGTCGAGCAACAATTCCGGAATATGACGGTGGATGTCCAGCTTCAGCATGGCTTCATCCTGCTCATCGAATTTACCACCTACCCTGGTTTCTACTTCATTTAATACATCATTGAGGTACTTGCCCACGAAGATTGAAATGATGGCGGGGGGAGCTTCGTTTGCACCCAAGCGGTGATCATTACCTGCAGAAGCAATAGAAGCCCTGAGCAATGCTGAATAATCGTGCACCGCCTTGATCGTGTTGACGAAGAAGGTGAGGAACATCAGGTTGGTCTTGGGCGTCTTGCCTGGCGCGAGGAGGTTTACACCTGTGTCGGTCGACATGCTCCAGTTGTTGTGTTTACCACTACCGTTAATTCCTGCGAAGGGTTTCTCGTGCAGCAACACTGCCAGGCCATGACGTTTTGCCACGCGCGACATCACATCCATCAACAGGATATTATGATCTACTGCCACATTACATTCTTCATAAATGGGCGCACACTCAAACTGTGCAGGAGCAACTTCATTATGACGTGTGCGAAGCGGAATACCTAATTTGTAAGCTTCTTCTTCGTAATCGCGCATGAAGGCATACACTCTTTCGGGAATGGAGCCGAAATAATGATCTTCCAATTGCTGGCCCTTTGCAGGAGAGTGTCCAAATACAGTACGTCCGGTCAAAACCAGGTCAGGTCTTGCATTGGCCATGCCAGCGTCAATCACGAAATATTCCTGTTCCCAACCGAGGGTAGGAATAACCTTCGTTACATTCTTATCGAAATAGTTACATACGTCAACAGCAGCTTTATCCAATGCAACGAGTGCGCGGAGAAGTGGCGTCTTGGCGTCAAGTGATTCGCCGGTATATGAAACGAAAATTGTGGGAATGCAAAGTGTTTTACCCTGGCCAATCTCCATCACAAATGCAGGAGAAGACGGATCCCATGCAGTATAACCGCGGGCTTCAAAAGTTGCGCGCAGACCTCCTGAAGGGAAAGAGGAAGCGTCTGGTTCCTGTTGGATCAGCGCATCGCCTTCAAATTGTTCGATAGGTGTACCATCACCTTTGATCGTGAAGAAGGAATCGTGTTTTTCAGCAGTTGTGCCGGTTAGTGGTTGAAACCAATGTGTAAAGTGTGTAACACCTTTTGATTCTGCCCATGTTCTGATGCCACTGGCAATTTGGTTGCCCATTGCCCTGTCGATCTTCTTGAAATTTTTTATGGAAGCGACCAGGCTTTTGTACGCTTCGTCGCTCAGGTATTCGCGGGCGACTTTCAGCGAAAAAACGTTCTCACCAAAAATGCCCGTAATCTTAGTGGATCCCTCCACCTTAACCTCTTTGGGCGATGTGGTTAAATTTTCGATTGCTTTAAAACGTAAGGATTCCATTCGCGTATTGTTTTTTTGAATGTTGCAAATCTGTTTTAAATAAGGGTAAATTCAAATTATTTTATGCGGCAAGACAAAATCTGTGGAGCAAGTGTGCAAAATAACCAATAATTTTTCAAAAATCACCCTGAATTAACAAATTCAAGTTCAAAAAACTAATATTTATTTTTTTACTAATTTGAATCTGGTTCCTAAAAGAGTAGTCCATGAAATGCCTGCGCAAAGCGGAATAACCAAAAAAGGCAAATAAAATGCACGATACCTGACGATGGCGCCCAAAATGGGTACGGTAAGGCCGAGAACGGTGAGCATCAATACTGCCAGCGAAACACCGAAAATTACCGGAGCAGAAAATTGTGGTCCCGGGCCATAGAAAAGTCTTAAAAATACCAATATATATATACCGAGAATTTCAAGCGCAGGAAATAGATAAAGTAAAGAAGAAGACTCCCAGATATAGGGACGCAGGAATGCGTGGTTCAGCGCTGCGGGAAGTTGACTGATGTACGATCCCAATTTCGGCGAAAGTGTGTCATAGGAAAGGCGGGACCTGGCTTCAAGATCAATAAACTGCTTCTGTTTATTGACCAGCGCCTGTGGAAGATTGATCCGATCACTGATTGATCCCGACAAAAAGAAAAAGATGATACAGGCAGCGATGACGGCTCCAAACCAGGTGACCGGTTTGCCTGGAAATTTTTCCGATAACCACCATGCCAGGGTAAGCGGTAGAATGGCCAGTACCAGGTAATTGCTCTGTGGCAATACAATCAGCAGACCCAACACAATGCCGGCGATTCGTTTTGCCTTGAAGCCATCCTTCTCGAAAGCATAATAAATATTGTAAAAGAAAATCGCGAGGCCCGTGAAAGCTAGTCCGTCTTTGTGAATACCGCTGCACCAGAAAATAAAGGAGGGCATGAACAACCACGAACCCAGAATTGCATTTGCTTTGCCGGGAAAGATCGCCTGGTAAATGCGAAGAAGACAAATCCAACCGAAGAAAGTGGTGAAAGAGAAAAAGATGGCGTTTACGTAATAATGGTTAAAGCTAAAAAGATTAAAAATCGACAATAACTTGACGAGGAAGTTGAACTTAATATCGTTCCAGTAAGAATTATCTGTGCTGAAAAGTTTCGCATAGCCTTCGGCGTAAGGGTAAGCAAACAAATTGGTAAGCCATTGGCCCGGATGTTCGAAGAGTAATTTCGTTTCGATCACACTATCGGCCTGGTATCGCCAGGTGTCCGCAATACTTCTGTAATATGCCGAGTGCCCCATTACCAGTCCATAGATAACCGACGCGAGGAGCTTCAATGCGAAGAGGGAAACAAGCACGGGCGAGGAAAGTCCGACTTTTTTAAAGAAGCTCATCTTCGTGATAAGCCAGCAAAAGAGGGCAGTGTATATGATGAAAAGAAAATACAAGGGCAGAGGTTAAGGGTTAAAGGTAAAAGGTAAAAGGTAATAAAACCTTTCCCCTTTAACCTTTCACCTTTTACCTTCTTCTTTAGTAACTTTGCCGTTTTCCGAATATCAGCTCTTCTATATGGATACTACTGTACAGGTTGCCGAAAAACTCGGACTCAGGCCCGAAGAATTTGATATGATCTGCGCGATTCTGGGCCGCAAGCCAAATTTTACAGAATTGAGCGCCTACTCCGTGATGTGGAGTGAACACTGCAGCTACAAAAATTCAATTAAATGGTTAAAGACCCTGCCGAGAGAAGGCGGGCGCCTGCTGGTAAAAGCGGGAGAGGAGAACGCCGGTTTAGCCGATATTGGTGATGGTTGGGGTGTTGTATTTAAAATAGAAAGTCATAACCATCCATCGGCCATTGAACCCTTCCAGGGTGCTGCAACCGGTGTGGGGGGAATTCATCGTGATATTTTCACCATGGGAGCCAGGCCCATCGCAGCGCTTAACTCCCTGCGATTTGGCAATCTCAAGGAAGGAAAAACACAGCATTTGCTACATGGCGTCGTGCATGGTATTGGCCACTATGGTAACTGTTTCGGAGTTCCTACCGTAGGTGGAGAAGTTTACTTTGAAGATTGCTATCATACCAATCCATTGGTCAACGCCATGAGTGTTGGCGTGGTGAAAGCGGGTCAAACCGTTAGTGCAACTGCAGCAGGTGAGGGCAACCCGGTTTTCATAGTGGGCTCTGCTACCGGAAAGGATGGTATTGGCGGCGCGTCTTTCGCATCAGCCGATATCACCGAAGACAGCATGGAAGACCTGCCGGCAGTACAGGTAGGTGATCCATTCCAGGAGAAAAAATTATTGGAAGCCTGCCTTGAATTAATTCCAAAAGGCGCGCTGGTGGGGATGCAGGACATGGGTGCTGCAGGAATTATCTGCTCCACTGCTGAGACAAGTGCAAAGGGCGGCGTGGGTATGCGTATTCACCTTGACCAGGTTCCGATGCGCCAGAAAAATATGAAGGCCTGGGAATTATTGCTGAGTGAAAGCCAGGAGCGCATGTTGCTGATCGTTGAAAAAGGAAGAGAGCAAGAAGTCATTGAAGTTTTTGAAAAATGGGATCTGCCCTGCTCCATGATTGGTGAGGTAACGAATGATGGCCAGCTTAAATTCTTCATGCACGGTACGCTGGAAGCAGAAATGCCGGCTGAGAGTTTGGTATTAGGAGGCGGAGCACCGGTATATGAAAGAGAATTTCGCGAGCCAAAATATTTCCAAAAGATCGCAGCATTCGACGCCTCTAAAATTGCCGAACCGCGCGATTTGAAAAAGACGGCGGAGGACCTGATTCAGATTCCGAATATTGCATCCAAACGCTGGGTATATACGCAATACGATAGCATGGTGGGAACCGCAAACACCGGTACCAACAGCCCGAGCGATGCAACGGTGGTAGCCGTGAAAGGAACGAGGAAAGGTCTTGCTGTAACTACAGACTGCAACAGCCGCTATGTTTATGCAGATCCATTTAAGGGATGCATGATCGCTGTGAGTGAAGCTGCGAGAAACATCGTGTGCAGCGGAGGCCTTCCATTGGGAGTTACCAACTGTCTAAATTTTGGTAACCCATATGATCCCGAAGTATATTACCAGTTTGTGCACGCTATCAAGGGTATGGGTGAAGCCTGCAAGAAATTTGACACGCCTGTTACCGGGGGGAATGTGAGTTTTTATAACCAGGGCCCCGAGGGCGCAGTGTATCCAACGCCTACAATTGGCATGGTAGGCCTTCTTGATAATATGAATTCCAAGATGACGCTCGATTTCAAAGCCGCAGGCGACAAGCTATACCTGGTTGGGCAAAGCAGAAACGACATCAACTCTTCTGAATACCTCCATAAAATCTGTGGTGTTGAATTTTCGCCCGTGCCGCATTTTGACCTGGATGAAGAATTTAATGTGCAACAGGTGATCAGCACCGTGATAAAAAAAGGATTGATAGAATCTGCTCACGATGTGAGCGAAGGCGGTTTGTTCATCACCCTCTGCGAAGCAGCCTTCAACCGGAACCTTGGATTTGATGCCATGGCAGGTGTAAACGGCATTCGCAAAGACGCCTATTGGTTTGGCGAGGCCCAAAGCAGGATAGTCGTTTCCGTTAGTGCTTCAAAGGAAAAAGAATTTAAATCGGTTCTTCAATCCGCAGGCGTGCCATTCGAGGCTTTGGGCGAAGTGACCAGCGGCGCCGTGAAAGTTGATGGACAGGGCTGGGGCAATATCCAGGAATGGAAGATGAAATACGACGACGCAATTTCCGACCTGCTTGCCGCTCACGAATCCGAACACGCACTCAGCGCACTATAAATGATCGATGGAAAAACATGAACTGATAGTTGTAACCGGTGCCGCCGGCTTCATCGGAAGCTGCATGGTAGGTTTCCTGAATCGCATGGGTTTCAGCAGGCTGATCCTGGTGGATGAATTTGATTCGGAAGAAAAAGAACTCAACCTGAAAGACAAAGATTACCTGTCGAAAGTTGAGCGGGACGATTTTTTTAACTGGACCCGCAAAATGAACCTCAAGCCGGATTATTTTTTTCACCTCGGCGCGCGAACCGACACCACAGAATTTGACTATTCCATTCATCGCAAATTAAATGTTGAATACTCCCAGCAGGTTTGGAATTATTGCACGATGCACGACATTCTCCTTGTTTATGCATCCTCGGCAGCAACATATGGTTCCGGTGACTTGGGTTACAAAGATGATCACGACATCATTGAGCGTTTGGAACCCCTGAACCCTTATGGCATTTCAAAAAATGAATTCGACAAGTGGGTGTTGCACCAGGTTGATCATCCGCCTTTCTGGGCAGGACTGAAATTTTTCAATGTATATGGTCCGAATGAATATCACAAGTCGCGTATGGCGAGTGTTATTTTCCATTCATTCAACCAGATTAAGAAGCAGGGCTTCGTAAATCTTTTCAAATCGCACCGGCCCGACTTCAAGCACGGTGAGCAATTGCGAGATTTCATTTACGTGATGGATGTGGTGAAGGTTTGTTATTGGTTAATGACCAATCACCCTGAATCAGGAATTTATAACCTGGGTACAGGGAAGGCCAGGAGCTTTTTCGACCTTGCCAATTCCAGCTTTGCCGGTCTCGATTTGAAGCCGGATATCAGGTTTATTGATATGCCCGAAGACATCAGGGAACGTTACCAGTATTTCACTGAGGCAGATATGGACAAGTTGAAGCGCGTGGGTTACAAAGAGAAATTTTATTCGCTGGAAGAGGGCGTGGATGACTACGTTCGAAATTATTTATCCAAAGGAAAATATTATTGATCCTTGCCGCGGGCGATCAACCTGCGGCAGAGCAAAAGCCAAAAAGCATGAACAAAAAGATCGCCATCATAGGTGGTGGAAACCTGGGAACAGCAATAGCAGAAGGACTCATCAAGAGTGGTTTCATCTTACCTGAACATATTATTATCACCAAGCGAAACCTAAGTACGCTTCAATCGCTGGAGCGCCAGGGCGTAATGATCAGCAATGACAATGTTGAAGCACTTAAATATGCTGACCTCGTCATTATGGCCATCAAACCCTTCCAGGTTGATGATCTGTTGAAGCAGCTGGGCGAACATTTTGATGAACGAAGGCACCTGCTGGTTTCGGTGGTAACGGGCATCAGTATTTCGCACATTCTGTCTGCCGTTCAAAAGAGGCTTGCCGTGGTGCGCGCTATGCCCAATACAGCCATTGCCATCCAGGAAAGCATGACCTGCCTGGCAGCGCATGCAGTTGGCAGTGATGAAACGCGGTACATGGAAGATCTTTTTTCACAGCTTGGAAAAGTGGCGTGGATAGATGAAAAATTAATGAATGCCGCCACCGTGCTCGGCGCCTGCGGTACCGCTTATGCGATGCGTTATATGCGCGCGAATATCCAGGGAGGAATAGAAATCGGGTTTGATGCTGCTACTGCAACACTGATCGCCGCACAAACGGTTAAGGGCGCTGCCGACCTCATTCTCAAAAAGGGTTCTCATCCCGAACAGGAAATCGACAAGGTTACCACGCCCCGTGGCTGTACCATTGCTGGTTTAAATGAAATGGAACACCAGGGATTTAGTTCATCGTTGATAAAGGGGATTGTGGTGAGTTACGATAAGATCGACAAAGATTAGGTTGATTAGGTTGCTTAGGTTGACCAGGTTAATTAGGTTAATTGGATTTATAGCAAAGGCAATTAACCTAGTCAACCTAATTAACCCAGTCAACCGACATTCTAATTCTCAACAATTTCCCATTTACTCTGGGGATAACTCCCGAATGGAATATTTTTTGCAAATAACGGAGGCGTGGAAACAGGCCCGGCACCTGTTTTTCATACTTTTTTGATCCTGAAAACGTTTTATTTCAGAAGGCTGTTTGCGAATTTGAAATCCAAGTCATGAAAAAACTGCTTCCACTACTCATCACCGTGGTATCTCTTGGCTTCTTTTCCTGTACCAAGGAGTCGCTGAACATACCGGTCCAAATAAGAATACAAAACCTCAGTTCATATAGCATTCAATCCGTTACGATTGTTTCTGAGTCGAAGAATGAGCCTTTTGAACAGCAGTATAATTATGGAAATCTTGGTTCCAATCAAACATCTTCCTACGTCGAGCAGGGCGTTGTGTATAGCATGCCTACCTGCAGATTTGAAGTAAATGGGAAATGGTTGGAATTTGTACCGCGCTGCCAGGTTGGACTTAACGAGCTAAAATCAGGCAGGTACACCCTAAAAATTACCACAGACGATTTGGGCAATATAACCTACCCGGAATTGATTAAGGACTAACCCATTCAGTTCTTAAACAAGAAGCCTCCCACACTTGTGCGGAGGCTTTTGTTTTTGCAAGATTTTCAATCAGGTCTTTATTCTTGCTTTTAGAAAATCATATACATGTTTATACGCGTCTTCGGTTGCAACCTTGTTATAGATCGGGTTGCTCGGGTTCGCGAATGCATGATCAGCATCATATGAATAGACCTGCAGTTTTTTCCCAGCCTTCTTCATATCGGCCTCAAACTCGCTGACTACTTTGGGATTGATCCACTGGTCCTTGGTGCCAAAGATTCCGAGCACATCGCCTTTTAAAGATTTCAACTTGTCGATATTTTTCTCGGGCATACCATAAAACATTACGCAGCCTACTGTTTGGGAGCCGCCGAGAATCGCTGATTGTAAGCTCCAGCCGCCGCCAAAGCACCAGCCAATGGTCAGGATCCTCGCATCCTTTCCCATATAAGCAATCGCGCCCTTTATGATGGCTTCGGCCCTCTCCGGCTTAATTGTTTGCATGATTTTGCCTGCTTCATCGGCAGTACTGGCTATTTTCTTGTCGTAAAGATCAACGGCCAGGACATTGATGCCCAAATCAGACGCAAATTCTTCAGCTTGTTTCTTGACGTAATCGTTCAGTCCCCACCATTCGTGTACAACGAGGAGGTAATAAGGAGATGGATTTTTGGCTTTAACATCGTAACCCCAGGCATCAGTTCCATCAGCGGCTTTGTATGTGACCGATTTACCGTTTTCGCTGATGTAAGTAAATGGTATGGGATCCTGGTGACTCATCACAAATGCCTTATCTGAACCCAATTGGGCAAAAGAAGCGTTTGCGTCCCTGGCGCAACAGCTCATAGCCGTTTGCGCCTGGCTTGTATAGCCTGCTGCAAGCAGGGATAAAAGCAAAAGTCGATACTTCATATTGAATGATTTTTTCTAAACTAAAGTTACGTCAATTGCTTCCGAAAGGATTCCATATCCACAGCATTATCAGGATTTCCACATTTTCCAAACCGGGAGTTTTTTGACTGCAGGAAAAGCTGTATGTTTGCATGACCTCCCGGAGATTACATTTCCATTTTTCCCGCAGGTCATATTATAGACTGGGTTGGACAATTCAAGATTTATTGATCTCATTTTTTCTTCCTGAAGCAGTTCAGCGGAGATTTCTTTTTGTTGAAAACCCAACCATTGAGATTGATTTGTGCGTGCGATAATCAGAGCGCTACCTGCTCATCAGATTAGACTATTGATAAACTATAAATAATTATGGCCAAGTATATTTTTGTTACGGGTGGCGTAACCTCCTCATTGGGAAAAGGAATTATTGCAGCTTCGCTGGCAAAGCTTTTACAAGCGAGAGGCCTGAAGGTTACGATTCAGAAATTCGATCCATACATCAATGTGGACCCAGGAACGCTCAACCCGTATGAACACGGGGAGTGCTATGTAACTGAAGATGGCGCAGAAACAGACCTCGACCTCGGTCACTACGAAAGATTCCTGAACATCTTCACTTCTCAGGCGAACAACGTTACCACCGGTAGAATTTACCAAACGGTGATTAACAAAGAAAGAGAAGGCGCATACCTCGGGAAAACCGTTCAGGTAATTCCTCATATCACGGATGAGATCAAACGCAGAATGCTG
>Ga0163163_10000939_pt1 | contig 24726 bp, 18 predicted proteins | sample S65metaG_FD_119766 | JGI IMG/M metagenome (GOLD analysis project Ga0163163, IMG submission 119766) | Switchgrass rhizosphere microbial communities from Kellogg Biological Station, Michigan, USA - S6-5 metaG | ecosystem: Host-associated > Plants > Roots > Rhizosphere > Soil | place: USA...
TCTTGGCGAGGACGTTGCGGAGGCGGGAACGGTTTATAAAGTTCTTTCCGGAATGGTGGATGAATTCGGAAAGGACCGCGTTCTCGACACGCCGATTTCGGAAGCCGGGTTTGCCGGAGTTGCTGTCGGCGCCGCGATGACCGGCATGCGTCCCATTGTCGACATCATGTTTGGGGACTTCATCGGTTTGACGATGGACCAGATGGTGAACCAGGCCGCGAAGATTCACTACATGTCGGGAGGCAAGTGGAAAGTTCCAATGGTGATGCGTGCCACCATGGGTGCCACGCGGCGATCCGCTGCACAGCACTCGCAATCCCTGCATGCGTGGCTCTGCCATGTACCTGGATTGAAAGTGGTCATGCCGTCCACTCCCGCCGATGCAAAGGGACTCTGGAAGACTGCTATCCGCGACGACAATCCCGTCGTGATCTTCGAAGACAAAATGCGATACGGCCTGAAGGGCCAGGTACCAACGGGCGAGTATACGATTCCGTTTGGTGTCGCCGACGTCAAGCGTCCTGGAGAAGATCTCACCATCGTTGCAACCAGCAGCATGGTGGAGGTGGCTCTCGATGCGGCGAAGCAGCTGGAGGAATACGACATCAGCGTGGAAGTGATCGATCCTCGAACGTTGTGGCCGCTGGATGAACAGGCATTGATCGCATCGGCGAAGAAGACTTCGCGCGTGATTGTGATGGACGAAGGATACGCAAGGTTTGGAGTGAACGCCGAACTCGCTTCTGTCATTGCGGAAGGCGCGTTCTACGATCTCGAAGCTCCCGTCAAGAGAATCGGAGCGATGCACGTCCCCATTCCATTTTCTCCGCCGCTGGAAGATGCGACCGTGCCCACGCCGCAGCTGGTGATCGAGGCCGCGCTCGCGCTTTGTGGTAAATCCTGATCTCGAATTCATAAACCTGGAGTATCGCTAATGGCCGTCAGTGTCGTGATGCCCGCGCTGGAGATGGCGCAGGAAACCGGAAAAATCATTTCGTGGCTGAAGAAAGAAGGCGAATCCATCACCAAGGGTCAGCCTCTGCTCGAAGTGGAAACCGATAAGGCGGTTGTTGAGATTGAAGCCGGTGCGGATGGTGTCCTCGCCGGAGTGAAATCCAGAGAGGGCGACGTTGTGCAGGTGGGCACAACGATCGCCTGGATTCTGGCTCCGGGAGAAACGGTTCCGGCCGAAACGGCGGCAGCAGCCCAGACGGGCAGAACCATGTCGTCTTCAACAGCACCTTCGGCAGCAAAGGTTGCGGCGAGTGCTCCTGCGGAGCCGGCGAAACCTTCGAGCGGTGGCCCCCAGATCTCTCCGAAGGCACGGCGCCTTGCGAAGGAACACGGTGTCGACATCACGCGTGTCAAAGGAACGGGCCCCGACGGAACAATTTCGAGTGAAGACATCATGGCGGCCGCGGCCGCGGGTCCAGCCCCGGTTGCAGGTCCTGTTGCAGGAGTGGAGCCACTAACCGGTATTGCTCGGCTCATGGCGGAACGAACGACTCAGAGCTGGCAGCAGGCGCCGCATTTTTTCCTGGTTCGTGAACTCGATGCCGGTGGTTTGAACGACGCTCGCGAGAAACTTGGGCCGGCGATCGAACGCGATCGTGGGGTGAAGGTCACCCACACCGATTTGCTTGTGGCGCTGGTCGCGCGAACACTGGTGAAACATCCAAAGATGAATGCGAGCTGGGTGGGGCAGGGAATACGCTTGAATCCCGGCATCAATATCAGCGTTGCAATGGCCGTGAAGGATGGAGTCGTTGGAGCCGTCATTCCGAAAGCCGATTCCACAACTCTGGCCGATATCGCCGTTCAGCGCCGCGATTTGACCGAGCGTGCCCGAAGCGGCAAATTGAAACCGTCCGATCTTGCCGATGGGACATTCACGATCACCAATCTCGGCATGTACGGCATCGATGCCTTCAGCGCCATCATCGCGGGGCCACAAGCTGCGATTCTTGCAATTGGTCGCATTTCCGACCGTGTCGTTCCGGTGAATGGCCAGCCCGGCATCCGTCCGATGCTCACAATGACGCTGTCGAGTGATCACCGTGTCGTGGATGGTGCCCAGGCCGCGCTGTTTCTCAAAGATCTCGCCGAAGCGCTCATCAATCCATCGTTTTAAAAGAAGGGGGAAAAGGGGTCTGACGGGTCTGGCACCTTTTTCTGTAACAATCGTTCAGTTCGAAAAAGGTGCCAGACCCGTCAGACCCCTTTTCCCACTTTCTTACTCCCGCGGCTCGAATCGTCTCGGAAGAAGCTCGTCGGGTAATTTGTACACGCCGCGTTTCCATTCCACATCGAATGTACCCTGATAGCCAAACAGCGGTCCCCAGGTCTGGTTGTTCACATTCACTTCGATACGAAATTTTCCAATGGCATCGTCATACCATTCCCTCACATTTGCGATTCCCGCAAACAAAAGCGGGAATGAAAATGCGATGCGCCCCTCATAGAACCGCTGCGCACCCGACTTCAGCTTGACGCCGCCGGTCTCGTCCACCGTCATCTCAATATCGACAGCCAAATGCTGGTGGGTTCCCAGATAGTCCACGATACGGCCGCGTTTCTCACTGTGAATCATGTAAGCATCGAATCGCCTGGGATGTCGCGTCTCGAATCTTCGAATCCACGTTACGGTTTCGCGTCCAAAGGTATCCAGAAACGCGTAATTTTCTATGGAGAACGGTACATTTCTTCCCTGTTCCGGGAACATGATGCTTCTCCAACTGCCGAGATAAAGAAATGGAAGTGTATACGGCAGGCCGTGCCAGACGTTTTCCATGATGCCGCGGCCAATACATGCCACTCGATCGCTACTGCTGAATCCAAAGCGTTCCTGGATTTTCGGATGGAGACGTTTGAAGTCGGATCCCATCACCTTCTGGTAGATCGAGTTCACCGGCCTCCTCTTTGACGAACACACCGGCTCGCGGATGGCAGATCTTTCCCGCAGAGTATTCCGATTAAGGATAGGGCCACCATTGCCAGATTCAGGGTAATCGGGTTGAACGCCGCGCTGAGGTAGCGAGGGGATTCGGCTCCCACAACAGCGATTGCAACAAGCATCAGCGCGATCGTCATCGCAAACAGCGTCCGGACTCTCCACGCCACAATCAAGAGGGCTCCAAACGCGATTTCTGCAATCCCGGCCCAGCGGACCGCGGCAATAATCGATTCGGCAGACCAGCCTGCATCGGCCAGCATCAAACGTTCGTCGGGATTGGAAAATAGCAATTTCGGAACAAGCCCCTGATACAACCAGACAAAGGCGACCGCCAGTCGGCAAATCGCATAAATCACGCTTTGTCGCATCGACGTCGATGGATCGATTTGTTTGTCGAGCCACAATCGAAGCCGATCAAAACTCCATGCGGTGGCCCAGCCCAACAGTGGTCGAAACACGATCGCATCGAATGCGCGACCGATAGCACCGAAACGAGTGGTGTAGTCGTACCAGGTAAGAAACCGAATGCCATTCTGGATCGGAATGTACTTCCAGTAGCCCGATCCTTCGCGGATCAGAGATTTCGCGTCATCCGACCAGAATTTCAATGCAGAGGTTCTTGAACCGTCTGTTTCCAGTGTTCCCAGCGTTTCTCCGCGGCCGGATACTTCTATGCCGAATCCGATGCGCGTCGCGTAAAGGAATTGCTGGGGCTCCGCCGGGTTTGGACGAGGAACATATTTAATATTCGTGAAACGGAGATCCCAACGCTCATGCACCGCGGGTACTTGCGTTTTTTCCCATAACTCGTCAATTGGAGAGCGAATCTCGATCTCGACGTAGATCCCCTTCGCGGAGTGTTGGGATTCGGGCAATTTCATGGGGCGCTGGTCCGAGGACTCACGGCCGCTGGATCAACTCCAGGCGGTTACCGGCCGGGTCGATCGCAATGCCGATGACGATTCCCGTGTTTCCGTATGGCTTGGCATCGCCCTCCATCGAACCTCCGGCGGCCTTGATTGCCGCAACCGTCGCGGTCATGTCCTTCACGTTGAGGATCACGTGTGGAATCGGATCCTTCAGGTCGTCAGAGTCCCGATGCATGATCACGATGGGCTCGCTCTTATTGGCCTTCGCGGCTTCGGCGGTAGCGCCGAAGTTCACAAAAATCTCAGGGCCGCCTGCTGCATTGATTCGGTTGGTTTCCTGCATGCCGAACGCGGCCTGGTAGAACTTCGCCAGCGCCACAGTGTCTTTCGCGCCGACGCGTACCGAGTTCAGCGTCACCTGAGCACCTGCGACGCTCGCGAGCAGCAGTGCGGCGCACATCACGAAAATAGTCGTACAGATTTTCTTCATTGTAGCCTCCAATATTGTGCTTTCAGAAAAAGGGGCCAGACCCGTCAGGCCCCTTTTTTATTCGAGCCCGCAGGCTCGGGCCTGTTCACGCGCGAGAACTGCCTGATCCCTGTCGCCATCGCCGTGAGCGATCGCGCCGAGGAGACGATCGCGATACACATCCAGGGTCGGCATTGGAACCCGGGCCAGATCCGCCGCGGCGAATATCAGATTGGCGTCCTTGAGTCCGACCTGAACCGGAGATCCGACCTTGTCGTAAGTTTCATCGACCATCGTTTTGCCGTAGCCCTTATACGCCGGAGCCCCGGCGAATAATCCTTCCGTCATAACTTCGTACATGACCTGAGGTGCGACTCCATACTTGCGCACCAGCGAAAAGGCTTCAGCCTGAGCCACTATTGCCGCGCCGAGAACCATGTTGTTCGCCAGTTTAATGGCCGTGGCCGACTCCGGCTTCGCTCCGGAAAGGAATGTTCGCCGGCCAATCACACTGAGCAAAGGCTCGCACCGTTTTACGGACTCCGACGGACCTGCAGCAACGATTCCAAGTTGTCCGGACGCGGCAAGATCCGGACGTCCCAGCACCGGCGCCGCAACCAGAACCTGGCCCGCCTTTGCATGGGTTTCGGCAAGCGCTCGGATCGCGGCCACGCCATAGGTCCCCATCGCGAGGTGTATCGCGCCCGATGCAAGAGAGTCCCGCATGCCGCCGGCACGAAGAACAACATCCAGGACAGCGGAGTCTTCAACCAGCATCGTCACGACAACATCGCTTCCCTTGCAGACATCCGCGATCGATGCGGCCACTCGCGCCCCCGCATTGGCGAACTCCACTGTCGCCTCCGGCACAACGTCGTAAACCGACAACTCATGACCGCCACCTTGAATGCGGTGCGCCATGCCTTTACCCATCCGGCCCAAACCGATGAAACCGACCTTCATTGTCATGTTCCTCCTGCGTCGACTCCAGTTACCGTGGGTCGGCAGTATACCGCTAAAGTTAAAGTTTCTTTGCTTGGCAAGCGACGTGTTTCTGTCGTCTACTTCTCAGGAAGAATTCCTGCAATTTTAACTTTCAGAGGAACAATTCATATGCAGTCCTGCCTCAGTTGGAAATCATTCTCCGTCGTCCTGTTATTCGGCATCGCTGCGATTCCCTCAATCATCACGTCACAAGACGCGCATTCCCATCATTGGGCTTATGAAGGTAAGGAGGGTCCCCCGGAATGGGGCAAAATCGACACAACTTTTGCGACGTGCTCGATGGGCCACGCCCAGTCTCCAATCGATATCAAGGGCGCCACGGTGGCGGATCTTCCCGCTCTGAAATTTGATTACAAGGCTGTGCCGCTGAATATCATCGACAACGGCCACACCGTCCAGATCAATTATCCCGCCGGAAGCAAACTCACCGTTGGTGACAAGACCTATGCGCTACAACAAATTCATTTCCATCATCCCAGCGAAGAGCAGATTAATGGTCACCCCTCCGATATGGTTGCGCACTTCGTGCATTCCGACTCGGATGGTCACCTCGCTGTCGTTGCAGTTCTTCTAAAACAGGGAGCGGAGAATTCTCAGCTGGCAACCCTGTGGAGGAACATTCCATCAGAGAAGGAAAAAGCCGTTGCCGTTCCCGGAGTCCAGGCAAACGTCACGAATCTTCTTCCCGCCGACCATGGCTACTATACTTTCGCGGGTTCGCTCACGACTCCACCCTGCTCGGAAGGCGTGACCTGGTTCGTCCTGAAACACCCAACTTCGATTTCCGCGAACGAAATTGCCGTTTTCGCGAAGCTCTATCCAGAAAATGCCAGGCCGATTCAGCCACTGAATAACAGGAAACTTCTCGAATCGAAGTAACCAGAAATCGAAGGTTTCCGCACCCCAATGTTGAGCACAGTTTCGGTTCTTACCACCGCGATCGGCGATTTTCGCCGTGCGTGGCGCTGCATGGCAATCACCGACATGGCATACAAACTGGTCGCTTTTGCGATCCTGATGCCGGCAGCGACCTGGCTGTTGTACTGGCTGCGTTCCGGGACTTCCGATCGAGTCGTCGCCGATGTCGATATCGCGTTGTTCTTTTTCACGACACCAGTAGGAATCCTGACATTGATTCTTGGTGGATCATTGATCATCGCAATCACAGCTGTGGAAGCGGCGTGTCTGATGGTGGTTGGACTTGGTACGACCCAGGGCGTCACCTTGAACGCGAGGAGCGCATTTCGGTTTGGTGCGGTGCATGCGCCGAACGTATTTCGTCTGACTCTGCAGATGTTTTTACGAATCCTCGCCGGTTTGGTTCCGTTTCTGATCGCCGCCGGCCTGGTATACCTGACTCTGCTGCGAGAGCACGATATCAACTTCTACCTCTCGCGACATCCGCCGCAGTTCTGGGCCGCCGCCGTCATCATGGCCGCTATCGTCATTGGCCTCGTGTTCCTGCTGGCGCGGACCATCGTCCGCTGGGCGCTCGCGATGCCGCTGGTATTGTTCGAGAAAGTCAGCCCGCGTCGAGCGCTTGTTGAAAGTGCAAGACGAACTGGCGGTTCGCATTCGCTCATCCTGGGGACGCTCGCCGCATGGGCCGTCATTGCCATTGTTCTGCTCGGCATCACGACCTGGCTGGTCCAGTTACTCGGCCGCATGGTTGCGCCGCACCTGGCCGGTTCACTGGCATTGCTGTTGATGTTTGTGGCCACACTGGTCCTGGCTGGCATCGTGATGACTCTCGCTGTTGGCGTTTTCAATTTTTCCATGTTCTCGCTGCTCATCACGCATTTGTACGTGCGGATTGGTGGACCGCAGCCCGCGGCTTATTCTCTGGCGCCGTATGCTTCAAGCGCCTCACGTCGACTTTCCCCTCGCATGGTTGCAGGAATTGTTGCGGTCTCGCTGCTTGCAGCCGTCGGCGTCGGTCTGTTCGCATTCCTTGCGAACCGCAATCAATCTCCGGCCTTGATCATTGCGCACCGCGGTTCATCGGCGATTGCGCCGGAAAATACTCTGGCGTCTTTTCGTCTTGCGGCCGAGCAGCACACCGACTTCATCGAGCTGGATGTGCAGGAATCCGCCGACGGGCAGGTCCTGGTCGTGCATGACAGTGACCTGATGAAGATTGGAGGCAATCCGACAAAGATCTGGGACGGCAGCGCCGCGACTCTTCGTTCGGTTGATATCGGCACGTCTAAGGATCCGCGCTACTCCGCCGAACGTGTACCCACACTGGCCGAGGCGCTTGCGGAGTGCAAAGGCCGCTGCCGCGTCATTGTCGAGCTGAAGTCGTACGGCCACGACCAGAAACTCGAAGAGCGTGTCGCTGCGATTGTTGAAGACGCCGGCATGGAGAATGATTGCATCTTCATGTCGCTCGATCGGGAAATGGTGAGCAAGATGAAAGCGCTGCGACCGTCTTGGCGAGTGGGACTGCTGGTGGCGAAGGCAATCGGCGATCTGACGGAACTCAAGGCGGACTTTCTCGCCGTCGAAGCTCGCATGGCTTCGCGAAGTTTCGTGCAACGAGCGCATGCCGCCGGGCAGGATGTCTATATCTGGACTGTGAATGATCCGGCGTGGATGTTCGTCGCCATGAGTCGAGGCGTCGACGGATTGATCACAGACAAGCCGGATCTCGCTCGAAGAGTCATCGAGCGCCGGGCTCAGATGAGCGAGCCGCAACGTTTCCTCGCGGCTCTGCTCATTCGATTCGGGGCGACGACGGACTCTCTCGCAGCGGAAAATGCCCTGCGGCCGTGAAGGGCATTGCCTGCTGTAGGCGCGGTCTGTGACCGCGCACGCTTTTTCATCCACACCAAATCCGACTGAAGAATTGCGCGCGGTCATAGACCGCGCCTACAGTTCCCCTACCGCGGCGTGATGCTCACCTTCAATCCCGGCGCCCAATTTTTGAATTCGTCGGTGTAGTAGAGATATGCGCGGCTCGCGGGTCCCGTATAAACGCCGGGGATGGCCGCCACCAGGCTCAACGGGAGATCGAACCTGTCATTGGGCTTGATATAGCGCCAGTAAAGTACGACTTCACGACCGATGACTTCGTACGCATCGATCCTTCCGGATTTCACGAGTTCCTTCAGCTGGTCATGCCGCACTTCCAATCCGCCGGGAATGCCGACGATGGCAACTGGCGTCGGGACAGGTTGATCGCTCTTGTTGGTGAGGGAAACCCGCGCCTCGGTGATTCCGCCTTCCTGAACCTGTCGATCTTTCAGCGAGACCTCGATGCCGACTTTCGTTTGTGCCGAGCTATCGGGGAGAGTGCTGTTGTACTTCACGCTCATCGAGAACGGCATGCTCGAACCATCCTCCATCTTCAGAACGACGATATGTTTGCCGGCGCCAAGGTCCCTTCCGAAATCAGGAACAACGAGGGCTCCCTGTGTATTGGTCGTGAAGGTGATGGGAGCGCCATTCCTGCCGTCGATGCTGACCACGACTCGCCCCGGGACTTTCGGCCGCGCACGCAGAGCGTCGTAGGCAACGATGGCGCGAAGCGCAAGGATGGTGGATTGCGTCGAAGCGAACCGGCCGTTCCGGTTCGATTCGACAATCCATTTCACTCCCTTCTCGATGTTGGGCGCGTAGGAGGGCTCGCGCATCCACGCAAGCGCGGAGAGCGCCGTCGTTTCGATGGCAAGCGCGTCTCCACCTGAGCGGGTAATACTGGCGACAGCACTTTTCACATTGCCGGCGGGGTCCTGATTCTTCACCAGCTTGTCCATAAGCGCGGAAGCGCCGGCCTTGTCGCCGGTCGCGTTAAGAATATTGGCGCCCAGCGCAATGATGTAGCTGTCCTGTGTGGAGTTGGCGGAGGATTTGACGGATGCAATTTCCTTTTCGAGTCCCTTCTCGCCGGATTCGACCAGCGCCCATGTGATATATGCGTTGGTGGTGTCCTGTGGAGCGCCGCCGAAACTGTCGATGGCTTTGGCATTTCGATTGAACCCGCCGTTGCCGTCGCGTCGTGCGAGCAGCCAGGCGCGCGTGCGCTGGATCATGTCCTTGTCGACGTCGCGCACGTGAGACATGTCGGTGAACTGCATCAGGCCATAAGCGGTGAGCGCTTCGTGGCCGGGATCGGCACCGAACCACTCGTAACCTTTCTTTGGAGATTCGAATCCCGACAGCCGCTTATAGGAAGCATCGAGAAGCGTCTTGGCTTTCTCGACAATGGCGGGGTCGACGCCGGCATGCGAGATGAAATATTGCTGGGCCATGACCATCGGATAGCTGGTGGAGCTGGTTTGTTCGAAGCAGCCATAGGGTTGTTGGAGCAACGCCTGAAGCGCCTGGGTCATGCTGGCCAGCGGAGTGGGATACACCACGACGCTGGAAGAGACGCTGCCGTGGATAGTCTCTTTGGGAAGAGAGAATTCAAAGGAGCTGGAGCTGTTGGCTTCCAGAACGCCGCCTTTGGAATTTTCGTAGGGGAAACCGAGGGGCTGGACGTCGAGCTTCCGGTTGACAGCGTCGCGATAGGGTCCGGCGCTCGCGTCGAACGAGAGATCGACGTTGCCACTGAAATCGCTTCCAACGTCCACCTGCATCAGGCGTCGTGCGCGTTCTTTGGCACGGAGCGTGGAGCTGTTGTCGCCCGGCATCGCAAACGTCAGTCCGGCGATGTCTTTGGGAGAAATTGTCACGCCGCGGAGCTCGCGGCTCATGCCATTGATCATGCTGATCGGAAGTTGAATCCTGTCGCCGCTGGTGACTTGAAGCGGGAACTTGGGTTCGATGTAGAACGGCCGCACCGATTCGACATCAATGACGCCCGATCCGAGACTGCCTTCCGGAGTGAATCCGTCGGCCATGACTTTGAACGAGGTGACCGAATCGCTGAGGTTGAACGAAACGGTGGCGAGACCGGTGGCGGCGTCGGTCTTCACGCCGGTATTCCAGTAGACCGTTTCAGCGAAATCGCTGCGCGAACCTTCGGTCCAGTTTGGCCGCAGGGCATGGGAGTATTCGCGGACGAAGACGAAGTCATTGCGAAGGCCTACGCCCCCAACCCTGAACGCACCACCGCCGATACCTCCACCACCACCGGCTCTCGGTTGTACCCGAGCTTGATCTGCAGCCAGTGCCTGTCGCGCGATGACGATCTCTTCGAGTTTTTGATCGGCCTGAAGTCTGCCCAGGTTGCCGACCTCATCCATGCCCACGGGGCCTATCTTGGCGACTGCCACAGGTAGTGCCGGAGCGGGCTGTGGCGGTGGCGGACCCGCTGGCGGTGGAGGTGCTCCGACTGCAGCTGGTGCTAAGACAATTCCCGGAATTCCTCCGACGACTCCCCCGGGGATTCCGCCTCCGCGACCGGCTCCAGCCCCTTGACCCCCTTGACCCTGTTGCCCCTGTATCCCAAGTGAGGCGGCTCTGGCGCGGTCGGCGTCGGTCAACATTCTCACGGCCAGCGCACGGCGAGCGCTATCGCCGCTGGCCGTCACGAACTTTGAAATATCCATTGAGGCAAATCGGCGCCAGCCCTGCGTCCCCAGCAGGAGATCCGTCGCGAGCGGAGCCTTGGGGTTGGTTTCGTCCAGGTAGACGTGGGCATCGGACAAGTTCTTCACGTCATTTTCCAGCAGCACCATTACCGGCAGGCGCGGGGCCTGTTCGCGTTTCTCAATCATCTCGAGCCCGCTGCTGTCGGTGACAGTGAGGCCAACCATTGCGCCGACAGGCTTCCCCGTATCATCCGTGGTTGTGACGCGCAATGTGACACGATCGCCGGGAATGAAGTCCGTGTGGTCCGCGACGACCCGCACCTTCAGATTGTGTTCCGGCTGACGGAAGAGAAGCCGCTCCGCCATCGGAGTCTTTTGTTCGTCGTAAACGGTGGCGATAAGTACGCCGTCGAGAGACTTCGGGATCGTGAAGGAAACATCCACGGGCTGATTCGCTTTGAGACTCACGGATGAGAAGGCAATCTCCTTGCCGCGTTGATTCAGCGATACACCATATTCACCACCGGCGGTGGCGGCAACGCGGACAACCACGTTCTTTTGTCTCGGCGTGACATCGGAAGTAGAGGAGATGACCACTCCGGATTCCTTGACGGCCGGCAGTTTAAAAATAGTTTTGATTCCCGCCGGTTCAGTGACGCGAAGGGAATACACTTCGCCTTTCACAGGAGTGAACGAAAATCGCCCTCGGCCCTCGTGCTCCGTTCGAAAACTTGCGACTTCCTTTCCTGTGGAATTCACAACAATGCCAGCCATGTCGGCCGGTTTCTGAGCGGGCGTTTTTCCTTCAATATAGATGCGATTCTGCAGGCCGGCAATGATGTCGCCGCCTTCGGGATAGATTCCCAGGTCCAGTGTCTGCAGAAGAATGGGAATGGTTTTGCTGGCCGTTTCCACGGTGCCGCCATCCTGAATCACCATCGCGAGCGTGCCCTCGCCGCGAGCAATCGCGGAGGGCAGCTTGAATTTCGCGCTGGCATTGCCCGAAGCGTCGATTGTGGTTTCGCCTCTCCAGGATTCCTCGCCATCCACGCGAGCCGTCACGGAGACCCGGGCCCCAGTGGGAATGCCGCCTTCCGCGCGATCGACATGAAGGTTGGCGGCAACCGTGTCGCCGGGGCCGTAGCCGTCTCGCACAAACACGATCTGGCTCTTCAGGCGCGGGGCGCGGTAAGCGCGGATGTCGAACTTCCTTTCGGCTGGAGCATCGCCAGTGAAAGGATTCGATACGCGAACGGTATACTCACCGCCGGCCTGGCTGGCCGGGATATTCCATGAGAATCCTATGACGCTGTCGACGATCGTCGAGCTTCCGGATGCAACTGTGTCGCCTTTCGGGCCTTTGATTTCGATGTAGGCCGGATTCGCGGGATTTGTGGGAGTGTGTCCGTCCGCACGAAGCACGACTCCCCGGACGTAGAGTTTTTCTCCCGTTCGGTAGATCGGCTTGTCCGTGGAGACGTGCGTGAGATAGCGATCGGACCCACCCATATCGATGGAGAGTTGCGGCGACGGGACCGGCGCCTGTCCACCAAGCAGAAAGCTGGCGACAACGAGAAGGCCGGCGCAGAAACCGGCGAGTACGGCGTATATGATCGGACGGTTTACACTGACGGATTCCATGGATGATCCTCCCGCACGAGAAATTCAATAGTGGCGCGACGTGGTGCTCTTGTATCCCCCCCCCACCTACTAACGACAACGTCCGAACCGCAGTAATTCTTAGATCGGGGAAACAGTTTTAATTCCCTAGACTGCAGGGATGCGGATTTGGTTCCAATTATTTGAGACGAGGCAATTCGGGCCTTCACAATTCCCTCGGGGACTTTCAATGACTCAGGTATGTTTATTTTCGAATTGAGAGATTTGCAGGAGGACCTATGAAACGGATACGTGGACTCGTTCTCATGACGTTGCTGGCGCTGATTCCTTTCAAGACAACTACCGTCTTTGCCCAGGCCAGCGAACATCTCTATGTCGTGAACAAGGCGGGCGAAACGATTTCCATTGTGAACGCGAGAACCCTTTCGGTGGAACACACCGTTGCCACCGGTCGCAATCCGCACGAACTGGCGGTGGCACCGGACGGTTCAAAAGCCTACGTGGGGAACGTCGCGGAAAACTCCGTATCCGTTATCGATCTCAAGACAAATACCGAAAAGAAGAAGATTACATCTCCAGATTTCATGTCTCCTCATGGCATCGCGTTTACGCCCGACTCCCGGCGAGCCCTGGTGACGAGCGAGCGTGCGAAGAAAATTGTCGTTATCGATGCGACCACCGATCAGGTGATTCGTGCGATCGAGACAGACCAGGGAGGCACGCACATGGCGCTCGTCAACAAGGGGGGGACCTGGGCGTTCTTTACGAACCGGGAATCGAATACCGTGTCGTTTCTCGATCTGAGCAACTACCGGATTGCGGTGAATGTTGCTGTCGGTCAGGGCGCGGAAGGATTCGCACTGTCCCCTGATGAGAAGGAAATGTGGGTCGGAAACCGCGTCGACGGGACGTTGAGTGTTATCGATATTGCCCGTCGGCAGACGGTTGCAACGATTCCGGCGGAAGCGCCAATCCGAGTGATGTTTACTCCGGACGGGAAACATGTGTTGGTCCCCAACGGTGGCGCCAGCGAAGTAAACGTGTTTGACGTGGCGACGCGGCGTAAGATCCGGACGATCGGAGTCGGTCAGAGCCCCGCGGGGGTCGTGGCCGCTTCGAATGGCGCACGCGCATACGTCGCCTGTCAGGGAACCAACGAAATTCAAGTCATCGACACGCAATCGTGGATGGTGGTTGGGAAAGTGGCCGTGGGCAATGGTCCGGATGGCCTGGCGTTTCGGTAGCCTTCGCGCCCCCCATTGGGAAAAAGGGGTCTGACGGGTCTGGCCCCATTTTTCCAATAAAGTGCCAGACCCGTCAGACCCCTTTTTTTAGACCCCTTTTTATTTCGTCGTTGCGCCGGATCCGCGATAGGGATTGGCGACGGGCAACTCCTTTGCCGGATACAGCGTGATGATTTTCGCGCCGTCCGGTGTGAGAACCACTTCCTCTTCGATGCGTGCGGCGGAATAACCATCCTTTGCCGGACAGAAGGTTTCGACTGCAAACACCATGCCTGCCTTCAGTTCGTACGGCTCTGCAAACGAATTGAGCCGGGAGATAAGCGGCCGCTCGTGCAGGCCCAGTCCGAGCCCGTGACAGAAGTTCAACCCGAAGGCGGCCATCTCGTTTTCGAACCCGATATCGGAGGCCTTGGGGAGTTGCTTCGCCGCCTTATCTGTGCTGAGCCCGGGTTTCATCATGGCGATGGCGTCGTCCATCCACTGTCGCGCTCGCTTATAGGCATCTCGTTGCGCCTGGGTGGAACTGCCGACGGTAAAAGTCCGGTAGTAGCAGGTTTTGTATCCAATGAACGAATGGATGATGTCGAAATATGCCGGGTCGCCGGGACGGATGATCCGATCCGTGAAGTTGTGCGGATGTGGACTGCAACGCTCTCCGGCAATGGAATTGATTGCTTCCACGCAGTCCGACCCCATTTCGTAGAGACGCTTTGAAGCGAGCGCCACGATCTGGCTTTCCTTGATGCCCGGCTTCAGGGCCTCCGCGATGTCCTGATAAACCCCGTCCACCATGCTGGCGGCAATATTCATCAGTGTGATTTCGTCGTGGCTCTTGATTTCGCGAGCCGCCAGCATCATCTGTTGGCCATCGCGAACTTCAATTCCTTCCGCCTGCAGCGCAAACAGCATTGGAGGTTCGCAAACATCCAGGCCCAGCGGCATGTCGGCCACGCCTTCCTGGACAAGAATGGCTTTGATCTCCTTGGCCGCCTGTTTAAACAGACCGACGGCGGGCCCGATGGCACCGCGCATGCCGGGATTTCCGGCGTGAATATGATCTTCGCGCAGCCATGGACAATTCAGTTTGTGATGGCGTGCCGCGGAGCCGAAGTCCCACACATACGGTTCGCCGTTTCCGGTGATGAGGCAATACCGGATTAGCTTATCGCGTGCCCACTCTCCGATCACGGTGCTGGAGATGTAACGAATGTTGTACTGGTCGAAGCAGAGCATCGATCCCAGGTCGGAGCTTCGAAGAGCCTGCCGGGTGCGCGCAACGCGATACTTGTGCAGACGCGGGAAATTGACGCGCTCTTCAAAGTCGACCTGCGTAATGCCAGGCGCCTGCAGGGGACGGTGCCAGCGATGCGACGGATTCAGATCGTCTTCATTGATCGGAACGAATTCGGGTTTGCCGGACTTCTTCGCCATTTCGTTTTATGCCTCCATTTCAAAACGGAAAGCATAGCTGAATTTGGGGATGTTGATCGAATAGATTGCAGGAGCACGGCCGGACTTTCGGGTGCTTTTGCCCGGATTTCGCTACAATTCGATCGACGTCCCACAAACTCTTATGGAAATCCCTCTATTCCCGCTGCCTCTTGTCCTGTTTCCTCAGGTCGTCGTTCCACTGCACATTTTTGAAGAGCGCTATCGCTCGATGATCAATCGCTGTATCGAGGAGTCCAGCACTTTCGGTATCGTGCTGATTCCACCAGGAACATCAACGGAGAGTGAATCAACGATCCGCCGGGTTGGTGTCACCGCGCGAGTCATTCAGTTCGATCGAATCGAGGACGGGCGCATCAACATCATGGCTGCCGGAGAAACGCGATTCCGAATTCTGGAGTTCACGGCAAGCAAGCCGTACTGGACCGCCACGGTGGAGTTCTTTGAAGACGACAACGAAGGCGATGAAGAACTGCAGGATTCCTACAACAATGTCGTTCACCTTTATCGGGAGATTCATCGACTGGCCGCACAGCTCCGTGGCATGGAGTTCGATGTCGAGGAGATCAAAATCCCGGTCTCTCCTGCAACTTTGACTCACATGGTCAGCTTTGTGCTCGATATCGATCCGGAAGCCAAGCAGTCGCTGCTGGAGATGACTTCCATCGATGGACGTCTCAAGACTCTGGCGGTATATCTGGAAGAAGCAATGCAGCGTCTGAACGCGGAAATCGCCCGGGAGAAAATCAGCCACAAGGTGAAAGGCAACGGGCACTACGGCAAGCCGGAGAATAATTGAATAGAATCCCTCTCCTGAAACGGGAGTGGGCGGGCCATCAAGAGACGGGGCGCCGGCGTGAGGGGTGGAGATCCTCATGAATAATTCTGATGGAGGCAAGATGAACTATGAACCCGAATTCTAAAAGAATTTTCCTTTACCCCTCACCCGGCCCTTCGGGCCACCCTCTCCCTTCGGGCGAGGGATTTGTTTTCAGGTTCATACTCATTCTGCTTATCGCTTCCTCCCTCTCCGCCCACCATTCCTTTCCCGCGGAATACGACGTGAGCAAACCCCTCTACATGGACGGTCGGGTTACCCGCGTGGTCTGGCAGAATCCCCACGTCGATGTGTTTATCGACGTAACGGATAAACAGGGAAAGACAGTGAATTGGGATGTCGAGCTGACTCCGGCTACCTACCTGATCAAGTACGGATGGAAACAGGACACCTTCAAACCCGGGATGGACGTCTGCGTAGAAGGCTTTCCGGAGAAAAACGGAAAACCCAGGTTCGGCAGCACTGCGGTCCTGTTGAAAGCCACCGAACAGATCGTGAATACTCGCCCTGGCATGTGGGCGCCACCCGAAGTCCATTACACCGGAAAGACATCCTGCTCCAATCGCGGGTAGTTAGCCCCGGCTTCAAAGGCCCGTTCCGCGTTGACCCACCGTCAGTCCTGCTATATTCTCGCGACCAACAAAATCAGTCTCAACTCCAGGGAAAATGAATCGGGACTTTCCATGAGTAAGTTCGCAATTGTTCTCGCCATCCTGATGCTTGTTTGCTTCGGTGCGGCGGGCTCTCAGAAACCTGCGCTGACGCCGGCTAACGAGTATCGAGCCGTCATCAACCAGTATTGTGCCGGTTGTCACAATGCGGACGATAGGGTTGCCGGCCTCGTTCTGGACAAGATCGATCTTTCCAACGTTGCAGCGACCGCGGAGACCTGGGAAAAAGTCGTACTGAAACTGCGATCCGGCATGATGCCGCCATCTTCTGCTCCGCACCCTTCGCAGGCGGTGCGAGACAGCATGATCTCCTGGCTGGAAACTTCGCTCGACAAGGCGGGCGCGGCAACCCCGAATCCTGGTCGTCCACTGCTTCGCCGGCTCAATCGCGCGGAGTATGCCAATGCGATCCGTGATCTTCTCGCGCTGGATGTGGATACCTCCAATCTGCTCCCTCCGGACGATTCGGGCTACGGCTTTGACAACAATGCGGACGTTCTAGGCGTGTCGCCGGTGCTGCTCGAGCGATATCTCGCTGCTGCAGGAAAGATCAGCGCGCTCGCCATGGGAGATCCGTCCCTCGGCCCGGCAGGCGAGACGTTTCGGATTCGACAGGATGCCTCACAGGACCGGCACATTGAAGGCCTGCCACTGGGCACCATCGGAGGAATGGTCGCACACACCACTCTGCCGCTCGATGGCCAGTATCTGATTCAGGTGAAATATTTCCGGACCAACCTTGGTGCGATGCGCGGTCTGGAGTATCCCCATCAGGTGGAGATCACCGTCGATGGCGAACGCGTTCACCTCGGTTCATTCGGCGGCGATGAAGACTTCAGGGCCGCACTGGAAAACATCACACTGGCCGCGGATTCGGCAGAAGCACGATCAGAAGTACGCGTGCCATTGAAGGCGGGCCCCCACGATATTGGCGTGGCGTTTCTGCAGGAGCCGGGAGAAAACACGGTTCGTTTGCAGCCCTTCATTCGAAGTTCCAACGACACGCTGGATCCTACCGGTCATGCCCATATCGACCGATTCACGGTCACAGGTCCGTTCGCGCCCACGAGCCCCGGAGACACCCCCAGCCGTCGACGGATTCTGATTTGCCAGCCCGCAGCGGCAGCCAACCCCCTCGAAGAAGAAACGTGCGCGAAGAAGATTCTCAATACGCTCGTGCATCGCGCGTATCGCGGACTGGATTCGAAAGAAGACTCCGGCCGCCTTCTGGAGTTTTACAGGAAAGGGCGCAGCGAAGGCAGTTTTGAATCCGGCATCCAGATGGCGTTGCAGCGGCTTCTCGCGAGTCCGAAATTCGTGTTTCGTGCGGAGCGCGATCCGCTGAAAGCGGCTCCGGGTTCTGTCTATCGAGTCAGTGACAAGGAACTCGCGTCGCGTCTGTCGTTCTTTCTCTGGAGCAGCATTCCCGATGATGAGCTGCTCGAAGTGGCCAGCGCCGGAAAGCTCAAAATCCCTGCTGTTCTCGAACAGCAGGTGAAACGCATGCTGGCGGATCCGCGCTCGTCCGCAATCGTGGATAACTTTGCCGGGCAGTGGTTGTATTTGCGTAACCTGAGGAACCAGGTTCCCAATTCGCTGGAGTTTCCGGATTTTGACGACAACCTGCGCGTCGCCATGCAGCGCGAAACCGAACTCTTCTTTCAAAGCATCATGAGAGAAGATCGAAACGTTGTCGATTTGATGACCGCGGACTACACGTATGTGAATGAGCGGCTCGCGAAGCATTACGGTATACCGAATGTTTATGGCAGCCAGTTCCGCCGCGTCACCCTCACCGGCGAGACGAGACGTGGACTGCTCGGCAAGGGCAGCATTCTCATGGTGACGTCGCATACGGATCGAACTTCACCGGTCGTGCGCGGTAAGTGGATTTTAGAGAACCTTCTTGGCGCGCCGGTGCCGCCGCCTCCGGTGAATGTTCCGCCATTAAAAGAAGCCGCAGATCGACCGGGTGGAAAAATTCCAACGATGCGGGAACGACTGGCGGAGCACCGAACCGATCCGGCGTGCTCGAGCTGCCACAGCATCATGGATCCGCTCGGCTTCGCCCTGGAAAACTTCGATGCCGTTGGGGCATACCGCACGCGTGAAGCGCGAATTCCAATCGATGCCACCGGTCAGCTGCTGGACGGAACGACGGTCGATGGCGTGGAGTCGTTGCGGAAAGCATTGCTGAAGAATCCGGAAATGTTTGTGCAAACCGTGACCGAAAAGCTGATGACCTATTCGCTCGGCCGTGGTCTCGGCTATTACGACATGCCGGCCGTTCGCGCTATCGTGCGCGACGCAGCCACAAAAGAAAATCGGTTTTCCTCGATCGTTATGGGAATCGTCAAAAGCACGCCGTTTCAAATGAGAATGGCGGCATCGGAATAGGAATTGCCCTCCTGAGTCAGGAGGGCAGCGGGATCGCGAAGCGGGATCCGACATCATAAGAAGGTGGGTGGTTCCCATCGCAACCACCCCGGCGATTCGCGCCACCCCTCCTGACTCAGGAGGGGAGTTTGCTTTCGGAATAGGAGTCCATATGTACATCACAAAGAAGTCCATTTCCCGTCGGGCGATTTTGCGTGGTATGGGCACTGCACTGGCCCTGCCGCTACTGGATTCGATGGTGCCGGCGCTGACAGCGGCTGCCGCCACTCCTGCGGATCCGTTGCGCAGGCTTGGGATTGTCTTCATACCCCTTGGAGAGCGGCCAGGTTATTGGACCCCGAAGACGGTCGGTACGAACTTTGAATTCTCTCCGATTCTGGAGCCGCTGAAACCATTCCGTGATTCGATGACGGTCATCTCCGAGCTCTGCGATCCGCTCGATGGTCATGCGGTCACCGTGGCTGCATGGCTGACGGGAAGCATTCCGAAACGAACTATTGCCGAAGACGTTCGGGCCGGCACCTCCATCGACCAGATTGTCGCGGGCAAGATCGGGCAGGACACTGTTTTCCCTTCGCTCGAACTGGCGACTGAAGACTTCACCGGCTACATCGGAGGATGCGACACCCAGTATTCGTGTGCCTACATGAACACGCTGTCGTGGAAGAATCCGACGACGCCGCTGCCAATGGAAATCAATCCGCGCATCGTCTTCGAACGCATGTTCGGACGTGCAGGAACCAGCCAGCAGCGTCTGGATCGCATGGCTAAGGATCGCAGCATTCTGGATTCGGTCCAGCAGGATGTTGCCGATCTTCAGGGCGGTCTCGGACCCAAAGACCGAGCTCGGCTCAGCGATTATCTGGAGAACGTTCGTGAAATCGAGCGCCGGATCCAGCGCGCCGAGAAGCAGGCCACCACCGACTTGAAGGTTCCCGACGCGCCAGTCGGAATTCCGGAATCGTTCGAAGAGCATGTGGCGCTGCAGTTCGACCTGCTTGCTCTCGCATACGAGGCCGATATCACGCGAGTCTTCACGTTCATGATGAGCCGCGACGCCAGCCAGCGGGTTTATCCGAATCTCGGTATTACTGAGCCACATCACTCCATGTCGCACCACGGCGGGAATTCGGAAAAAATCGCGAATCTGGTGAAGCTCAACACGTATCACGTTTCGCTTTTCGGGAAGTTTCTCGAGAAGCTTCGTTCGACGCCGGATGGCGATGGCACGCTGCTCGATCACTCGATGATTCTCTATGGCAGCGGTATGAGCGAAAGCAACAATCACCTGCGTCTCGATATTCCCACGCTGCTGGTGGGCGGAGGCGCGGGGGTTCTGAAGGGAAATCGGCACATCCAGGCGGCGGCTCAAACTCCATTGGCGAACCTGATGGTGTCGATTGCCAACAAGTTTGATGTCGGGATGGATAAATTCGGAATCAGCACCGGGAGCGTGGAAATCTGATGCGCGTCTTTCTGGCGGTCATTTGCCTGGCCGCGGTCCTTCATGCCGCCGATACCGACAAGAGATTGATCGACGCGGTGAAGAACGGAAACCGGGAAACCGTTCGCTCGCTGCTGAAAGAAAAGGTTTCCGTGAATGCCCGCGAAACCGATGGAACGACAGCTCTGCATTGGGCGGCACGGGCAGACGACATCGAAACGGCGCAACTGCTGATGCGGGCCGGAGCTGATGTTAAAGCCGCAGACCGGTATGGCATCACGCCGATCTCACTGGCCGCGGAGGTTGGAAGCGCCGCCATGATCGAGGCGCTCGTGAAGGCCGGCGCGGATGTGAATGTCGCTCAGCCGAATGGAGAAACCGTTCTCCTGACGGCGGCGCGTACGGGCAAACCGGATGCGTTGAAGGTGCTTCTCGGACATGGCGCCAATGTGAATGCGCACGAAAATCAGTTCGGGGAAACGGCGTTGATGTGGGCGGCCGCGGAGAACAACGCAGACGCCGTTCGAGTTCTTGCCGCTGCCGGAGCGGATAAGGACGCCCGTTCGACTCTTCTCAAGTTTCCGGAATTCAAATTCATTACCTCGGGAATGGTGACCACGGCACTCCCACGCGGCGGCTGGACCAGCCTGATGTATGCGGCGCGGCAGGGGGCCATTGAGGCGGCGGCGGCGCTGGCCGATGTGGGTGCGGATAAGGATATCGCCGATCCGGAAGGAAGCACGGCGCTGATCCTTGCCGTTATCAACGCGCACTTTGACCTGGCGGAAGTTCTGCTGGAGAAGGGCGCGGACCCGAATATCGCCGACAGCACCGGAATGACGGCGCTCTACGCTGCCGTCGATATGCACACGCTTGGGCCGATGTTGAGCCGTCCAGGTCCAAAGGTTACGGACAATCTGGATGCCGCAGATCTCGTGGGCAAGCTCCTGGATCACGATGCCAATGCCAACACGCGGCTGAAACGGCCCATCATCGGGCGTCATCATGATTCCGGCGATGCGTCCATGGGCGAGGGAACAACGCCACTGATCCGCGCGACAAAGAACGTGGATACTCCGGTAATCAAACTGCTGCTGGAAGGTGGCGCGGATCCTTCGATTCCGCAAAAGGATTATTCAACGGCGATGATGGTTGCCATTCGAGCCGCAGCGTCCTCTGAAGCCAACACCATCGACGCGCTGAAACTGTTTCTGGATCACGGTGCCGATGTGGATGCATTTAACGCCGCAGGTCAGACAGCGCTGCATGTTGCCGCAGGTCGCGGCGCGGACGACGTTATTCGATTTCTCGCATCTCGTGGTGCAACGCTGAACTTGAAAGACAAGCAGGGCCACACGCCGTTGGAAATTGCCAGTGGAGTCGGAGGAGGCGGCGCCGGTGGACGTGGCGCCCGTGGTGGTGGTGCTCCCGCAGTCGCACGAGAGAGTACTGTCGCATTGCTGCAACAGTTGGTGGCGAAGGCGAGGTAAGAAGAGGGATCCTTCTCCTGAAGGGAGAAGGTAGCCCGAAGGGCCGGATGAGGGGTGAAGGAAAGGCGAGTCAATGGGTTACATGTTTCGGAAGTTAAGCCTGATATTCATCGCCGTATTGGGGTGTGCCTCAGCCATCGTTTCCGGCCAATCCCCGTCTCCCGCCCCATCCCCCGAGGGCAAAATCTGGGATGGCACCTACACCCTGGCCCAGGCCGAACGTGGAAAGAAGAACTTCACCACCAGCTGCGAACGTTGCCACCTTGTCGACCTTAGCGGGGGCACCGGCCCGTCACTGAAGGGCACCCGTTTCATGACCAGCTGGGAAAACGAAAGCCTCTACAAAATTTTCACAAAGATTCGCGATACCATGCCGCCCAATTTCGGGACCACGCTCACCGACGACGCGAAACTCGATGTGCTCACCTACATCCTCCTGACCAACGGATTTCCTCCCGGAGCGACGGAACTCCAGCTGGATGCTGATCAATTGGAGAGCATTCAAGTCGTCCGCAAAGGCGCCAATCGGCCGGCAGTCCCGAATTTCTCATTCGTGGAAGTAACGGGTTGTCTGGCAAAGGGGCCCAACAACACCTGGATGCTGACGAATTCGAGCGAGCCATCCGTCACCAGAGACCAGCCCGCAACGCCGGATGAATTGAAGGCCGCCGGGGCAAAGCCGAGTGGAGCGCAGGCCTTTCGATTGATCAGCGTGAATTCCTTCAGCCCCGAACTCCATGCCGGTCAGAAAATGGAGGCCAAAGGCTTGATCTACCGCGAAGCGGACGATTCCCGCTTGAACGTACTTTCTCTTCAAATGATTGCTCCCAGTTGTACGAAGTAGTGAAGGAAACCCTCCCGTCAGGTAGAATGACGCCACCAATTTATAGGACTAGGGGAATAGCGTGAAAAAGGCGTGGGTGGTGATGTTGCTCGTTTTCCTTGGGGGGCTTTCATTTCTTGCGATCCCCGCGGTTGTGGCTCAGTCACCATCGGAGGATATTCCGGAGTTCTACTTCACTCGGCTGATGTACACGCAGAACAGCAATTTCTTCAGGGGGCGCGGGGGGACATTGCAGAACCCGGGTCCCTATCGATGTCCGGAATTCGGTGGCGGAAATTTCTTCCCGCCTCAAGGCTATGGCTGGCTCACGGATTCTCCAGGTGCGGATTGCAAGCTGATGGGTGCCATCCATCGGATGACCGGTCAGAGCGTATATCCCAATCCAAACTACATGGAGATTCTGAATCCGGAACTCTTCAAATATCCCTACGCTTACATCGTGGAACCCGGACAGATGTATATCAGCGATAAAGAAGCGGAGCGACTGCGCGAGTATCTCCTGCGCGGTGGCTTTCTTCATATGGATGACTTCTGGGGTCTCCAGCAGCTGGGAAATGCCGTCAACGAAATCCGAAAGGTATTTCCGGATCGCGAATTTGTGCCGATCCCGCTGAGCCATCCGATCTTCCATTCTTTTTTCGATATTCCCGAGATCATTCAGACTCCCAACGTTGGAAATGGCTGCAACGGTGGACGTACCTGGGAGCAATCCGACGATACCGAGCCACGAGTGTTTGGGATCTCCGATGACAATGGAAGGTTGATGATTGTCATGACCTACAACACGGACCTTGGCGATGCGTGGGAGTATATGGACCGCGCCTGCTATCCGCAGAAGTACACGGGCTACGCACTACGTATGGGTTTGAACCTGATGACCTATGCGGTCACACACTAACCTGCGAACATGAACGGTAAAGTCGTCGTCATCACCGGCGGCACTTCGGGCATCGGCCAGGTCGCTGCGGAAAAGTTGGCGGCCATGGGCGCCCGCATGGTGTTGGTCGCGCGAGACAAGTCTCGGGCCGACTCCACACTCGCACGACTGCGCCGGATCGGACCTGGCATGAACCACACTGTCCATTTTGCGGATGTTTCCCGGATTGGCGACGTCCGTCGCGTCGCCGGTGAAATCGCGGCGGCGGAACCCCGCATCGATGTTCTTCTTAACAATGCCGGGGCGATGTTCTACGACAGGCAGGTCACCGTCGATGGATTGGAGCGAACATTCGCGACCAATCACATGTCGTACTTCGTCCTCACTCTTGCCCTGCGTCCGCAGCTGATCGCAGCCGCTCCATCTCGCGTCGTCAATACCGCATCGGATGCCCACCGGAGAGCAAAGCTCGACTTCGATGACTTGCAGTGCGCGAAGAAGTACAAGGCATTCACGGCGTATGGGCGTTCAAAGCTGAGCAATATTCTGTTCACGCGGGAGCTGGCGCGGAAACTGGCAGGGACCGGCGTTACCGCAAACTGCCTTCATCCAGGAGTCGTCAACACACGATTCGCAGATGGTGGGCATGGTGCGTTGTACTACGTCTTCCGCGTTGTGAAGAATTTCGCGCTCACTCCGGAAAAAGGGGCGGAGACGATCATCTATCTGGCGTCGTCGCCGGATGTGGCCGGTGTGACGGGTGAGTATTTTACGAAATGTGCGCGTGCGACGCCGACCGATGAAGCTCAGAACGATGATTCGGCAAGAAGACTCTGGAGCGAAACCGAACAGCTGACACATAAGGTGTGAGCAAAGTGGGCACAGGCCCCACTTTGAATTCATCTACCTTCATGAGGGAAGAGCGGAGAGAGAGGGATTTGAACCCTCGATACAGCTTTTGACCGTATAACGGTTTAGCAAACCGCCGCCTTCAGCCACTCGGCCATCTCTCCAGTCGGTCGTTCGCCAATTCAGGCTTTCAAAGTATAGGGGAGATATCGCTGATGCTCCCATCA